>Ga0123354_10019280_pt1 | contig 10710 bp, 7 predicted proteins | sample TergutLab28metaG_2_FD_97872 | JGI IMG/M metagenome (GOLD analysis project Ga0123354, IMG submission 97872) | Labiotermes labralis P4 segment gut microbial communities from Petit-Saut dam, French Guiana - Lab288 P4 | ecosystem: Host-associated > Arthropoda: Insects > Digestive system > Gut ...
GGAGCGTGGGATTTTGGTTTTGGGTGGGGGGGGGGGGGGGGGGGGGGGGGGAAACAAAGATAGGCAATGTGTGTAGAGCGTAACATTTCGGTGCGTTCGCGTAACCACTCTTCCAGTAGAAACGCAGCAATATATCCCGTGTACTGTTACGCCTCTTGTTACTGTAAACAATAGAGTGGCAAAAAAAAGTTTTTTATATCGCTGAAAACAACAAAACGTAATTCAGTCTTTGTGTAAAGTGCCCGATATTTGTCCGGTTTTAACAAAATTTTGAGTTTCTCGTCACAGTTTAACAAAAGCCGCCAATGTATATAATTCCACGAAAATCTGTCCCATTGGGAGCCGCGCTGATACCTGCAAGCAGGATGGATGGACATGACGAAGCTAACAGGCGCTTTTCGCGACAATGCGATCGCGCCTAAAAGCGACTAGTTTCATCACACCCTTCCATCCACCCACAAGTAATCGTGCCAAAACCAAAGGATCGGCTTGGGTGAAATTCAGCTGAGTGAATTTACAAACGAATTTTGTTCAGCATTCTTCGCCTGCTCTCCTTTCTAAAAAGTAAAGAGGCAGGCTTATAAGATCGCCATGCTGTGTGTGTGTGTGTGTCCAGTGTCGTGGCTAGGCTTTTGGCGCAAGGGGCCAATAATCACAATGGCCTCCCCTGACAAAAATTATGAAACCCCCCCCAAAAAAAATACGCCCCTGCGTGCGGCCATTTCAACCACCGAACTTACAACCCAATTTAAAAAAAAAAAAAAACTTGATCCGAACATTACCCATACACCGAGGAGTTAAATTCCAGTAACTTTTCACATAACGATAAGAGTATTCTGGAGATTACGTTTCAGGTTTTCAATCACAGTCACACAGATCTACGCTCAGTCCGAAGATACCTCAGCTACGGCTGTTCGACGTTCAAATTTAGAATCTCAAAACCGTCCGCAGCGAGAAGAAGTTCTACACGATCACCCTTTGTAACTTTGTTGTCCTGACGCGCTCAGTCTGGTAGGTGATCCTCTTTCGGGAAACGGGTGTGGTTCACCGATCACATATAGTTTTATTTTTTTACTTGTTTTATTTACTCAATTTATTGTTGATAAAATGAAAAAAAAACGGAGTGCTGTATCAAGTTAAACAACTAAATCATATTTTATTAAAATAACACCGTAACTTGTACTCCCTCACTCACACCTCTCGTACGCGACTGACTTCCTTACTGGACTGCTAGCGTCCGTTGTTCGCTATTAACGTTTTCTCATTTAAATCTCTCCCCTCATACCTATCTCCAACGGTTCCTGAACGTGCATCGACAGACCGCCCGTCACTGGCGCCAGCAAACCCAATAAACAACTATATCAAAAATGTTCGGCTACAAACTGTTGCAGACACCAAATTCCTTGACACATGGAATGTGTATCAAACTGCTCAATAAATTTCTTGTTTTTGCAGAACATACTTTCAACCTTCGCGTATAAACAGTAGCCAATGAACTCTATCCAGATCCAATTTACACTTTCATGAACTAGTTCGCCAAAAAACCACTTCAACACTAATAACCTACCACTCTTGTCACTACAGTTTCACAACCAGACCTGTTTGCGTATTTACTGACACGAGCTGTACAGTATAATAGCTATGTTTACTGACGGATAAGCACAAATGACTTGCGAATAAAGAATATAAAAAGAAAGAACATAAATAAAACTCTGATGAAAGTGGAGGACATTCAAACGTCTGGTGGGTTATTCCCCTTACCGTGATTGGTGCAGCAAGGCCTTGGTGAAAATGTCAAGAAGCGGAAAAGATGATGAAGTCCAGTTCCAAATGCAAAGGAGCGGTGTTTCATTACCGGTCGATCTGCTGCACATAACGTGACATTCCGAATTTAAAATGCATATATATATATGTGTGTGTGTGTCAATAGTTAACAAAAGTTTAGTAACATAAATGAAATTTTCAGCCCCGTTCTGCCATCTCATCGGCCTGGGCTGTGTGACGCTATTAAACCTTCGTTGCCTCGACATTTAATACGAGGGTAAGTCACATGGTAACCTTAAAAATTTTAAGGTTTTCATGTGACTCCCTCGTACCATTGCATCGGCGAGGGAAAGACATTCCTTAAATATTTTAAGGTTTTCATTTGGCTCTCCCTCGTATTTCTTTATAGCCTACCTTCTTTAAAAGAAAAAAAAGATGCCTTTGAGATCATGCAGTCTGTGTATCTCGCTCTAACTTCTTCAATGCTTGACCGATTTTATTCAAATTCGGCAAGAAATGGACGTCATCCTAACTTTCCAACTTCGCACAAGTCACAACACCATGGCGAAAGCGCCGACTTGTGATGTGTGAGCGACATTTGATTATGTCCTGAAATAATGCAAGGCAATTTATCTTCTAAAAACAAGCAACTCTTTTACGGTACTTTCTATGTGATACAAAGCAATAGCACAACCGTGTGACACTTTAGTTTCGAACAGGCGGCACAACGTACAAGAGTCCACGTGTTAAGTCCAGATTTAGTCCTTCTGGAAACAATACACAGCCACAGTGTTCCAAAACCTGAAGGTAAAATATCTGGTTCGCTATTTTTGGGACTTCATGTCTGATTTCGGGGTCTTATCGGAAGACAAAATTCCATCGCCAGTTACTGTTCCTTTCCCCGTGCGTCGGCTTCTTCCATCAGTCTTTAACCACATGGCGCACACATTGGTTTTTCTCACTTTCGACTGAGAAAAAAAGCATTTCGCCCATAAAATGTTGACGTAACTTAATTGGTGCCGTCTTACTCACATGTTGCGTTAACGGCAACCATCTTGAAAATACGTTGCGAATAGATACCAATATTAACAGTCGTGACGGCCGTCAATATTCATGACTGCCAACAAACACAAACACACACACACACACACAAATCCAACGCCTAGGCTTTGTTCACAGACATTATGCTGTACAACACAAAAGCATGATCAGACAAAAATGCAAGGCAGAAAATATGAATTTACTTTACAAGTAGATGTGGTTACAAGCATAAAATGAACCATAATACAAGAACATTAAATCGAGAATGAGTCCGAGCAAGGCATAAAGTAATCTCGTATGTGTACATTCTGTGCGGCTCTAGTATAAAAGTTCACAATTTATAATTGCGTTGTAGAGACACTTGAAGATGACTTGTAGAAGTCGAAATGGTTCTATAGTGCAATATGGCGCTGTAGATACAAGGAATTGTTATTGTGGGAAGGGGTAATAACGTTTGTGTTGTTTGTATCTTAGTAAGAAGAAGGTAGTGCGTGAAGAAGTTATAGAAGTTTGGTTTATACACAAATTGAGAGCCTAACCTTCTGCTTATACACTCCCAAACCCAAACCCTAACCTTCATTTACAGACAAATCCGAAACCCAAATTCGTTTATACTGTACATGCACACAAACTCAAAGCTCAATCTGGGTTTAAAGACAAAACCTTAACCCAAACATCTATAAACTCACAAAAACCCGCAGACTAACCTTAGTTCAGACAAAGATCCAACGGCCCACCTTAATCTATAGCCTACACACACCTACACACACACACACACACACACACAACCCCAAAACTTTCGTCGACAAATAAAACAGTATTAAACCTGGTTAATGTAGGACACCCCCCTCCCAAACACACACTCACTCACACGTACACACTAATTTTCACACAGGTAAGATATACCGTTGTGGATTCCTTCCTCTAATTTGTTGATATACGCTGGTGATTGTGACTTGAGCTTATGTGACTTACCTAATACGGCGAGAATTTTATAAGATGCGGGGTCAGGGCGAAACATAAATGAAGGCAGGTACGATAATCACAAATGCACGATCGTTAAAAAATATTTATCTGGTTAAAGAACTGACAGGGGTTTGTGATTGAATAACTGTACACAGGTGTCAGAAAAAACATAAACACTGATACTAGTCTACATTAAAGAGTAAATATCAGATCTAAAGCTGAAATATTCTCTGGTATTACATACACACTGAATGTAAAGTGTGCGTGTGTGTGGTGCAGGTAATTTATTCCTTATACACTTAATTGTAACAGAACTCGACATCACAATAGCCTGAAATCTAACAGCTGTCTGTACTCACAGTAATGTGTCTTTTCTCGTTCAGTTTCTCTTAATTTAATTATTATTATTAACTACAATTGGGTTGTCACCTGGTGGCAGTGGTTATTTTACATCTATACAAAACATGAAATTGGTTACTCCTAAATTTAAGTCGGGAGGGCTACATGAGAAGCATGTAGTGGCAACTTGGAATCTTGGGAACCATCTCAGCATTTGCTTATACACACAGGGAAACCAAGAAACAAAGAAATACCGCCCAAAACAAGGAAAAATTTAAATTTACAAGATCATGAAGATTTAATCTAGATACCAGAGCCATAACAAGAGTAGCAGTACGGAACTCAGGCTCATGCAGAAATATGTAAATGCATATACGTTCATCTTCATCGCATTCAATAATTACAATGTCATCCGTTATACCAATTCATGTTTTTATTTTACACCTACCTTCATTTCTGATTCCTGGGGTCGCGTGAAAAATTCTCCTAATCTTGGTCGCGACTCAAAATGTTTATGAAATAATGGACTGATGGATAAAATACGAAATAAATAAATAAATAAATAAACGTCGAGCTTAAGTAATATCACAGTGGTTTTAACGACAGTAGGTAATATGAAATGTTATCTTATGGTCTAGTGTCAGAACAGGGCAGCGTATGCAGTAAAGTCTTTTGACCTACTTGCAAATGAAAATGGCTGCTTCACGACCTGCGGCACGACAGACTCCAGAATCTGATCGTCCTGGAACACGATGATGGTAAATAAAGATGGAGAAACGAGGAAGAGGCAGCATCAGACGTCAAAGCCTGCTGATGACGGAAAAATTCGCACCACATCCCGATATGCGTCACGAAAATGCGCGATTTGCAGAGGTGGCGGAAAATGGCAAACAGACGTGATAGTCGTCAGATGAATACGCAGAGACTTTCATCTTGCCCCCTGCCAATCACGCGAATAAGTTCTGAAATGGTGCTGAGGGTTGTCTAGAAGTATTTTATGGAAGCCCTCCCGTTGTGTCAATTACTACATAAACACACTTACTGTGTCGAAGGTAACACAAAACCTGTGCTGTGTTCGATGTAATAAGGTGTTTATTTGGTGAAACAAATGCCTATACTTAAACATTCTGTGTCTCCCTGTCAAGGCACTGCAAGTGTATGGAGAACATTAAATGGTTCTGATCCCCATGCGGTATAACACAGCAGGGAGTGATAAGACACAGGGAAACACGGGGCAAACCTACGACGCGAAGGGAATTGGATATCCAGGTGTCGACCACGTATGTCCTTGATGTCTGCCAAGCAGCACGCAGCCGATACAAATAGCTAGAAGCAGTACAGGTCCCGCAAGGTAACAGAGAAGTTGGTGTGCACTGTATAAACAGACCTGAGTGGCCAAGTGGAACATGAGCACAGCAGAAAATAAACAGAAAAGCACAGAACGAAAAGATGGAAGGAAGAAATAGGCAAGGAAAGAAATATTCTGCAAAGAAAATCGCCTGGCAACAAAACATTTCAATTCCTTTCTTCCATATTCTGTACTATGGTTAGGCAAAACGGGACCAACACGGTTTAAAATACAACAAATTCCGTACATGACGAAAATCAGTAAATTTTGTAACAATAAGCACACGACAGCTGTACATATAAGCCTCTGAGTAATAACAACTTTATGAATAGGCAATAAAACGCCAATCAAAGTAGACACATCAACGCCCGAACAGGCCCTGCCAACGGACACTGGTAAATGCCCACAGCACTTCCATTGTACACCCCAGTCCTTGGGATTTCATTCGAACAATGAATATTTAGATCGACCCTATGACGAACAGTGGCATGCAAAATAGAGACAAGATATGTGTTATTTGCGGTACCTCTGTTACTTGTGGTATAAAATCAATATTAAACACACAAATCGCAAACAAAACGAAGTTAGATGAAAAAAACATCTGAATTTTCCTCCGCCTTATACAAGAAACCTGCCATTACCGGATGTTGTCCTTGGAACAAAGTCGTCTTCAATATCAAGTACACTTTTCTGTTGGTTTCTCAATACAGTAAAGCAGTCCACGCATCTGGTAACAAGCCCACAGCATGTGAATTTCCCGAATTTCGCAAAGCGGTCCCGTCCAAACTACGGATAACACATTGCGTCATGTGTGTTATAATTCTCCAATATGCATGCCATCAACAGATTTTTCCAAAAATGCACACACTGGAGAGTTTTCTTTGTCGTGTAAAATAATATGTCCGTCATGCGAAAGTCTCCTTTTGTTAGTGTAACAGACGCATCACATTCGGCATAGACACTGGTAATCAACAAACAAACAAATAAATAAATACACTTCCTTCTGTATGCAAATATATGCACTGCAAAAATGCAAATACGGCAACTTCCAAAAACTTTGGGAGATTGATTTCGAGGTATTTACAGCAATGAGATTCCGCATCAGTGAAAAATACTCCCAGAAATTGATCGCTATATCCAAGAACGGCTTGTGTTTATTTTATGTCGCCGAATTATGGAAGTAGTATGTCCGCAGCGTTCCCCGTTTACACAAAATGAACGAATGTTTCGCGTAACAACCGTCAAGAAGAGGCTCGGTTAGGCTTAACGATGATTAACATATAACAGCGGTTAGCGCAGTCGTGGGTGTGGCGAGTCGGGAATTTCTGAAGGTGAAGCACTTCTGGTAAAACCGTGACGTTACCTAGCAACCAAATAATTAACAGTCGCGTCCATTTATGTCCACAGTTATACAACACATGTCCATCTAGTTTTCATTTTGGTCTGCTTCCAGAACGGAAATGGTTGTGACTGATTCAGTTACGTAAGTTAGCCCAATCGGTACGTTGGCTAAGGGCCAGACGACCAGGGTTCAGTGCCTGGCAGAGGATGGGTTTTTCTCTTTCATATTACGTTCAAACCGGCTCCGGTGCCCACGTACAGTGAATACCGTGGGCTCATTGTTTCCATCAGAGAAACCGTTCAGTGTGCAGCTGATTCGACAAGCATTTTATGTTAACGTCTAGGCGATTAAATGGGGGTCCGCGAGTTGTGACTAAGGAGCCTACCATTTGAGTAGATTCTTCTAAGATGAAAGCAGTGCTAACCGTTCCAAGCTTTTATTACTTTTGTTTTGACATTCAGGCTACCACAGCTGTTGTTTTTGTACCAGTTTTTCACAGCGACTTAAGATGTTCGGAGTTTTAAGTCCCTTAACTGTACTTATACCAACTACGGGCAGTGCCTGTGGGGTAGGCGGGGAGTATGCAGAATTCGTGAGACTTTGTTAGGAATCTGGGGTGGCAGAAAATTTAAGAAACAATATTTTGAAAAATACCTCAGCGTAGCGCTTAGTAACAGGAACTTTATTTTGCACTATTTAAAGACGTTGTTTCAACTGCACAGGTTACAGTACGGTCTAATAAGTTTGGAAGATGACCGTTAAAGGATTAATTAACGTTACACAGTATACGTCAGCACAATCTTTTTTATTCTTAAGGATGGCTACATGTTTCGACTAAAAGTTAGTCATCTTCAGGCCCTTACAACATTTTCCGTTACCAGAGGCTTTGCCCACTTTGGGATCCCATAGTGTTTACAATTGTGGAATACATCTAGTTAAAACGTTAACTAAATTACAAGCACATCGTGATGCCTTCATTCAGAACAGAAAAGTTTATGATTAAAGTCTTCTGGCACATGCTACCGAGAACACTGGCAAACAGTTTACGACGTTTCGGATGAGCGAGTGGCCTTCGTCGTCACCGTAGTCCAGCACACACTTCAATCACAGACAAAATCAACAAATACTGGCCAAGAAAAAAATATGGAGGCACTACTTTCTGGGCAACCTACGTATTATTGTCTTTTCTTTTTTAAGTTCTGGAGTTTCTTTCTTGATGGTGCTAGCAATGAGACAGCATTTTCCAGTCCGCCGAATTTCCGTGCTAAGTACACACTTTTTTTTATTCCCAAACTGCATGCCGTAGAGCGGACGACATCGTTACTGCATGACGGCCGACCATGCCGCCCGCTGTGCAGTATGACAGAAACACCGCGAAAGTATCGGAGGTTCCTACACCACCTGATAACACAAAATTATGCGGACGATCGAAAATTTCTAGTAACTGAATCAGGACACTCCGCAAACTCACAAAATTAAGCCAATGGACATGGCTATGTGGCAGTTAAAGTCGTAAACTATCCCTGTAAAGTAGGTACTAAAGGTGAAGTTGCCCGACCGTCTACGCACCATGTCCAGAAGCACAGAGGAGAATGCACTAGAAAGTTAATGTTCTCTGCGTTCAGAAGAATTAAGAAACCACGTACCCACTGTACAGGCGACTGCCATAAAAATTTGACTTGAATATTATTCCTCCACCTGTCTCGATGACCCATGAGGTTTCTCTTTACAAAGCTTTCTATCGGTATTCTGTGCACTGTGCACTGCTTCTTCAGCATGTCCGCAATCCTTCATGACCCCTTCTCACCATAACACTCGGCCTCACGAAACAATAACTTCCACGAGTCTGTTTCAATTCACCTACAACCCATCCTCGTTATCAACATGCTGTTACATAACAAACGAACGTTCAACACGCCGACTTATAACTTCAGGACACAATTCAAATTTCGAAGACTCCGGTCTTTTGGGATATTTCACCCTGTACATGGGGATGTTACGATGAACACCTGGGACAAGCCGTAGGGCGCGGCACGAACAGCCTTGGCAACTGAAACTTTGAAGGGTGTTAGTCAGCTGGCTTTTAAGGAGTATGGAGGACAATGCATCCCCACTACGCATACACTTGCTTATGTGTGTATTAAGCACTTTAAACAATGAACAAATTAGCTGCAAGTACACAGTAAAGTGGCCTGTTTACAAACATCTCTCACAAATGGCTAATGGAAACCGAAAATGGTTAACGGAAACAGAAGTGTTTCCTCGTCTTATTACATACAACTTTCATTACAAGCATATTCTGAACATGAACTGCATTTACATAGCAAACAAAAGGCAGACAACATCGCAGGTAATTATAAAGGCTGGTGAAGCTTCGGCCCATTAAGATGATTACCCGGTTTCATGTCCCGGCGTATTCTTTTGTGGTTACTGTACGTACTACCATATGCTGCAACATTAAAGAACTATGCTTGTCACCCACACAGTGTATTTGTGGCTTTCGTATGAGTCTCAGAATAAACACCGGTAAAGTCCTTAAACAGCCGTTGGAATGGTGACGCTATGTTACATGTGAGGCAGGAATTAAACACACAATTACACAAATTTCATTCTTAAAAAATACAACTGTATGCGACATTTAAGCTAAGCAGCAAAAATTCACACAATTACAAGTATATATAATTTAACTACTACTTTTGACTTAATACCTTCCTTTTTTTTAAAATGCGTCCGGTACTTAAACAAAAATGCTGTCCAATTCGATTGTCAAATAAAATGTTAGTCCTGTCTGGCCAAAATGCGAAATCACGTGTATCACAATTTAAATACAGGCACGCCTCTAAGAGCCACAGAGCCAAATGCGAAACCAGGTTCGATTCCCGGCATATTTTAAGGCCCTTTTTCTCCAAAATATCCAGTGGCGTACCGAGGGGGAGTTGGGGTTTTCAAACCCCCCCCCCCAAAAAAAAAAAAAATTCTGAAGGCCCTCCAAAATCGCGCCAAACTCAACCCGACCGTGAAAACTGTTAAAAATTGCTGAATTTAGGACGCCAACACCCCAAGATGTTCGGAAAATAGGCAGTAAAATTCTAAAACTACCTACATTCGCAACTGTTTTACATTAGCAATGACAAATTAATTGGTTGTCATCATAAATAGTCTTAAAGTACAAACAATTAAGAAAATTTTACTATATGAAATGAAATTTCTTGTACCAAATTACAGTTGCCTCCAGAACCCCTGACTAGGGGGCTACCGCCCCCAGAACCCCATTTTCTTTGTCCTCTGTCCTCAACTGAATTTGTTGACCCCACCCCACCCCCCCCCGAACAAAATTCCTGGATACGCCACTGAAAGCATCCACCCGGACTATCCAACTCGTACGGGCGGCTCTTCATCCGGTTCAAAGCGGCGGGGATGTAAAGCTGACCACTCACATCTAGTTACGAAATTAGGAACACGTGGAGCTACAACTCAACTCTCCCATACGTCTACATGGCTTGGTATTTCAGTAAGTACGAGGAGGAATTTGACTTTACCTCAAAAGACACAAAGTGGTAAACAACAACACAATTTGTCTCGGAACATGACTCCCAAATTTAAATTTTATGTTAGGTTAAACAGGCTACAAAACTTGTTGACGTGCTAAGTGGATTACAGCACAGCAGTCGTTTCATTTTAGCGAATACTCACATTTAACCGTCGTGCAATCACATCCTCTCGCGCGCGAAGCCGCACCAAACTGAACGCTCGCTCACACGCATTCCGTCCAGCCTCCTCGATACTTCGCCCCCCCCCCCCCCCCCCCCCCTCCCTAAAAAACCCACATCCTTTTTTTCTCCCGTTTTTCCCTCCATTTATTCCCTTTTTCTTTCACTTTTTTTTTTACAGGAGAATGGGGGGGAAGAAA
>Ga0123354_10019281_pt1 | contig 10710 bp, 5 predicted proteins | sample TergutLab28metaG_2_FD_97872 | JGI IMG/M metagenome (GOLD analysis project Ga0123354, IMG submission 97872) | Labiotermes labralis P4 segment gut microbial communities from Petit-Saut dam, French Guiana - Lab288 P4 | ecosystem: Host-associated > Arthropoda: Insects > Digestive system > Gut ...
TTATTTGTCATTTTCCTATAAATTATACATTCGTTAGCGAAGAGTCGATGTTCCTCCAAATATCGTTTACGTACACTAGCAACAGTAGTGGGCCCAAAACGCTCCCTTGCGGCACACTTGAGGTTACTTTGACTTCCTTGGATAGTTGCTCTCCTACTCTGACCCTTGATGTAGGACCTACAAGTTATTCTATTACCCACACAAATACACTCAAATCCACGCCAGAGGCCGGCAGTTTCGTAAGGAGCCGACCATGAGGAACTAAATCGAGAGCCTTGGAAAAGTCTATTACAATATAATCTATGTCGAAGTCCTCGTCCAAAGAATCCACTATGTCCTGGCACACAGTGATGTTTGACTTTCACAAGAGCATCCCGGTATAAACCCATGCTGTCCCCTGTGTAACCAATCATTCTTATCCCAGATTTTTCCTCAAACAACCTGCTATCACGTGTTCCAGTTGCTTGCAGACCACAGAGGTTAATTTTTATTTAATTATAATTTTCCTATAGACAAAGACGAAGAAACTATATTTATTGCTTTCATTACAGGCAAAAATGAAACTTAAGGTTTTCAAGTTTGACATAATTTAAAAGTAATTTTTTCTCCTATGTTCCTGTAATATCCAAGAGGGTTTTGCTTTTTCTAAAGGTTCTTGCGTTTCGCCCGCATGTAGGTTTGATATCTATAATATCAATATGAAGAAGAATGTGGCAAATTGTTGTAATGATATTGACAGAAGGATACTTTAGAACTAGAAAAAAAAATTGTCCCTTTAAGACCTATTCCACGACACATAATCTTCCAAATTTTGTGTAAAACCTAAGATCCTCTCTGCCTTACAACACAGTGTACTTCCATTATACAAACCAGTCATTTCTGTATTCATTCAAACTGTAATCTCTCTCACAAAAGTGAGTTCTTTCCTGAAAGACATATAGTGTTTTCTTCTGCAATATCCAGTACCCTCAATTTTCCTTAAGGTCATCCAGCAGCTGCTTAAGTCTTCCTAATCCTCTCTCCGTCACTTCTCTGCTTCCTTGTATTTTTCCTTCAATAATACACTTATGATTTGGGAAATTGTCTTAGATTCTGAGTATCACATGACAACACACCATGTGACAGACTCTAGAGACTCTTCATCTTAAAGATACGACACGTATAAATGAAACTTGATTTAAAAGGGTTAATCTGTTTGTGGGGGTGAGGAATAGATCCAGTTTTCCTGAACATGTTCGCCACTTGGTGGTGATGAATGGTGAGCCTAAATTCCCGTTGCTACACGTAAGAGTTTCATTCGGTTCCGGATTCGGTCAGAATGTGATCACAAACAGCAATATCTCTTTGTCTCCTGGGAAGCCAATCCCATTTCGACAGTCGTAAAAATATTGGCTGAGAAGACCTGGTTTGAAAGTGAGGGATTAGAAATCCTCATAGCCACGCTGCTGTAGATACAATACTGCTCGGCCTTCAAGATGGCTGCAGTATGATCTTAATAAACGTCCGTAAAATTTCACGAGTCGAGGGAACGTCATGTACCGTCACGTACGAATTGAATGTTTCTAACATGTAACACATAATCATCTGTTAGGGTGTATTACCTCATTATAATCTACAGTAAAGTGTTTTATCGTACATTAAACACAACTTACCTTTGAGTTTCTCTTCCTTTAGCCACAAATAACAAAAAATCTTACTGGAAATATATTTATTTTAAAATACTTCCTAACTAGCGAATAATTAACGATTCCGCTTTACAGAACGATACATCAAATGAAACTGCTAATCCAGACGATCACAGGCGATGTAATGTAAGGTTAAATAATGCGTAGCCTGCACTCGACACTGTTGCAAAACAAACTTCAACTATAGGGCCCTAATACCAACGTCTTTAGCGTCTCGTTGTGAGACATGTCCATCCACTTCACATTTTAAGAATGTCTTTCTTGAAGATTACCAAAACCTTATAGGATTCATAACGGTAAATTAATGAGTAATACAATAAATACTCCATACCCGATACTACGTGCAGCACAGTCCTTGAGAAACTAATCGGTTTTCAGGTAGTTAAGAAATTCCCCGCATTTTATGGAACTCGAAGGTTCATTGCCGCATTCACAAGTGCCCGCCACCTATCCCTATCGTGAGCAACATCGATCAAGCTCATGCCCCCACATCCCACTTCCTCAAGATCCATCTTAATATTAAGGTACCATCTTCGCCTGGGTCTCCCAAGTGATCTCTTTCTCTCAGGTATCCCCACCAAAACCCAGTATACGCTTCTCCTCTCCCCCATACTCGTTACATACATTTTATTACCCGAACATTATTGGATAAAAAGTACGAATCATTAAGCTCCTCATTGTGTAGTTTCATTGTTCTCACGTGTTACCTCGTCCCTCTTAGATCCAAATGTTTTCCTCAACACCCTATTCTCAAACACCCTCAGCTTACGTTTCTCCAGCAATGTGAGAGACCAAGTTTCACACCCATACAAAACAACAATCAAAGTTAAAATTCTGTACATCTCACTCTTTAAATTTTTTAATAGCAAACTGCTAAAACATAAGATTCTGCTCCGAATGATAGCGAGCATTATTTGAATTCAATCTGCTCTTAATTTCTTCCCGAATAGAATTTTGATTTGTTAAGGTTGTTTCCAAGTATTTGAACTCTTCCACCCTTTCAAAGGAACTATTAACAGTCTTCATACTGCGATTTTGTCCTGCATTCTGATCTCGAGTCGTGAACAGGTACTTAGTTTTATCAGCATTTACTTCTAGACTAATCTCATTACTAGCAACTAATAAAGCTTCTGCGGTTTCCTTCATATAGGGGTGCTGATAAATCCTTAGCTCGACCAGGACGGAAACAAGTTAATGTTTCTGTCAGAATGGCAAGAATTTCCTTCGGCGCCTTGCCTTGCAGGAAAAAAAAAATTGATGACAGCTCGCGTCTCGATGTTGAAATCATGCGCGTCTCCTGATATGCTTCTGAGCTTGTTTCTTTCCTGGTCAGGCTAAGGACTTATCAGCACCCCAGCAGTATGTACGCTTCCTCCCAATATATTAACTTTATCAGCCTAAACCAGAAGCTGATGTGCACCATTTCATTTCAATCAATCCTGGTTTACTTGAACCCACCAAATGGCCTACTCTAAAGCGAAGTTGCAAAGCAATGGCGGTAAAGCATCTCCTTGTTTCAAACCATTCCTAAAAGGAAACATGTCAGACCAATTCTTAACTACTCGACTATATTATAAGTTTCATTCAGACACATTTTTATTAGTCTTACCAGTTTCATGGGAATACCAAACTCAATGAGAATATTATACAAGAACTCCCTCCTAATTGAGTCATAAGCTTTCTTGAAGCCTATAAAGAGCTGATGCACTTCATCACTGTATTCCCATTTTCTCAAGTATTTGACAAATGCAGAATATATGATCAGTAGTTGACCTGTTGTGTCGTTTTCCACTGTGATGATGCCCAATATTTCATCTACATATGGAATTAAAAATTTGTACGTACTTGGCAAAAGTGATATGCCCCTGTAATTACTAAAACCTGTTTTATCGCCCTTCTTATAGATAGGTACAATGACCGACTCTTCCACTCCTCAGCCAATTCCTCCTTATTCCAAAGAGAAATAATAACAATACGGATCCATATAATGAAACCAGCTTAATGCATTATTTATCTTCAGTTTATTTCATCAGTCAAACTCTGCATGTTTCGGGCATAATTTTAGCCCATCATCAGGAGTTATGCAGTATATGTACAACAATTGGTACGTGTTGTGCTTTTTAGTTGACTGTCTGTTTTCCGAGATGGTATGGAAACAGTTCCATCCCAACTCGGACAACAGACTATAAACTACTCCACAGAAGATACATGTTCAGTCTCCTTCATTCTTTTTATGTCCAGACACTTTGCCGCGAACACTTCGCACTAAAACTTTTCTTTCTATTTCAAGTCCTTAAATACATAACACAGCTGTCAATGTCACCGCTTTTAAATATTATTATGTTTTTGTTTGGGAAAGTAGACTTCGAGGTAAAATTAGTAGAATTGGAGGGGCATTGGTAGTTAGCGTTCTCGAGAAACCCTCCGGCATTTTTGTGTCTGAAGACAGTATTCGTCTTAAAAGCTTATCGCCCTATTTTGCACTTTTCCTTGGGACTCATCAGAGGTTTTTCCACCATAATAATAGAAATAATGAACGTACAAAATGTTTGTCATGAGAAGTAACACTAAATATGCTTTGCACTATTTCAAGCACAGTTTAAATCCAACAATTTATATAAAAGAGATATCGATTTTTCCAGGTATATAATTCTAAATGCCCTGCATAATGTTAGTGAAATAACAATAATTTAATTTCCTTATATAGTGGTGGTGGTGGTGGTGGTGGTAGTAGTAGTATTAGTAGTAGTAGTAGTAGTAGTAGTTGTTGTAGTTGTAGTTGTAGTAGTAGTAGTAGTAGTAGGAGTAGGAGTAATAGTATTAGTAGTAGTAGTAGTAGTAGTAGTAGTAAAAGTAGTAGTAGTTGTAGTACTAGTAGTAGTAGGAGTAATAGTATTAGTAGTAGTAGTAGTAACAGTAGTAGTAGTAGCAATAGTAACAGTAGTAGTAGTAATTATAGTAGTAGTAGTAGCAATAGTAACAGTAGTAGTAGTTGTAGTAGTAGTAATTATAGTAGTAGTAGTAGTAGCAATAGTAACAGTAGTAGTAAGAGTAGTAGTAATAACAGTAGTAGTAGTAGTTGTAGTAGTAGTATTAGCAGTAGTAACAGTAGTAGTACTAGTTGTTGTTGTAGTAGTAGTAGTAGTTGTAGTAGTAGTAGTAGTAGTAGTAGTAGTAGCAGCAGTGGTTGTAGTAGTACCAACAAAAATCACACAATTATATGGAAATTAAGTTGTATACAAAATGACCTCTTACATGTTTCGACACGGATTATGAATCATATTCAATTTGGGTTTTGCTTCCTGACTCATCAAGTCTTAATGTCGAATAAAAATCAGCGTTAATGCACAAAATGGCGTGTACGATGTACATAAACAGCAAAAACAACAAAACATACGAAAAATAATATATTATAGAAAAAATGAACCATAAATTTTCAGTACTTATTTGCTTACTGGTACAACAGCACAAGTTTCAAGCACAAAGCCAACACAAATACACGATAACAATAATAATAATAATAATAAACATCGGTGCACAATTCTGTGCTACCATGAAATTGCACATAGCGGTAATCTCACTTTGCGCCCAGTACTTCTGCACTCTGTTCGCTAACGTGACTTCATTGTCCTGCTGTGTTCAACGGATGGTGACGAATGCAGACTTCTCTTTGCGGCACTTTCGTCTCGCTAACAAAAATTGTATAGTACTTTTTCACGCTGCGTAGACACTAAACTTTTGTGTGGGCCAGCGAACTTCCGCCACTGCAGAGGCACGTAAAGCTGTTGTAACAGTTCAACAATACTTATGACTTCGCCATTGTCATGTGGCAAATGCGTCGTATCTCGATAGTTCTAAGGGTAATTATATGCACCGCATTATAGTGTTTTAATTAGATCTCAACTCCATATATGCAAGGTATTTTGAACTATACCTGTCAATAAGCATGAACCCAACTCTTGGCTCACCTGCAAATTTTCTTTGAAGAATAATCACCTCACTTTTATTTAGCTCTAATTTCCGTATTCTTCTAAAAATATTTTTTTCCGGTACCCCAGTGACCTATACAGGATGGACGGAGCGTGCAGCATGCATGCTTGTAGAATATTTCCCACGATTTTATTCCAAATGCATAGGTAAATCAGACGAAGTAGGAAACTTAAGCTCAGATAATAGAACTAGAGGTTAATAAAAATGGACATTTAAAAGCCACTGTTTAGGCTTGTGGGTTGGATTCATCTGACCCAGTATACGGAGTAATACCGAGTGCTCGTAAAAATGGTAATGCGTATTGTGGTTCAAGACGGGCGGGGAAATTCTTCAAGTAGCTAAGCGACAATTAATTGCGGAAGAAACACTCTGTTCCTTGGAATGATCCATACCGTCGTGATAGAAATGTGAAGCGTGTGTAAGCCATTGAGGGATGCTGAGCGTGACAAAAATCTGAGTCTGTTGTTCAGTCTCTGTTTTACAGTTTCATCCCTAAATAATTTGAAACCACTCAGTACTTTCGAATATTCCACTGCGTGACAAAATATTTATTTAGATTATTCATTATTATCACTTGATCATTAACCTTTTGGCGCCGGAATCATTTTTTTAATTTTAGCACATCCTGTATATAAAATGTGAATAATACAGGAACTAAATACGTTAGAATTATGAAACAAACTGCATTTTGAAGAGAAAAAGACGGAGAATATATACCATGTTTAAAATATTCGGTACCTTTATTTGTTGAATAAATATATAAAATGCAACTTTCGAGGTTAGCGGTGCGGTACATCAACTATAGTTGATGTTAGGCGTCTAAAGGTTAATGGATCGAATGTACATCAGTCTGTGGCCGTAACAATGACATTTTATATAATATCGTCGCTAGTAACGTAATGAAAAGCCAATTTTAGAGTGCAGTTTGTAATTTTCAACGATTTTCTTTATTTTTCACCACCAATCAGAAGGCCTTATTCTAGACCCGCCAACTTAGCTTCTTCCTTAACGTGTCCATCGTTTTACTTTGTTGTCCATCAAACTCGTCATGTAGGCTTTCCCATCCCTTCTCTACATCTTCCTATCCACAGTTATGTTGGCTTACTTGTTTAATTGAATGTATTATTCCTTAACATGTATTATCCGTTAATCTCGCGAATTTTATTTATCTTAATCAAATAATATTTCTTCTTATTTTCAAAATCATATTTTCAGGGGGAAAATTAAATTCGTTAGTTCCAGTAAGAGTTTCACAGAAATTCTGCATTAAAATAAGTTACAAGAGAACAAATCCGTAAATATCCCTTCTCCTTGCACAAAAGGAACATCGCATTATAACTACATATCACTTTCACTTCAGTATTTTGTAGGATTGTGTCAGGAAAAATGAAGGCAACGAAAATTTTAACTCCATTCCTCTAACAGAATTCTTACAAATTATATTAAATATTGAAAGGTTTCGACCTTTTCTTGCAGTAAATATATATGTTTAATCCTTAGGTTTTAGTTATAATTTTTGAAGGTAGCAATGCGAAAAATCGGTTTTTAATTCCTGCATTTAGGTCTAAACATTTGAAAACAACGATAGTTTCAATCACATTACGATATACGTGAGTACAAATTTCAATCCGCTAGCCCTTGCCTAAGATACAGTTTCGTTATTCCCTCAAAAATTGACACATTTCTGCCAATATTGCGCCTCCATTCACGGACACATAAAGCAAGTTATGAAAAACTTGCAAATTTTTCACGAACTCTTGCCAAACATTCCGTAGAGAGGAAGATGTTATGGGTGTGGTGTACATACCGCAATACAGATGGTGCACATGGTAAGGGCGTTGCCGAGTTTCGATATATGAACAAACTGAACTTTTGGAAAGCATCTTAAATAATACAGGACTTCGCATGCTTTCTGTATTGTGGCAGCGTAGAACCTGGAATACTACAGCTAATTCAAATGTCTATGAACACAATAACCAAACTATGACTGAATTTAAGTCACTTTCGAAAGAAATAAAATGAAATTCTCCAATTTTTAAACGGTCTTCCTTCTTTTTCACATAGAATACTTTTAGAAAATAATGTTCAGAGTTTCTTCGTTAATGTTACATTGTACAACAGCAATTAAACTTTTGTCAAACACATAAAAGACCAATTTGATGTCACTTGCCATTTTATTTCACTTCTTATGTTCTCAACATGTTTCGGACATTAATATATCCATCATCAGGAGCTTGCGACTATTCTGTTGAATTACCACATTGGTCGTATTGTTCTTGGTTCGATGTGTGTTGAAGTTTCGGTGTGGTTGGTTTGGAGTGGTATCTGTGTTGCCCTGCTAGCTCCTGCAAGCGCCTGATGATGGATATATTAATGTTCAAAACATGTTGAGCACATAAGAAGTGAAATAAAATAGCAAGTGACATCAAGTTGGCCTTTTATTCCTCTTCAACAAAGAAAACAGACTTTACAAGACAAGTTATAACTCGTAAACTGTCGAATTTAAACAAACGAAATTCGGTGTGTGAACGGGCATTGGTTGACCGATATATCGCTCTAGTTCTGTTATTTAAAAAAAATCAGACCCAAAAGTTATGGATCGCACTGTGCGTGTGTGTGTTGCAACGAGCATTTATGTAACATGGGAACCCATAAAACGTATAAAGTGTATGAAATATTAAAGTATTGTAAAATGACTTCTGTTAGGCCTGTTAAGACGTCAAAGTTCTGTATAATAATATGCTGCTGTTGGAAGTTGGAACAAAATTAAATAAATATTTTACATATATAAACTTTTGTTTATTTCGGGTCGAAAGATTTTGCACATGGTGTAAAGGCTGGGTTTTGACTTTGCTGTCGTGGACGCTGATTCACGGTTGGTGACTGCAGTATTCTTGGCCTTTTTCGTGTTTTTATTTGTGTCGGTGGACGTCGTATTCACACCGGCGTATTCCGTAATATGCGAGTGCCGCCAGTGTTGTAACCATTAGTTTTACGGCGTGTCGGATGCTCGGCATACACGAGTGTGCATATTGCGTTGAAACTTGGCGGTTATAGGTGAAGAATAGTTTGTGGAGTTGGACATTATGTTTTGTGCGTTTTTACCTCTATTTCGGAGCAACTGTCTGCGTTCAGTTTCAGGGTAGTCAAATAAGAATCTTTTTTAACCAAACAGTACAGCGTCATGTCCCAGAAGAACGCAATCTTCTTACCTTGACATCTTAAGCTTTCAAACGCGTGTTATTGTTAATCGTGTTCTGGCAAACTTGTGGAATCCAAACGTGGTCTTATGTCTTGGTCAGACAACTCAATAGGAAATAAAAGCATCTGAAATTAAAGGCGAGCTAGTCTGAGAACATTCAGCAGCAGGAAAGTAAGGGTCGGTCTGAAACAGGGTAGCTAATCACGGTAAGGATTTCGAATGAAACTTTCAGAGTTAGATTGGTAAGAATGTTGCAAGTTATGTAACATTGTACCAAGAAGGAAGTAACTGAAGTAAAGGAGTATCCAGTATCCACTATCCAGTATCTAGTATCCAGTATCCACTATCAAGGGTCCAGTATCCAGTATCAACTATCCAGTATCCAGTATCCACTATCAAGTATCCAGTATCCACTATCCACTATCCAGTATCCAGTATCCACTATCCAGTATCCAGTATCCACTATCCAGTATCCAGTATCCACTATCAAGTATCCAGTATCCACTATCCAGTATCCACTATCAAGTATCCACTATCCACTATCCAGTATACACTATCAAGTATCCACTATCCAGTATCCAGTTTCCATTATCCAGTATCCACTATCCAGTATCCAATATCCAGTATCCAGTATCCACTATCCAGTATCCACTATCCAGTATCCACTATCCACTATCCAGTATCCACTATAGAGTATCCACTATCCAGTATCCACTATCCACTATCCACTACCCAGTATCCAGTGTCCGTAACTGCAATAATTATTTCTTACACTTCGAAGACTGACGCTCGACTAAATTTTATGTAAATCCACGGATAGTTCTTACCTCACAGAAGATATTGTCTCCGTCCATTATTAGTATATTTCTTTTCATTATGTACCGGCAAATAAATCTATGTTTATTTAATAATCTTACGAAACGTACAAATATAATATTTCGAAAAAATGTAAAGTTTATTAATGTTACAGTAAACGGTACGTATATTTACTATAGAGCTTTCAGAAGTTAAGTGAAGTTTGTAAAAAAAAAATTAGTTACACTTTTTCCGTGTATTCACAAAGTCGCATATTCCTAAAATACGGCACACCGTAATATCGATTTTTGTGCATCTTGTGATATTTATGTACTATACTTCATATGTAAACACCCAATAATTATATTTCTCAAACATCATTTGCATTACCTGAAAATACATTTCCCCTTTATAGTGGTGTGCATTACTGCAGATGAAGTGAGAATGTGCATGAGCGGTAGGCCAATGCAATGTGCTTCCGCTTCATCACTTCATCTATGATCTGGAATCTTGGAGAACTATTATTTGTTTCCTCACTTTTTTTCAGTCAGTATCAGATAAAACGCTACAAACAATAAGTACCGCCAGTTATTTCTGTACAATTATGCTAACCGTTCTGCATGAAACCTTAGTTTAAAGGAATAACTCTTCAAACTGCACCATGTTCAAACGACGGAAAATTAAATATGAAATGTCTACAGCATCGAATGTGAGATGTTAGTAACAAATTTGTACGCAGGCAAATACGACAAGCATACAGGGTGAGCATAAATTATTTCCCTGATTACAAACATTTATTACAAGAAAACTTTATGTTGCACGGCAGCCGTGGATAATTTTCCAACAAGATGGCGCACCTCCACACTGGGGTTCACATGTTCGTCGGTTTTTGGATGCAACATTTCCAAACAGGTTGATTGGGAGAGATGATCCGACACCCTGGCCACCACGATCGCCGGATATCACTCCCCTTGACTTCTTTTTATGGGGGTATGTTAAGGACAAAGTGTTTTCGACACCAGTTCCAGATATTACAAA
>Ga0123354_10019283_pt1 | contig 10709 bp, 10 predicted proteins | sample TergutLab28metaG_2_FD_97872 | JGI IMG/M metagenome (GOLD analysis project Ga0123354, IMG submission 97872) | Labiotermes labralis P4 segment gut microbial communities from Petit-Saut dam, French Guiana - Lab288 P4 | ecosystem: Host-associated > Arthropoda: Insects > Digestive system > Gut ...
AATTGCGGCCATTTTACTGTTAATTTGTGTTTTTAAAAAATGTGTGGAGGTTTTTTTGGGGGGGGGGGGGTCATGAAGGAATATGGGTGAAGGTGCAAGCTGCATCCAGTTTTAACCTTGGTCCTGGATAGGGGTCAGAAATTAGATTCACGCCCCGGCCACTTCACGTGAACTTTTTATGCAATGAAGTACTGAGGATAGTGATTTGTCTTGCATACGTCGTAACGTAGTTTGTGCCTTCACTTATGCCCGTAGGCCAAGTATGTGAACATGAACATAACACCGGGGAAAATGATGTCTGTAGTGTGTGTGTGAACATCAGCACCGGTGAAATTGAAATATAGCGTTCAAAGCGCAGGGGTCGTTGTTCGTAAAATTAGTGTAATTACATTTATAGTGCACTTTTTCTCATTTTTTCCGCATTAAATTATTATTTCAAGGCGCATTTTATACAAGTGACGTGTTACAGTTTCATTTGTATTCTTTATTGTGGGTTGTCTGACCGGGATAATTCCGTTGCGTTTACATTTTATTTATGATTACCGTTTATTAGCTATCTATTTGCAATGCTAGAATCTTCATTTTCCGCTTGTTTCGTTTAGGCGTAAGTATTTTTGTGAGTTCAATAAAATGATGAGGGACCTGACGTTAGATCCGATTGGAAAGTAGTGTATTTGGCATGCAGGCAGAAATAGAGAGTTCGATTTGTTCCTGGAGCGTTATTTGTTTTCGCAGGGAGTAGCTAAATCAGCTGGCTCTGGAAATTTATTTGAATGTTCTTCCGGTTTGCGACCGCCGGCGAAGTGTGAAATTACAAGCAGTAAGTTATAGTCAGGGGTTGATAACTATGGAAATAATGGTTCAGTATTGACACTTTGGCCCTTTCCCTTTTGCACGCCTTTCTTTTTAAGTCTATCTGCAGTTGTTGGATAAAGGGAGATTTTTGCAAAGAAGACGGCTACAAGAGAAAGAGAAAAATAATTTGGGGATTGCAGGTTCTGCAGAGAACGTGGGTTAGAGGGGTGGATTGGGTGCGGCATGGACTAATGAGATCCCATTTATAAATCGGAAGAAACTTCATGTAAAGAATGGTGTTAGGGGTGTTAATGAATGAATCATAGCGACGTGAATGTAGGAGGAACGTTGGTTCTCAGGTAATGGAATTAAAACAGGAAGACGAACGCGGGTCAGATCACGTATTCACTTCAGTTTCCTGCGAGCATATATCTTTACTGAAATTCAAGATTTCGAACCATAGGAAATTATTAAAGAAATCAATTCTCTTATTGTTACCAAGTCGACTGGAGAGGTGAGTATCGTGTCTGAAGTATCTCAATTTTTTCGCCGGTTACGGAGCAGTGAGTACGCCAGATGGGGGTGGGTACAGGTATTTCGTCATTGCTCGCTGAGTACTGGAAGTGTGCGATGTGAGTACCTGTTCGTTTGTTGCTAAAGACTGTCTACGGCGAGAACTGCTATTGATAGTATGTATTGACAATTTCTCGGCTCCATATACATAGTGTGCTTTGCAGCCTCCGGTGCAGGTCATGATATCGGTACAGCTACTTCCCTCCTACGTGGCCACATCGGAACTGCAGTCCCGGTATGGCCATGTTGGAGGGAAGTAGATGTACCGGTATTATGACCTGTACCGAAGGCTGCGGTTACAGTTTTTAGTACTCCTGATGATGGGTGCGGTGATACCCCGAAGCATGTGTAGTAATTTTGCAGTAAATAAATATCTACATACTGTTGCATCTAGTTGGATTTTTATTAATACTACAGCTTGGTTATCTGTTAAAGATTGTGCTTTTATTTTCAAAAACAAAATCCTATCGCTGTTATATGTTTTACTGGACAGTAATAATGCCCTTTGTGAAATGCCACCAATAGTCCAACCTGTGAAGCATTAGAAGAAAACTGCGTTCCCACCGAGTATCGAAACACCGGGTAAACACTGTTATGCTTTCCGTTGCTGTCCAAGAATATAAAGATTAAAATACAGTAAAACGCCGATATAGTTCCGCTCACAGTTACCGCACTTTGTAGTCTGTGTCCAGGTATTACCTTATTTATAGTAAAGTGGAACCCTATTTTAACGACCTCGGTTTATACGGCACCTGGCCCATATAGTACCAATTCGATACTGTTAGCCATTTCGTTATACGCATCGGTTATAAGGACACTTGTTTATAACGGAACAACATATTCCTCCTCTTCATGACGTTATAACCGATTGCGACTGTATTTATGTTTACCGCAACGCTCAATATATCGGCACCAAGTGCGTCAATAAAATATATCGGCGCGATTTCGGAGATGGACTTAATACAGGATTATAAGTTTTTGCCTGTTTCATATGGATGTAAAACTTGTTCCGTTGGATTATGGGATGAACTTAGGCAGAGGTTGTTCGAGAGTAGGGTGCTGAGGGCGAAGAACAGGAGGATGAAGTTAAAGACACAAGTATATTGAGGAGTTTCGTGATTTGTGGGCCTCAGCAAATATTCTAGGCGTCAAATCACGGGCAGCGAGACGAGTGGGGGATAAGAGACATTTCATTCGGTTTTTTGGTGTGAAGTCGGAAGGATAGAGTCAGTTGGAAGACTTAGGCTACGTTTGGCTATCATATTGCAGTGGTTATGACCTTGGACTGGATTAATCTGGTCATGATAGGGGCTAGGGTCAGCCTGTTGTGATCATGGAATGAACTTTGTGGATGCATAGAATGCTGGAAAGTTTTTGACTATCTGAGCAACTGTCAGCTCCGCGATGATAACTCAGTGGAGTGTAAGTGGTATTCCAAGCACGGACGACGTTCAGGTGGTGGTGGTGGTGGTAACTAACGAAAATAGAAGTAGGCCCCTATCGTTCGTAGCTTTGCAAGGATGAACGGTTTCTCTGCCTTACGTATCTTCGTAAGGATTTTCTTCTATGTATTGTAGATGGTGCGACTGTGACTATTGTTTGTATGATAACACGTTTTACTCTTGGCGATGTACGGTATATCCAATGATTGATTCGATAAGTTGAGCACAGTGTATCTAAACCTCCATTGTAACAGTGGTAATTGTCGATTGTTAGCCTATTTTTATCGACTACTATCGATTGTCTACTGTGCCCTGTTACTATTATCGATTACTGTAGACCATTACCGATTTCTGCCCATTTCCAACGATTATTAACCAGTAAATGTTAATTTAATCTATGGAAGTTTTTGTTGTCTTTGCTATGTTGTGTCGCATGGACGATGCTCAACAGTTTCTTCGGCCTTATCCCGAACCTCACAGAGAGCTCAGTCAATTCCAAACTGTTTCTTCTGCCTCAGAATGCGCCTTGCAGAGAACATAGTCTCAAACTCTGTTGTAACCGTGACAGCTATCGAATATTATCGGGAATTACTGGTTATCGACCATGGCAGGTTGCTGTTGGTTGCCATGGATTGTAGATTGTTACTTATTACCGCCGTTTATTATCGACTGAACGTTAATCTCGTCTGTCGGGAGTGCTGCCTTGTGGTTGTGCTGTGTTGTGTTCTGTAAATGGTACCAAACTTGTCTTCGGCGTCATCTCGTACTTGACGGAGAATATAGTCGATGCTGAACTTCTTATTATGCCTAACTTGGTCGTAAGTACACGGTCGCTGTCATTCTCTGTCATATACATCGAATCTGGCAGATTGCTGTCGATTACTATCGATTAATTAACGTTATCGTTTATTGTCGAATTTTATCAGCCGGGCTGTGACAAATACGCATAGCGTAGTATGTGAGGCAGACGCTGAACGTTTTGTGCGACGTAATACTGACGCGCGAATTCAACACCACTTCCTGTCTTTCTTTTTCTGAGTGCACGAGAGGGGAAGTGATGGTGTATGGTTGTGCTTTGTTGTGTATATCGGGCTCCTCAAGCTCAAAGTGACGGCCGGCCATCTCAGTAATTAAAGAAAGCATGCTGGACCGCACTTAATAAATAGCGTACTGATAAAATCTTCCATTATTTTTCATTAAACATTCATCATATTAAAAACTTTGAGATAGTGATTGTTTATCTCTGTGATAATGCTTTTGTGTCATTTGCCACAATATGGCCTGTCTGTTTTTAGGAAATCACTATGCTCGATGTATGTTGCGTGTTGAGAAGCGATTGTTGCGGACCGGTAAGGGACGTAGTCATGCACGACCCGTGGCCCTTAGTACAGGCCCAAATTACAGGTTCATTCTGAATCTTTTGATTAATTTCGGATATGAAACTTGCGGACAATCGGACCCGTGGTAACTGCCGTCCTTGTCCACTTCCTTCAGCGTGGCAAAGAACACGTGACAGGATGTGTCCAGTTGTAAGTTTTCAGTTTTTGTGACGTGAACTTAGCGGATGCCCTTTTTTTAATCGTAATATGTTTAGTGCGCATTTCCTTCACAGCTGTGTAGTTTACTATGGCTACCTGTTGCGGTCTTGATGCTGGCCGGACCTGGGCGCTTTTTTGGCCGCTTCCAGCATCAGTCCTTTTGCTTGGGACCAGAGCAGACCCAGTGGCCGAGTTTGTCCCGAAAGAGTGCTAGACTTGCAGGACAGGGTGTGAAGCGATGCGAGTTTGTAGACGCGTTCGCAGACTTGCGAAAAGTGACTTAACGTCGTCGTGTCTGTCTGCCCTTCCTTTAGTCCGTCTGTCCGCGTGGAAAATCTCGGACGGATTTCCATAAAATTACAGCATTTACGGATTTTTTCTAAAATCTATCGAGAACATTAAAATTTTATTAAACTTGGGCCAAAAAACGGTAACTTTACGTGAAGACGTATGAACATTTATGGTAATGTGTCGCAGAATTCTTCTTAAAGTGAGAAATGTTGTAAACGAATGTTGTGTAGAAAATCAAAACACATTTTATGTTCAGTAACTTATTTTTCCGAAAACCTAGCCGTTTATGAGTTAATGTGGAGAAATTTGGTAGAGCAGACGGGCTACACATGACATTATAATGATGAGCAGAAAACGTGCGATTATTTGCATGCCAGATAACTAGAGCAAGAATACACGCACGCACACACGCAGGCGCGCGCGACAGAATATGTAATGGTGGCTGCAGGATCGCTCCTCAATAATGTTACGTTATAAATACGTTGCATGTCGTGTCTCATGTAAATATGCAACAGGTGCTTTCAGGATGGTTTGTGCATGCCGTTTTAATATCAGCACGACGTTTATTTTGAGCGCACCAAAATATGAATGTTAGAAAGAGTTCCTCATTAAACCGAATTGTGTGTGAAAATGGTTGTGGAACAGTTTTGAAAGGTGGATATCGAAATGACTGAACATGCTCGTCCCTCTGTGTGTATTTTGTGCCACATAATAGGTTTTGAAAAACGTTAACCTAATGCATTTGTAGTCTATTGTTAGACACTTGTTATCTTTGTACTACTGCTGTGATGGAAGTGTGCACCAGAAGGGTTTGGTTGTCTCAATTCTGCCTTGTGCAATATGTTCCTTGTGTATGCACATTCTGTGGAGTTTATTTATATACAGTATAAAGCAGTGTTTCTCAACCGCCGGGCCGCGGCCCGGTACCGGGCCCTGGCATCAATTATACCGGGCCGCGAGGGATTCTCCTGGAATTGACAACTAATTTAAATGTAATTTTATATTTGTCAACATGCCACACCGTACACATAATTGTACTAATATTCTTTATGATTATACCATTATTAATACTTATGTTAGTTTATTGTATGCACTTAAAAAAAATTGGAAAGGTACTGACGAGTTAATCTGTTGGCACCGGACCCTCGTCTTATGAAAAAAGAATTTAGCGGGCCGCGGTCTCACAAGGGTTGAGAAACACTGGTGTAAAGTAATAAAGCGAACAGCGGAGTTTTGTTGAATTTCTAAATATTTGCTGACCTTTCACTTCGGGCTGGTCACAAATTTCATGTACGCGTTCTTGTCTTTAATACAAACAATTTCAGTTCCAATCTAGCGGGCCGTACCTGGTAATTTAAATTTAATCCGAATATTTGCCAATCGTGAGCGTCGGCAAGAATGGCTCACTTTTTCGTACTTTCACACGTTGCATCATTTGATGTACTGCGATTCCAAATAACTAACTGATCGAATGTGCCGGGACTCGGGGGTCCTGGGGAATGTCCTGCTATAAAATCTCCGCCAGTACTGGACAAAAATAGAGTAAGCTTCTACCTACATCTGCACCCCAAGCGACGCTTCTTCGCTCGAACACAGTTCGTGCTGTCCGTGGCCGCACGTTCCTTAGGTCACTAGTGACTGTGGTCCGCAGAAACATGTTGCGAAGTTGTGCTGCTATTAATCTTCATTTATGAATGGATTTTGTACCTATTTTGAAAGAAATCATACATCATGACTTCATTGTATATACTCTACAAATTTAAATTTTTAGAATTATGGTTGGCGCAAAACCTAGAAATTAAAGTAGAGGTCTCTTTGATAAGAGACAGGCATGCCACCACCTCCGTGTTCATACACGTTTTCGTTTAAAGAAAAAAATGAGCATTACATCGTATTAATACAACGAATAAATACTATCTTCATAAACCAACTGCAAACATATCATGTTTTTAAAAAGTGTATTATGATACTACACCAGTGTCTAAGTATTTTGTAGATTCGTAATGATAGAGCTCACTTTAAAGCGCCTTAAGAAGGTACTAAACAGCACACTTTTCTGTTGGTGAATGTCTAGTGCTTAGAGATGACGCATGACCTTTCATGTAATGAATTTTGTGTGACATCGTAGGAGTGTGTCTGAAATACAATATGTTGTGTTTTCATATTTTGTATTTTATGAATTATTTCGTATCCTGTTGTCAGGTTGGCCTGATCTAAGGTCCACGGAATGAAAGATGGAGTCTGAAACTGTACAGTTGTAGTGACCGTGACCAAAGCAAACAAATCACAAAGACACCTAACCACGAAGACAGCTCCAGTTCTGTTTTAATGGCTTCTGGTGTTGATTGCAGGTGAAACTGGACAAAAATCAAAATGGGAAACCGTCTAAGGTGATACACATCCGCAACATACCTAATGAGGTGACTGAGGCAGAGATTATCCACCTGGGTATTCCGTTCGGACGTGTAACCAATGTCCTGGTACTCAAAGGAAAGAATCAGGTATGTGTTCTTTGCCATCAGTTGATGTCGCCTCTCTGTGTGCATCAGAATTGTCATAATTGAGTTACTCAGTTCATATTTATTTATTTTTGTTCGAAATGACAACGTAATGTGATCGTTAGTGGTTAAATACCTTACGTCATTAGTAAGTCTGTGTTGAGTCTTGTAATTTTGCTTTTATTCAGTGGATGCCCTTAATTAATCATAAAAAAATGAACCCCGACTAGGCTGCTACTGGGAATGTCCATCTACCTTTAATGTACCTACAACAAGTTTCGGTCTATCCGGGCCATCGCCAATGATGTCAAAATAATAAAGATGGAATTGTCATATAAGTATGAAAATAACAGCACGTTCATTAACAAGGAAATTGAGCTAAAACAATTTGTGTTCGCATTCGCAGTGCGTGCTAATGGCTCATCACCAGAACGTTGCTGTTATATTTCGGCTGTATTTTAGGTATCGTTTGTGGTATGATAGCTGTGTTGTACGTCTTTTGCATGGCAGCCGTGATGTGTTGTCTGAGATACTGTGTGCTGTGGACCTTGTATCTGCCCACGGTATAAATTGAGCTTGCAGCATAAGTGTGCTTGGACAGGCGTTTCTGTGCTACCGTTACTAGGCCGATGGCCTTATTGTGTGCCTCTTGTACCGAATAATGAAGCGCTAGTGTCAAAAGCCTCTTTGTACAGTCCATCCAACAGATGGCAGAATATTTGACGATGTTCTTTGTTACTTTGTGATGAAGAAGAAGTGTGAAACAATGAAAGGGCATCTTGGAACTGCCGTTGACTAAACAACGAAAGCGATGGAAGTTCGAATGCTCTTAGATCTTTGGACCTCTGCGGAAGGAACTATTTCCGAATCGTGACTATTACCGCTTACTGATGCGTAGCCTGTTTAATATTTCTCTGAAGTCGACTTCTGAGATGGTTGGGTCTGTTGAATCTTGAACTACCACAACTTTTTTTTTTATTTTTCATATTTTTTTCCATTTGTGACGGCATTCCTAGTTCATCCTGGGCTGTATAGCCTTTACAACTAAAATTTCGAAGTTACGTTATCAAAATTTGGGCCGTAACGCTGTTCCTTCCGTAAACTGTGCGCAGTAAGGCGGTAGTGATGTATGATGACAAAAATCACCACGCATTTGATGGGAGTGAATGATAGGCTAGACGCTTCGGCCACTTTAACCACGTGAAATATATGATTCCGGTCTCGGATAGGATTCTTGTTTGGCCCCATAACCAGTTCGGACGTGGTGTGGCAAACCAGTGCCAGTCGGTGTTAAATCCATGCTTGTGTGGCCTGTCGGTTCACTGGTCGAGCTGTCCTGGCTGTCAATTAGCTATGCATTCAATATGGTAATGATGTATGCTTGTGCGAGAGGTGGAGACAGGTAAACACTACCGTAGCATACTAGTGTGTGCTATATATACATGAAAGGCTCCTTAGCTTGAGAGCCCTGAGCAATATGATCCTAATCTGATAGTCTCCCTAGTACTTCGGAACATTACTCGCGAATTTAGCAAACGCGAGCACTTTTTCATGATATTCGAGAAGCATGGAAACTTTTTAAAGGAAAGGAAAAAAGATAAAATATATGAGGTTAGAAAGCATCTCAAAGATTAGGTTGGTTTTTCAGTTTGAGGAGTTTGTGGCCTAACACTGAAAGCCGTACTCGTCTACCTTGGTATCAGGTAACATGCTTGACGTCAGGTGAAAGTGGAATAGAGACGGCTAGAAAATAATTCCAAGAATGTTTTTCTTGGAACACTGTGATTCCGACTTCTTCCGATTAATTAGGACCCTGTTCTGAGCTAACGTAGTGTGGAATGAATGAGGTGTGATGTAAGTAGTTTAGATCTGAGTATTTGAAGAGAGGCGACCATTTATCTGTTTTTATTCCAGCATTTGTCCGAAAGGAATTTATGACAACTCGGAGACGTATCGGACCTAGGTCCGGCTGAGATGGACGTGTCAGGCTATGTCTTTCTGTACAAAGTGTGCGGCTTTACCATTGTTACTTCCGTTTACACGTTTTTCAGTTTTACCGCTGTACCTTCCATGCACGATTGCGCAGCGCAGTTTGACCGCTGTATCTTCCATGTACAAGTGCACAGTTTTACCGCTGTATCTTTTGTATGCAAGTTTTTCGGTTGGACAGCTGTAGAGGCCAGTTGAAATGTGATGGCACAAGCGCAGAAACCAGATTTCGTCTTTCGGCGAAACGGACGAGTGCATTTAAGTCGGCGGGGGTGTCAGTTCAGTGGACTACTGGCAGCCGAGGTGTGCGCATCAGCGGTAGTAATGCTGGCTATACCATTTTCCGAGGTAGTGTGGAAGGTACTGGCTACACACTCCATTCACCAGTTTCCCCTTCACTTCCCCTCCCGTGCGTCACCGTGTGCCAGCACATTTCAACTGGACTTCCTTCGTACACGAGTGCGCAGCTTTACCTCTGTATCTTCCGTGTGCATGTGCGTAGTTTTACCGAGACATTATGTATTTGGTAGTTCGTAAGACGGAAATAATCGTCCTGGCTGACACGCCTGTAAACTTGCGTACTAGTTCATAAGCTGACCAGGCTGGTAAGGAGGTTATGCAGGAGATAGACAACGATTTAAGTTTAGTTATCCCCGTAAGTGTAATCTCCACAATACAACAGAAACTTTATCATAAAATGAATGTAATAAATTTCTCGAAACCGGTAAAGTGTAAATACTTGGGAATGGCATTGTCATGCATGAGAAAATTGAAAGGAGATTGGTTTTGGGGAATGTATGCTAGAGCAGTAACTGTATCAATTGCTGATAACCGAGTAACGCTTTTACAGTTTTGGCGTGAGAGCCTGACGAGCGGAGTTTGTATCTTATGTTAATAGTGCGTGTGCGTGCGTGTATCATTGTTTGCCATCGCCTTTAGCTTTATCAGACAGGCGTCTTATTCAAAAGGTGACTGTTTGAAGTTTTGTCATTTTGTAGTGCCTTGCAATACTGTAGCCGTGAGTGTTCTTTCTGTTACCACCGTGCCACTTCATTACGCGGCATTCGCCCAAAGTGCCCAACTGATAGTATAAGCGCGGTTCATTGCCTTTGGTCGACATTACTGCTGCTGCTGGACGGATTTAGATTAAATTTGAAATAGCGGAGTCGACGTGAAAAGTGTTCTCGTAATTTGAATTTGTTGTTCTCGAAAACTTTGTTTAAGCCCTTATTTCCGCATAATCCCATCTGGACATAAAGTTCGTATCCAACCACAGCATATTACCGAAAGCGTGATTGAAAGGTACCAATGTGACGCCCGTCTGCAAATAGCATAGTCATTCTTGATAAACTAACAGTTTCTCAGCTAGTCAGAAAACTTACAGCCTTTTATGGAACCCGAACGCTCATTACTGAATTCACAAGACCCCCCCCCCCCCCCCCCCCCCCCCCCCCCTATCTCTCCCCCCCCCTATCCCCCCCCCCCACCCCCCCCCTTTTTTTTTTTTTTTCTTTTTTTTTTTAAAAAGTTTTCTTTTTGAGGTGCCAGATTGCTACACACTTTTTTTTTTCCCCCCACCAGAT
>Ga0123354_10019284_pt1 | contig 10709 bp, 9 predicted proteins | sample TergutLab28metaG_2_FD_97872 | JGI IMG/M metagenome (GOLD analysis project Ga0123354, IMG submission 97872) | Labiotermes labralis P4 segment gut microbial communities from Petit-Saut dam, French Guiana - Lab288 P4 | ecosystem: Host-associated > Arthropoda: Insects > Digestive system > Gut ...
AAGGCGGGGTGGGGGTAAAAAAACTGCCCCCTGACAAAAAAAGGGCAGCGGGGGTAAAAAAATCATCCCCCCCCCCCCCCCAGTCTGCACACCATTGATTCCCTTACATTGTGCGGATTAATATCGACACCTTCTCAATCCTTCCTCCAGCTTTTCAGACACATTACCCATTGTTCGTTCACAATCAGGCATGGAAGTGGTTTAGGCTGCAGTTGGTGTGAGGGTGTTACTTTGCGATAAAAGTCACAAAAGGAACAATATGGAACAAGCGTCGACCTTTACACTCAGTGCAAATTACTCTGAAAATTTGAACGGTGTTGTTTATAGTAGTTACTATGCGCAGCCTAACGGGAATGGAAAAAATCGCATAACGCGGAGTTTCTTGAACTGTACTCTTCGCAGAATTTTATTTGGGTGGTAAAATCAAGAATAATGAGATGGGCTGGGCACGTGGCAGTAGGGGGGAGATAAGAAGTGTATACAGGTGTTTGGTGGGGAAACCTGCAACGAAGAGACCACTTTGAAGACCTAGGCGGAGATGGGAAGGTAACGTAAAAACGGATCATCAAGTAAGAGGTTGAGAAACGTCTTACGAATAGATATGGCTCAGGAAAGACACAGGTTGCGGGCTGTTGTGATCTCGGCGATGAATCTTCGGGATTTATAAAACGCGGAGAATGTCTTAATAAGCTGAGGACATGTTACCATCTCAAGGACGACTGTGCTGCGTGGAGTTAGTTAATCAGTAAGTCAGTCGGTCATTTAGTTACTTACGTTATAAATCTGCCTTTTCCCGCGTAGTGTGTTAATGGGTTTTATATGAATATCGACAAATCAGCGGCAATTTCGTTGAGTATTGTTAACCGAATGTTTTTTTTTTTTGCAATTGACCTGAAGACTCTTCAGTGCAGGGTAGCAAGTGAATTTTTAAATATTATACGGATGAATTTCAGGCCTAAAAAATTTAAAGATATTTAGACCTACATGTCATATTTTGCGCTGAGACGTTTCTGAGAGGTATTCTGGTTTTATTTTATTTTCATGAAAATCCGAAATAGTAATAGACGAATGTGACCCAAACTGGGCTTCCTCTCTAACGTCTGAAGCGGATATCCGAAATCAGTTTTCGTCGGAATCCATTTTATAGTTTCGCAGGCCAAGCATGTGGATGTCAAGCGCGAGATTCATATTATGAGTTAATTTTACGTGTAAGTGCTTGAAAGTAACTCAACTGGATATTGCACGTGTTGGTCTTCCTAAAATATCATATCGCCCGCAGCGAATACTGATAAATTTATAGACCAACACATAAATATATATCACGTTCCTCATATGTCTTCCTTGTTTCTAATTGAAACTACGCTTTTCTTTAAATGAGTCCATACATGTTTGCACATTAATACAGCACACGCATGCCTAGCTAAAATATAACGGTGAAAGATGGCGGTGTCTAATGGGCTAATAATTCCACTCAACCAACCCTTATGTCACAGCTACGTGCAGCAGATGTTATGAACACAATAAATCACAATAAAGAAAGGTTTCGTTCCATACAGTGAATCTCTTGGTTCACTGAGACAAGGGCCTGCCGACCGACCTCTCGTTAATTCTATTTACATTTCCATTTAATTTATTATGTTGAGCCCATGGGCGTCGTAGCATCCCTGCACGACAGCTGCCCTTCCCCAAAAGAAATTCCACGGACGATGACTCTATTCTCTGGCGACCGGTCATATTTAACAGACCGTGAAAAGATTCACTTTCCACTGCCAGCTGAATAAGTTACCCGTACGGGGTTAATAGCGACATTGTTACAGGCACTGTGATTTAGATCCACGTCCTTGTGGAACGGAACTACTCGCTAGAAGAACGAGTTTGGTTCCTGGCAGAGATACGTCTCTTCGCATTCAAGCCAATACCGACAAAGGACACACAGCGTACTGTCCAGTGTTACTGGGCGTTGTCATCTTGGGTGTAAAGCGGCCTGAGCGTGAAGTTGACCAGTTACATCTCTGTAACGTCGAGCTGAGAAGGCTTGGAGCGTATGTACAATGAGTTGCTTAGGACGGGACACAGTTGCGCTGACGAAAGTTGTCGAATATAAAGGAAGTTTGAGAGCAGGGGGTTGATGAGGATATTTGGGCCTAAGAGGGACGGGGTTAGAGGGTAGTGGAGGAGATTGCATAATGAGGAGCTTCTTTATCTTTCCTCGCCACAAAATATTTGTGTTCAGATCAAGGATATTGAGATGGGCGGGGTATGTGGCACGTGTGTGCGTGAGAAGAGGGGTCCATACAGGGTTTTGGTGGGGAAACTTGAGGGAAAGAGACCACCGTGAAGACATAGGCATAGACGGGAGGATTATATTGAAGTGGAACTTCAAGATGTATTATGGTCCAGGGTAGGTGTAAGTGGCGATATGTTGTGAGCTCCGTGATGAACCTTCGGTTGGCATAAAATGTGGGGAACTGTGTGACTAGCTGAGGAACTGCTAGCTTCTCAAGAAGGACACTGATCTTTGTAATTTACTTTTATATTTCTTCAGTCAGTCAGTCGAACAGATTTCTTAACTGTAACGCTCTAGACGTGTATCCAGAAAGTTCCAGGTTTGAATCTGAGTCGGACACCCTGTTATCTAGACTGACGCCCTGTTTGTCTTTACCGTACTGTCTCCAGAAAAATGCCACTCTAATACGACTGCTAGGCTGGGGTCTACAAACTTTCGAAACTTTTAGGAGTCTCCTCAAAATTCTAAGCGTCAGAAGGCTGACATAAAGCCAGCTCCATACTGACGTCATAGAGTTCTAATGTAGTTTGACCTGTGATCCTCATTGTTGTCTGGCGCGTTCTGCTTAGTGTCTGTCAGCTGGTTCACATTTTGTGATCTAAGTGAATGAGCCGCAGTAACTATGCTGAAAGAGTCGGCTTCACCACACAGACTTTAACCACGCGGGTGTGCTTTATACACCCTTATGTTAGGTCTTTGTCTGTCCTTCCGTCTGTCCACAAGAAACATTTTATTTTCAGTTCAATTTCAATGTTTTTTTTCCCTAAAATCATGCAGGTAATGAGATAATGTGTAAAAATAGGATAGATCCAGACAGGCCACAGATGACAGTAAGATACGGTGCAGAAAAGATACTATTTGCATGCGGGATATCTGACGCAAGAGCAGAGAGACGCAGAAATACTGTATTTAATATTTGTTTTTTTTACAGCAGTATGAAATATTTTGTGGCTCTATAACAGTGAATAAAAACCCACTGTTGCGTTTCCATAGCAACAGTAAACTTTTACATGATTTATAGCTACGTATACGCCAACAATAGAAATGAAACGTACTGTTGTGTCTCCTGTGCAAAAATGGTTACGTGAATACGCCCCACATTACGCTGTAAATACATTGTCTGTATTGTTGCCATTTATTTTCAATTCATTATTCACTAACCAGTGGGCTTTAAAGGGTTAAAAGTGCCAAGATTTTGTGATCTGTTGTGACATATTATCGGAGTTTTCCGGAAGTATGTCAGGCAGCTTTTTCCTGCTGTCTGTAATTTAATGAGGTGGTTAATAGCCCTTTGTCTTCTCTTAGATTCACTTACCTTCATCACCTAGATAGGGAACAGAATCAGTCCTAATCATCTTGAATGTTCGCCTGTCACCACAGAAATGTACGGTTTGCAGTTTCGTTAGCATTCGCGTGTTGCCCCACTGAAATACTGGCCCCAAGCAATGCGCTACGAGTTATTATTTGTTGTACAGAACTTTCTGTTTTTAATTGTATGGTGCAACAATGGGCCAGATGGCTTGACAGGTGCCAGGAGCATTCGTGCCTCAGATAGAAACTTGAAATGAACACTGACTATTTGTTATTTGTTCGGTTAATTTTCCAGAAAAAAAAGCTACCAATTTCAGTGAAACATAGTATGAAGTCCTTGCCTTGTGAGGTCACCCCGTGGCATATGTACTGGCAACAAGAATAGAAATGTACTGGACGAACATGCTTATTCTCGTGACGTAACTTGTCGCGTGACGAAATTAGGTACAGTCCATTCTGCAATTAGTTTCAACAATTCTTCACCGCTGGCGTCCCTGTGGAACGCAACATGTACCTGATTCCATGTCGTGTCACGAGATTATGTAGGCCTGTGTCACGAAATGTGGTAGCTTTTTCATACTTTTTTCGTACAGGGGTCCACATATTTTCCAAAAATCTGTGAGCCACCTCAAAATTCTAGGCGTCGGAAGGTTCACATAAAGCAATTTCCGTACTGAAGACCCACAAATATTTGGCGCCACTGTACACAACTTAATCGCCTGGGATTTGTGTAGCGCTGATCTGTTGCAAAACTGATCGCTGTTGTGACACAACATTGTGTAAAGTCTTGAATTATGTTTCTCTGAATTATGTTAGGTAAGCCCCTCATCGAAACGTGTGTCAAATAGCGGTGTTCGTTGAGTTCCCATGTTCGCATAATAGGGTTTTGTAAGGAAAATGTATGATATTTGATTTGAATTTAATTGCTTGCTAGCAAGCAGTCAACATAACCTGTATGACATATACCTAGTGCTGTGTATACAGTGCTCTACTCCTGATGATGGACAGAAAACCTGTCCGAAAAATGTAGAGTTCTATTCCAAAAATAAATTTGAGAAATTAGTTGCATCTCGTTGGTTTTATTATAAGAATACATCACGATGCACGGTCCTCTGAATGTCAAATTCGGCATAATAACCGTCGCACAATCGTGAAGTTTTCTTTGAAGTACGTGATAATTGTTTCCAGTTAAGAATAACATGTTTTGGGTGCGTAATGTATGTCGTTCGTTGAAAGTACCTGACGCACCGCTGGAACTTCTCACGTCGAATGCGTATTGACACACTACAGTCGTACACAGTTGAAAACATTCGCTTGTCTTGCCTTCCTCTTACCTTCATCTTCTTCTGCTTTCGTTACTTCGTGATACTTAAAGACACAGGAACATCGGTATAATCGTCATCACACTTTTCTTAACACTAAGAATAGTGTGATGGACTTGCTGTTAAGATGGCGATATCAGTATGGTGGCTTCGCAGGTTACAGTCTGAAATGAAGTCATTTTTACTGGGTATCGTTTCGAGCAGCTCTTTTTCTGTTTACGTTATTTGGAATTTAATAAGCTTCTTATTTTGTATGTAATGCATTTAAACGTCCCGTCGCCTACTTCATAAATGGTAGCAATAAAATACCTTGTTTCGTCTCCAAGGTCGTAACACTGCATTTAATTTTATTAGTTGTCGCAGGTAGTGATGCTGTTTTGAATGGGCTAGGATCGATTGTAATCCTGAGCTGCACCGTAATCTTCACAGTTTTGTTGCATCCGTACCTAGGCATAAGAACGAGACATTAATCAGGAGTTGCGTTTTTTGTTTTTGTCTCGTGGAAAAGTGAGATACTCAAGATTTCTGCCTCGTGGAGTGTTGTGTTATTGTTGACGTCATCGACGCTCCAGTTGCCCCGTAGCGATATGCATAAGCTCATGCACTCTAATTAGCACCATTCTGCAGTACGTTGACTGCGGGTCGTGTCGGCCGTAACAAGTTCTCGATAATTTCGTGCACGGCCGATTGGATTCTTAGCAACAATCCTTGCCGCGTCTGAATCTTTCAGCAAATGAAAATCTCTTTACCAAGACATTGTGTGTTTTGAACCGAAATTAGCCGACACTATTAAGGAAAGTGGCACGGAGATTAGTTCTGCAGATGCTTAGCCCAGGAACGCACAAAGCTGAGTGATATGCTTAGCGCTTTACTGCCTTTAAAAATTGATGTGTGATCGTGAGGGAAGTAACCCTTAAAACTGTCCAGCTCAGCTAGCAGGTTCATGTGGTATTTTGAATCTCGGCCGTAACGCCGACTATCCTGACATGACCAAAATCGGGATTTTGTTCAGTCACTCCATGAAAATTTCGCGACAGCATCTCGATCGGGCCACCACCAATAATAGTCGTTTTTAGTTCAACATTCACCAGTCACCCTACCGCTAATATATGGTCTAATTTACGAAGTTACAATAATATAAAAGACAACTAGATGGAACAATAACAAATTTTTATTGATAATTACGATGAGCTCAACGTGTTTCGGGTGATAATTTCGCCCATCCTCAGGAGCACTAGACTGTGTTATAATGCACCGACGATGCTGCCAGCAGGCACGGTCACACAAACACCAAATTTACGAAGTTACTTTACAGGAAGTTGCTTAGTATTGGTGTATTATCCCGAGTTTGACAGAAATCGGTCAAGTACTTTGAGCGGAAAGGAGAATAACGAACGGGAAATGAAACTATCGGGGGGTGCGGGGTTGGGGGGGGGGGTTTCCAGTTATTCGGAGGTTGCCTAAAATTAACAAAAACCGTACCTGTATATTGTGACGCCCAAATACTTGGCTGCGGGGGTAATTCAAACACCGGAGAATCCTTGAGTGTTGGTAGACTGCTTTTGAAATGTGATGGCAAACGCGCAGAAACCAGACTTTGTCTTTCGGCGAAACGGACGAGTCCATTTAAATCGGCAAGGGCGTTCAATCAGTCGACTACTGGCAGCCGAGGTGAGCGCATCGGCGGTAGTGATGGTAGTACGTGTAACAGTGGATACACCATGTTCCAGAGGTGGTGTGAAGGGTACTGGCTACACACTCCATTCGGCAGTTTCCCCTTCACTTCCCCTCCCGTGCGTCACCGTGTACCATCACGTTTCAACTGGACTACCTAAGCTAACGAATTCTATATAGGCCTGGTGAGCGACCCTCGACCACTGAGGTTTAGACATTTGCATCTTAAGAGTCACGAATTTCAGTACCTGTTGTCTGTTATCATTGTGTTACCGTAGTTGTACTCCGTTTATTTCCAAAACGAAGGAGTTTTACGTTGGCAGGGACTAACATGCCGCCTACCTTTCCAGTGCGTACCACGTAATCAGAACAACATTACCACGTATGAGGGATGGTAGTTCCTGCAGTGAAATAACTGACTATGTTTGACGAAGTGTTTCATGCCACTTTATGGTCATGGAATTTTTTTCACGTGACCACAATTTCCACAGCGAGCCACGGGCTGATATTGACTAAGAGTGTGAGAGATTCACTTCGGATTTAAAGCAGCCGAAATGGGGATGTGACCAGGCTCATCAAAGTCCCCAGGTATAAAATTCGTATGGTATTAATCTGCTCCCTCTCTGCCAGCACTGCGTCGTCCTTAGATACAGGCATGCAATACTCTACTTCCTAGCATCTAACAAGATCAACAGCAGAAGGTAAAATATGTGGAGTTTCAAAACGTGGGACCGAACCGAAATTCGTGATGCTATTCGTGTCGTGTGCAAGGGATACAAGAGATTCTTTGGCGGTCGCTGTTGACTCCTTAACCGCCAAGCTCACACGAAACCTTATCAAAATTAATTGGTCGGCTAAGTGGAAGCGTTTGATGGAAGTTGTTTAGGAGGCTACGTTAATGAATGACGTTGGTACCACATTTATTATTTTACCCTTCGTTTGGGGTACAGTGTTAGCTACAGTCTGCAGGAAAGTACCCGAAATCGGTGGGCAGTAGTTATTATTGTAAGGCAGAAACATTAGAACTGTGTTTCGACCTTGATTTTAGTGCCACATCTGCTTTATTTCTCATATTAGGGAGTACATTTTGTTATTTTTATTGTAATTATCGTCACCACTTGGGTTCCTTAGCCCATTCCAATTCCATAAGAATAACTGTCTAGATTTTACGTCGATAGTTTTTGTAATGTGAGTTTAGCTGCATCTAAGTGTACAACCGATCAGCCCACCTCGTTCTTAGTTACCCCATACCTCTTTTCTCCGATTGCGCTGATATTAAGTACTCCTGAGGTACGAGAAGTGTCCACTCTTTCCTAATGTTGAGGACCCTGCATATTGTAGATTAAGTGCACCCTTTAAAGGCTTAATATTTACCGAATAATTTTCAGTACCTGTCACACACCCACACTGCTCTACTTATGATTGATCTGTATCATAGCATGAATTCAGAATCGAGATGACAGAAGAACGAATATGGGCCCACATAACGGACAGTTATTTTCGATGGTGGTACGTTTACATAGAGACGTACCGAATGTTACTCATAAAAGGAAAGTTTTAATGAAATATACATATAAGAAAATTCAATAATTTAGGGTGCCTGGAGTCTGTCGATATTGTATATCCCCTGTAAGCTAAATAATGTTTAGAACTGCATTGTCGTTAGACTGCCCACAGAAAGAAATAACACGTGACAGGCAGTTGTAATTAATAACCAGAAACTGTGCATAATGGGAGAAAAGGATAGAAGACAAAAAGACTACAGTGCACGTGACACTTTGACCCTTACGTTATTCACTTTTCTTGTCAACCAACCGTGAATCTGAGATTTGATATACTTAAGATTTTTTATTGTATGTAGAACGCAAAATATATTATCATTTGTCAGGGTCGAAAGGCTCCATCCAAAAGCACATAAATTGCTGACAAGCTGTAACCTTAATCCCTAAGCGTTCATAAATCACGAAATTATATTCGTTGCGACACCAAAAGAACGTTGTGCTTGGCTTCAAAAGCCGCCTCTGCTTACGTAACATTTAAATTATTCAACAAAAGTAACGAGGAAGTAAAATTCCAGACGTCGTGTGATTAAATAATGAAAAAAGTTTTGTAGGCTCCAGTATCACAATGTTCGCCTTCCTCCATCCCTTCAAGGGATTAGTAGCGAACGTTTCGTAAGGGAAACCGATGAATGTAAATTGGAAAGAAAATAAAAGAAAGAGAAATGAGACTCTTCTGGCTTTATGTACAGTTGTAGTACCAGAGCTGTAGCCACAGAATAAAACGAAAGAGCTTCACCAGAAGCTCGTGAGGGACTCATGAGCAGGGATGATTCATTGCGGGTCTACGAGACAGTCAACTGCCGTTCGTTCCCCGGTAAGGACAGTGATTGGTTTTTTCTATATCCGATCCGGGCCAAACCCAGTGTCCTATCCTGTGGATACCGGCGATAACGTGGGAGGTACCGGGAAGCTGATCGCTAACTTCTATGTTGTGCCCAGGTTTATGAGAGAGGTTTGGCTTTCACTGCCTGGCGCCTTCTTAAGGACATCTGTAGACCTGCCTGTGCCTTGTCGTCTGTAATTACCGGAGAATTTGACCTGGTTATTCGTACCCATGTAGCTGAGGTGCGGCTTCTGCCTCCACTTTGTTCTTTAAACGCCCTGGCCCCTGCAAGCGGAAATTAATCTTCCTCTTCTTCTTCTTTCTCTTGATGACACTACAGTCCAGTGCGGACTTCCGCCTCCGTAATGGACTTCTCTCAGCCAGCTTTTTTTATTTAACATCTGTTTCCAGGTTTTAATTTTTGTATTTGCATTTATTATTATATTTTTGTACAGTACGCAGTTCCACTCTCTGTTTTTTGGCCGTCCTCTTATACGACTTCCCTGAGGATTATTGTTAAATACTTGATTGCGCGGAAATAAATAGGAAGGTTTTATATTAGTTTTCAGCTTTTCACGGGGTGTTACTAAAATAACAGTTTTGTGGGTCAGTGGTGCGGAGTGCTGCTTGAGACTGCAGTTATTGGATCAGCGGGTTAAGAAACTCCCCGCATTTTATGCACCCTGAAGTCCCACCGCTGTGTACCCAGGGACCATTGTTCATTCCTATTCTGATTCACATGAATCCAGTCCTTTCTCTCATGTCCTGCATCCTTAATTTGGTCCTCCAGTCTGTGTCTCCGTCTGAAACCGACGTCTTCACGTCACGTTTTCCGACCAAACGTTTTTGTGCCTTTCACACGCATGCCACATTCCCCGCCTATCTCACCCTACCTGATCGACCCGGTGGAGTATCAGGAGACGGTTACGTAAGTGCTGTTTAACTGAAAGGGAATCAATCAGTGCTGCGTGCTGAGCATGCTGGCAGGGGAGCAGGAGAACTTGTCCCTCATGCATGTGGTTCAGTGACTCCTCTTTTCACTCACAATGCTTCAGTAAGTGAGAAGACCCGTGCTCACAGTCCGTGTCTGAGTCGTAATGTTCACTGAACAATGCAGCCTGTGTCTGTTCAAACTAAGCGTGGTAGCCCCTCAGTGACCCTTTTCAGTGTCCCTCGATTAAATGGCGGCAGAAAGACGCCGGCTCCTCGCTGCATATTTCCAAATTAAATTCAAATACAGTCCACGTGTGATCTGTATGCGAACAATTGGAGGTGGGGCATATGTACTGTGTATCTGAGTCCTGGACTGTTTCCCCAGCACACATTAATTTGTTTCATTACCACGGCTGTACGCTTCCGAGTATGCAAATAATATTGCTATTGAGATTTATTAATTTTGACAGCCTACGGACAATAAAAGGGAACTATTTAATCGTCTCAAGCTCAGTGGTAACTATATGTACCAAGTACTCTACCATTAATAACTTTTGCGTTTTGTTCGAACGGTGTATTTATATGCTGCATGTGATGCCCAGAACAAGCCAAACTCTTTTCCCACACAGCATTTACCTGTTGGCCTGTAGTGGACACAGACTGTGTTCTGTGCGTAAGGTATAATACTTACTTACTCCATGGTGCAGAGTCCTTCTTGAGAAGCTAACTGGTTTGCAGCTAGTCAAGAAATTCCCCGCATTTCACGGAACCCGAAGGTTCATTACCGCACTCACAAG
>Ga0123354_10019285_pt1 | contig 10709 bp, 4 predicted proteins | sample TergutLab28metaG_2_FD_97872 | JGI IMG/M metagenome (GOLD analysis project Ga0123354, IMG submission 97872) | Labiotermes labralis P4 segment gut microbial communities from Petit-Saut dam, French Guiana - Lab288 P4 | ecosystem: Host-associated > Arthropoda: Insects > Digestive system > Gut ...
TCGACACTAACTTCTCTGTCATTATGAATTACAGACATGCTGTCACAACACCATTATCACCATATATACAACGCACATAAGTAACTTTAGCAGAACTTTGAGGCTCCCTGATGATGGTTGAAATTAGCAACCGAAACATGTTGGAGACCTACGAATGTTTTTAAAGTGTTTTAAGCAAATAAGGTTTTACAATATTTTAAAGACAAGGTGCATTTGTTGGTATTTTAAATGAATGTAAAAGAAATCTTTAGTTGTGTCCCGTATTGTTTGAAATTGTGTAAGAACTTATAGATGCAGTGCACGTTTTATACAACCAGTAGACTTAAATTTCTCATAGAACTGGAATGTTTATATCTTCGTTGTTCTGGGATGTTATATAATGTTGACTGGGTGTTGCCGGCATTTCGGGACAACCTTGGTTCCTGTGACATCAGTGTTTAAAAAGCGGGTAAAACCCGTCAGTACCAGCGAAGAGGTTTCAAGTAACACCGCCACTGAGTGCATGTCCAGACTCAAAACTCAGTGAGTATCCGAACTAAACGCACTGTCATAAGGACAAATCTAAATCACCTCGGATGAACGGGTTTGATCCCAGGTTAATCCGTGTGGGATTTATGGTGAATAAAATGGTGCTTGTGCGTATATTTCTCCGACGGCTTCGGTTTTTTCCGCTGGAACTCCCTATTTATTCATCTGCCATTGATGGTATGTGAAGCTTAACAGTGGAGAGCGTCCATCACTAACAGGGTGCGAAAAAAATCTGCCGAACTGAGTGTCCAAAAATAAGCATTAATTAACTTAATGACACAAATGTCGAAAAGTAATTGAAATGTCGTGAGATTATATTACAATGCTTACGTTCCGTTTGAACAAATATTAGAAAGGAATCTGTGCAGACAGGATACACTGACACGTGCTTCAAAGGAACAATGTTTACGGTGCGGATGGTGCCGTGCGACTGGTCGCACGGCACCATCCGCACCGTAAACACGACCTACTCAGCGGCTCTCAAGACCACCCCCCAACCAAAAACTTGGTGCTGAAAACCGTATGCTGCAACTTAACGTCCAGTGCTCCTGATGATGGGCGTATGTACTCGAAACAGGTCGAGCTAAGAATACATCAATAAAATTACCTCGTTGTATAAAGTTGGCATTTCACTTTACTTCATGAGGAAGATGCACGGTCAAACAACCCTCAAGACCACCCATATCCTACCCGATGGAAATGAAACTACACGTTGATATACTCTCATTTTGTATGTATGTATGTATATATATATATATATATATATATATAATATATATATCTTTCCAAGTATTTGAATTTAGAATAAATAATGAACAGTTCCTCGGCCGATCCCAGTGGCAGAGCGGTATAAGGCGTGGGTCTGCGGCTGCTTACTTTTGGGCTCAAATCCCGCCGGAGGTATTGATATCTGTCTTATGTGAGTGTTGTGTGTTGTCAGGTAGGGGCCCCTGCACTGGGCTGATCACTCGTCCATAGGAGCCCTACTGAGTGTGCTGTGTCTGAATGTGATCATCAAGCCTTGATCATGTGAAAGTCCTGGCCCACTAGGGGTTGTTACGCCATGGACAAATAAGACAGGCAATCTGCGTTAGCAACCAATGTTGCAGTGGAAAAGCAATGAGTATTATATATTCTGATTGTGAGTTTGTTGTCTTAGTTATCCAGCATGCAATGCGCATGCGCCATATTGTTATCTCTGGCCTGTCCGGCTCTACAGTATTTTTCCACTTCCTCATAAACTGCTCAATTCTAGAAAAGAAGTTATTGAATATAAAATACATATTTTTTTCAAATTCCGACTGAACTATTTGTTATTCAGTGAAGGATTCAGCGACGTATGAACAAAAATGCATATTGGTCTTACGTAAAGTACCTGTCATGCCTTTCGGATTTTAGTAAAATTTGAATTTTCTGGACATATTTTAGAAATATATTCAAATGCAAAATTTCATGAAAATCTCTCCAGTGTGAGCCGCTTTTTCCATGCGTACAGACCGACGGATGAACGGACGGACAGAAGGTCATGACAAATTTAATAGTCGATTTTTGCAATTTTGCGAACGCGTCTAAAAAATTACTACTTCCTCGGAATTTATCACTCATATTTACGTATTTCATTTCGGTGTTCTCAGTATTTGTCTTCTGAAATAGGATATACATGAACGTATAAGATACACATAACGTATGCTATATGCTTCGACTATGTAGAAGATATATGCCTCCATTTGGGAACCTTCCACACAACTATCCCATTAGGTACTTTTTTATATGCCCATTGAATTTGTATTCCCTTCATAATAAATCGAAAGTCAATATAATGTGTATTTAAAATAAATTGAAATGTCGTCAGTATTGCAAAGTACATCCACAACGATTTGTTTGCATGGGGCCTTCTTATTGGAAACTCGTTATGTCTTTAGATTTTTACAGAATTTCCAATTCATATATACAAACACTGTAATATTTTGTGACGCTGGTAAGAAATGACGCTGTGTATAAACTGAAAGACGAACTCGTGACCCGAAAATATACAGGGCGTTTGAAACGCAGGATATAATTTTGGCCTTTGCTTCCTTCGTTTGTGCCTTAGTTTGATGTCCCCAGATATTTACTGACGAGAGTGTAATAAAAGTCACGGGTTACGACAGCGTGCTGCAAGGCTGCAGAAGTTACCATCCAGAGGACCGTGCACCGTGAAATATTCTTATGATGAAAGCCAACGAGATGCACTATTTCTCAAATTTATTTGATAAAGTACTCTACTTGTTTCGGATATATCCACTGTCCATTATCAGAAGTATCACGACACTGTATACACGAAATAGGTATTTGTCATGCTACGTAGGTGGGCTGATAAGTTTTGTCTCCACTGTAATATTTTATACACATTAGACATATCTGGATAAAACGGGTTCTGTGTAGTCGCACGGTATCTTTCTTCCATCATACGTCACCTTGAACACACAGATGCTTACAGTCCTCACCCATTGCCCATCGAAATGGAAGAATTTTCAGATGTTCGGTTCAAACAGCGTGCTCTTATTGAATTTTTAACCGCAGAAGAAGTTCTTCCATTTGAAATTCACAGACGAATGCAAGCCGTTTATGGTGATCGGTGTGTTGATGTGAGTACAGCAAGACGCTGGGTAAGGCGGTTCAAAGATGGAGAAGTGGGGCAAGCAGATCTGAGTGACAAAACACGAAGTGGAAGGTCTGTGACTGCAGGTGATCAGCGATGGAGGAAGTGTATTGAAGTGCGTAGTGATTTTGTAGAAAAATAATTATGCAGCTTTGAAAATAATTGATGTAGGCATATTTCTTTATTTATTTCATTAAAATATCTTTTCCTGTTCATTTTCTCTTTAAGTGGAAGCAAAATTTATCAGCGAGCCCTCGTAGTTCTGTTGGCGTCTGCTAACAGACGCCAACAGAACTAGTACGACAAATACCTATTGTGTGTACACATTGTAGAGATACTCCTGATGATGGACAGTGGACATGTCCGAAACATGTAGAGTACTTTATCAAATAAGTCTGAGAAATTGTGCATCTCGTTGGCTTTTATTACAAGAAGACGGCTGCAGAAGTTAACGAAGTTGTCAAATAGCATGTTTTACACCCTGAAATTGAGATTCGATGAATTTAAATTCTGCCTCATTGTTAAAAAAATTCGTGAAAAATTTGGCTACGGTCTATTCGTACTTTAAAGAATTTGAAGCGCCAGCGGCACCAAGTTGTGTCTCAAAAGTTAATTTTAGTTTATTTCATAATTTGTGTAACAAACTTCCCAGTTAATGAAAGTTATACTGCTAATATAATTCGAAGAAAATTAAATGAAATTTGTTTCTCCGAACAATCTCTTCTCCATATTCTCCCAATTTATAGCCTTACGTTCTAATTAGATATAATTTCCGGTAATAAAACGGATTTAATAGGGGCTCACTTCCCCGTTCTTACCGATTTTTACCCAAAAAAAGTAACTAGCTCTCGATAATATAAATGCTCGAGGTGCTCTTCAACTTGCCTCTTTAGGATCTTAGAGAAAGGGTATAAATGTAATATCATGTTTTCTTAAGAATTATAAACCTTTTGGTCTAATGGCTCGGGGAATTCTACGGATCAGCTAGGCTGATTCGGTAACACATTAAATTAGATTGTTGTTTATTTTATGACCCGCGCTCAATATTACAGTGAATGCCATTTTATTAATATCATAAATGTTGTACACCAGAATTCTTTCGTTCTGAAATAAGAGATGCGTCTGTGGATAACAGGAACCGACGTTTCCTCGAAACGGCGGGGCATATTCTTCAAAATCATTAAGTTTTATAACGTAGGATTTCTCTCGAATATATTAATCTTGAAGACGAAAGTACGTTTTCTTGAAACTTTGGGACCCGATTATCCAGTGGCACACATTCATGGTTACAGAATAACAGAAATCTCAGCTACATCAATGCGAAAACGTCAAAACTGAATATTTTTTAAGTGAGGGAAGGTTTTTTTTTTTGTAATTTGAGTTAAAGACATGAGTTAACCGAGGCAATTGTGTATAACTACTGGGTCTGATAGTTGAAGTATAAAAGACCAACTTGATGTCACTTGCTATTTTATTTCACTTCTTATGTGCTCAACATGTTTCGGACATTAATATATCCATCATCAGGAGCTTGCGACTATTCTGCCGTATTACCACATTGGTCGTGTTGTTCTTGGTTCGGTGTGTGTTGGAGTTTCGGTGTGGTTGGTTTGGAGTGGTATCCGTATTGCAGGCTGCAGCCTGCAACACGGACACCAAATCTCCAAAACACAACGAACCGAGAACACAACAACCGATGTGGTAATTCAACAGCAAAATCGCAAGCTCCTGAAGATGGATATATTGATGTCCGAAACATGTTGAGCACATAAGAAGTGAAATAAAATAGCAAGTGACATCAAGTTGGTCTTTTATTCTTCAACTATCAGAATGATGCACGGTCCAATAAACACAAGGTACTGGGTCTGATGCTGTCACTCTCTCATGCAACAGTCGAATGCACAATCGTTTCACCACCAACTACTTGAAGAGCCCTTTTATATTTCCATGCAATACACAGAAAATGTATCAACCACATATCCTGGCTGTCTTGAGGGAGTTAAAAGACTGGTCGACGTGTACAACGTAACTTCTGTCTGAAAATGTCAGTATGTATGGCCGAAACATGTAGCAGTTCTTTACAAAAAATATAAAAACACTCCGAAAAATTTGACGTTCAGGTGACCGTGCATCATGATAAATTCTTATAATTAAACTAACTTGATGCACTAATTACTCAAATTTTATTTTTGGAATAAAACTCTACATTTTTCGGACAGTTCCTCTGTCCATCATCAGGAGTTTTTCACCGTACACACAGCAGTGCTATATGTTATACAGATTTGCTGACAGCTTGCGAGCAGGATCAGGACGGACCGTCATGATCCTGCTCGCAAGCTGTCAGCATAACCTGTATGACATATACCATTGCCGTGTGTACAGTGCTAGACTCCTAATGTTGGACAGAGGAACTGCCCGAAACATGTAGAGTTTCATTCCAAAAATAAATTTTGAGGAATAGTGCATCTAGTTGGTTTTATTACAAGAACTCCGCAAAATGTTGGTGCTGAAAGTAGAGTAGTTATTCAGTTATGCTAGTTTTGCCCTTACGCTAATTATTAGTGATGTCCTACTGTTACAAAACTGTCCTCGTTACCCATCAACACTGTTCTCCTTGCTCCTTTGCGGTGAAGCTACTTCAGCCATAATTTTGCTTCCGAATTGCTAAATTCATAGTATTGATTTCCTTATTTCACCTTTTCGTTCAGTATCGGCATTCATGAAACTAATGTCCATATAAAGGCAGGCTGGTAACTTAATGCCCGGCCAGATAATACAGCTTTAACACACTGTGGCTAGTAACATTTTAGGTGTTTGTATTATGAGTATGGGTCTTAGAGGTATTTCTCAGTGCCTGCTGTGAATGTCGGAATCTTTCTTCCTTTAGATCATGACAGTTTCTTTCAGAAACCTTTTAAATTCATCTCTTAGCACTCCTGCTGCTTTGGACGTCACGTGGTATGAGATGCTGAGAGAAACTTAAGCTATAAACTCAGTTATTTAACTTCTATTTTTAAAAGTGTAAGTGGAACATATAAGTAAAGGTCAGTGCTCATGTTTTATTCACACTGGGTCAAAATGTACGTCAGCTTCTCGCTTCGGTCACCTTAACCAAATTTAAAAGCGACCGCTAATGAAAAACAAATTCAGGAGTAAGTCCAAATTTCGTCATTTCTCTCAGTAACTACGAAGAAAAACACCAAAAGGTTTTTGAGGAAATAGATCTCTGTTGTTCCATCCGTAACGCACTTGATGTACATATGAATGCTCAACCCTACAAATTCAGAACATTCGCAAAATATATTCTCCATATCTGTCTTTTTTCCGCAAGAAATACTTGTGAGTGTGAATTTGGTACAGAACATTCTATACTTCGGTTAGGTTAGGTTACTGAACTGCGAGTCTAAAGCAACTAACAAAGAGGTGGCAACTAGGAGTTAATCTGTTGGGCTCAGCTTTTTGACAGACTCTTAGGTCCAGGGTGTATGCTGACAGCAGGAGACTACTTTCGGACGAGCTGTGAACGAATAGACAGAAGTCTCAGATAACTTCACTACCACTTGAGTTCGCTGCCACCAGCTTGCAATAAGTAGCAATAACGGGCAGACTCCACGTTGCTTTCAGCGCCGATTCTGAAATTCAGGGGTGTCACAAAGCATAGTTAACAGTATTGCAATCCAAATTCAAGCTGGGGTTCCTTTCGGAAGGCACTACTTCAGACGTCTCTCAGGGTGCAAGTTGTCTTGATTGCGTTTGATGCGGTCTTCCTCAGTCGTAATATGGGGACAGTTTACCTGAAGTAGCGACATATATACCTAGGTATAGAGTAGGGTCAATGAAACCCAAATATCTCTTCATTCCCATCCGTGCCATGACAGAGATGGTGAGCTGGCGGTCGTTCGGTACGCGGCACAGGCTGCATCCCGGGCCAATCCATGTGTCTCTGTGACAGATAAAGTGGCAATGAAAGAGGTATTCCTCCGAGGCAATTCGTTCCTTCCTTATCAGTATTATTCCACCAATGCTTAATAGCTGTATTTCAGTCATTTAATCACCTGTGCTATAAAAAACTTTAAAAAATAGATTTAAACAATCGACTATTTCCTTAAATAGAATACTCATCCTTCACTTGACTGTATGCGTGGTGAATTTGAAACAAAGGAACCAAGAGAGAAAATTATCTTTTTGTTTGTGTTCTGGTTTGTGAACTGCATTGATAGTAACTGTGCAGGTTGTAGTTTACAGTAATTCGGACAGTAAGTGTAATGTATAAAGTAAGCTGCCTGTGTTTGTATTTCTTAAAGCAGCTTATTAAAATCTCCTGTAATGCAAAAATAAAAATATTTTTCGGATGAACGTTTTGCAAGTACGCTGGAAGCGATGGTGACGTGTAGCAGACTGTTCTTCCTATACCTGTTACGGACGCGTGAACTATGTAACAAGATTAACCGCGAAAGCAATGAGAATTAGTGTGGAAAACTGTACCAAAAATTTTCTAACTTAGCCTTTAATGAGCTGTTGTAATGAAAAATTAAGAAGTAATATATTTTCATTTGAGTGACAATCTGAAATCCAAGACTTCGCAATTGGCCTAAAAAAAGTAACTATACACAAATTTAGATATTGATTTATCGCTTATTATCTTCTTTGGAAGAAGTCGTAATTGTAATTATTTGCTTTTTCTTGTCTGTTTACAAGTTCGTCATATCAAGTGTATGTTCAAGGTGCGTAGAATATTATACGTCAAAGGTACACAGTGTTCATAAAGTTACATCAGAGATGTAACGACAGTTAAACTCCGACTTACATAGTGTAACAGGTTATTCCTGGATTTACGTATACAGTAAAAAGGGCAGCATGACTAAATAAGTTGCGCCCTTGTAATCCAAGATTTACTAAATCTGGGCAGACATTATTTATGCTGTAGACAATGTCTGTAAAAAGTTTAGTATTAGCTTTATCTTTCACCTTCGAAAGAAATACTTGTTAATGGAGAAAATACCTAAAGCTTCTTTGTTTGTTCTTATGTTGTATTGGACCGTGCATCATCTTGATAGTTGAATAAAGAGAGACCAACTTGATGTCTCTTGCTTCTTTATTTCATTATTTAATGCTCAACATGTTACGGATGTTAATAAATCCATCCTCAGGAGCTTGCGACTTATTTGTTGAGTTATTTCATGGGTTGTATTGTTCTGGTTCGATATGTGTCGGTGTTAAGTTGTGGTTTGGCTGGGGTGGTGTGGTATCCTTAGGCAGGCTGAAGCCTGCATCCGGATACCACACCACCCCAGCCAAACCACAACGTAACACCAACACACATCGGACCAGAGCAATACAACCCATGAAATAACTCAACAAATAAGTCGCAAGCTCCTGAGGATGGATTTATTAACATCCGTAACATGTTGAGCATTAAATAATGAAATAAAGAAGCAAGTGACATCAAGTTGTTCTCTCTTTATTCAATTTCTTTGTTTGATTTATCGTGATGTCATGGAATAGTATTGCGGACTGACGGTAAAGCGCCATGCATTCTTAAGTTTGGCAGTATATACAGGTATGATTGGTTAGCTTCAGGTTCCGGTATGGGGAGAGATTAAGCCTTGGTGGGCCACAGCACCGGTGTTGAAGTTTTGGAGTTTCTTCCCGAAAGATAGTTATATTCCTTAGTCTCTCAGGCTGTAGCTTGTTAGCTATAAATATTCCCATCTGTCTTTTTTTCTGTGGCGCAACAGACCATCGGGTCTAGGCCGCTTTACGGTTGAGGTTTCCAGCTGCTGTACAAAAAACACAAACACAAACAGACACACACACACACACAAACACACATACACACACAGTAGGACTCCTCTGAACGAGTGAGCGGCTCGTTGCATTGCCCGCTACCTAGACGATGCACAACAAAAGCAAGATAAGGAATCTTTGTCTTTAGCGGGATTCGAAACCGCAATCTCAGAAATCAAGTTGTTGCAGATTTGCACCTTAGAATTCACGGCCACCTGCTTTGACCTTACGTTCATTTGATGACCTTAAATGTCGTGTTCTCATCTCTACGATGAGGCCCTTTGAACATTATTTTACGGACAGTGGAAAAAATCGCACACGATTTAAAAAAACTTTGACCATGAAAAAAGTGAACATGTCCGTTCACACAGCCTTGCACATGAAGACATGACGACATTTACTGTACGATATCACGTCACTTGCACACAGACCTAAGGCTTTCAGTGACATATACATGTATTCCAATACGGTTAATCAGCAATTGGTCTGAACAAACCGACACTTAATGGGAAAACTTACACTGTGCTTTGGTTCAGACGGTTGTCCGCGGCCTGGTATCCTAAGGTGCCAAGTTCAGTCCCAGGACAAAACATAACGACATTTTCGACACACTAACTGGTACTGCAACAAATGTTTCTCTCAGTACCTTGGTTTCCCCTGTCAGTATCATCCTATGGTTATTCAATTCATATATCACCAGAAATAGACAGTCTTAGTGACCGAGGCGTTGAAACCTTCAGGTACTTTATGTTTCAAGTCTATCCAGTTCCAAAACTCTACGCAGTACACTTACGTTAATAAATGTCTCAGTCCGGTAAACTCATCCGCGATCATTACTTTATAAACAGCTTTATTATTTACAGTGTTCATGTCATCATGAAGACTCTTCCCTAGTAAACACCATTGTCTTCTGACCCACAGCATTCTTGGTGTTTTATAAGTGTAAACAATACGTGCTTCTGTGTATTGACAGATCTGTATAACAACCTGTGCTGTTCATAAGTTACAGTTACACTGCCACATTGTTTAAAGTATAAAGTAATTCGGTTTCCTTAGAGAACTTGCATACGGGTATAACAATAAAATGTGAGGTTACGATCGTCTGTCTGCGGAATTGGCACCGCGCTCTGAAGATGAATGGGGGAGAGCGTGCAAATGTACCGCAATACGTTATTAATTTTGACACCAAGTGAATGACGGTAGTCAGCTTGAAGCTGCGCCCGCCTTATCACCATACGAGATCAGTGGGATGTCTCTTGGTGGGCCCTAGAATCTGTTTGTGTATTCAAAGGACAAGACAATTTTAGCCTTCCTGGGGATATAATTCTGCTCGGTCATCCACCCCGTATTGTAATCACTGAACTGAGTTACTTCAATTCCGCATGAAAAGATTTAAGGGGTTAAAGGTTCGAATGAGTACCGACTTACTGAAGAGTCTGGCTGACTGGTATCTCACACAAATGACAACATTGCAGCTCTGTTCCCTATGTCGCTTTTTGGTCAGGGGCTGGGGGTGTCAGATGATATTTTGGCAGATATTTCTGTGATTAAACCATGAATATATTTTAGTTTGAAGGGTTTTAGTGAGACTTTTTCCAAAACTCGCTTGTATATGTGTGTGCGTAAGCATAATATACAGGATGTCCCAGGAGGAATGTGCCAGACTTCGGGAGGGTGTTCCTTATGTTAAAGTATACCGATATAACCCAAAACACCTATGTCCAAAGTTGAACGGTTACGGAGATAATGGCCA
>Ga0123354_10019286_pt1 | contig 10709 bp, 8 predicted proteins | sample TergutLab28metaG_2_FD_97872 | JGI IMG/M metagenome (GOLD analysis project Ga0123354, IMG submission 97872) | Labiotermes labralis P4 segment gut microbial communities from Petit-Saut dam, French Guiana - Lab288 P4 | ecosystem: Host-associated > Arthropoda: Insects > Digestive system > Gut ...
CTGTATTCAGCAACCGTCCGATGTTGCAGTCGCTGTGTGCAGCTGTCGCACAGTTCACTGTATTCAGCAACCGTCCGATGTTGCAGTCGCTGTGTGCAGCTGTCGCACAGTTCACTCTATTCAGCAACCGTCCGATGTTGCAGTCGCTGTGTGCAGCTGTCGCACAGTTCACTGTATTCAGCAACCGTCCCAGCAACACATTCCTTCCTAAGAAAGTAATAATTCCTCAGCTAGTGAAGATTTTTCCGCGTTTTTCATGATAACAGAAAGTTTAATACCGTGCTCAGAACAGCTCACCACACTTGTCCGCATCTTGAGCCAGAAGAATTCAGTCCACCCCATTCCTTGCTACGTTTACATATTACTTACTTACTCCATGCGGCAGAGTCCTTCTTGAGAAGCTAAACGGTTCTCATCTAGTCAAGAAATTCCCCGTATTTTTTGGAACCCGATGGATCATTACTTCATTCGCAAATGCCCGCCATCTGTCCCTATCCAGAGCCAACTCCATCCAATCCATGCACGTACATCCCACTTCCTGAAGATCCATCTTAATTTTATCCTCCTATCTATGTCTCGGTCTTCCAAGTGGTCCCTTTCCCTCCTGTTTCCCCACCATAACCCTGTATACGCCTCTCCTCTCCCCCATAAGCGCTACATGCCCCGCCCATCTAATTCTTCTGTGTTTCATCACGCGAACAACAATGGGTTAGTAGTACAGATCATTAAGCTCCTCATTATGTAGTTTTCTCCACTCCCCTGTTACCTCGTCCTTCTTAAGCCCAATTATTCTCCTCAGCACCCTATTCTCTAGCATCCTCAGCCTATGTTCCTCACTCAATGTGAGCAACCATGTTTCACACCCATACCAAAAAACGTTTAAATATGTATGTTATTATTATCGTCTCACACATGCCTGCAGACGAACAATCTGGTCGCCTGTTACGTTACGCCGTCTACTCTGGCAGGTAGTTACTGACGTTCCGAAGGAACATATTGTTTTTATCGTCATGCCAAAAGTACCTGAAGAGCAACACCGCTGTGAGAAACCCCAAATTTTGGGTAGTATTGCATCTATTTAATTTGTACACAAAATGTCTCGATACACTGTTTTGGAAACGTGTTAGTGCATCGCACTTACCTGCACGACAGGTAGAACAAAATTAATATCGGTGTGCTGAAAACACGAGAACAAAAGCCCACTGATAAACATATTGTGAAACTCCCTATTAGCTGGCAACACGATAACTAAATAAAGAAATCCCCGAAAGATATATTCTGCTATGGATACCGCCCATAAAGGGGTGAGAAAGGGTTAAACACTCAACATCTACTTTCTTTTTTAGTGCATATTTATGTTTGAAGATCCTTCCCGTGCTGTGGGACTGAATCAAAAGATGAAAACCTTTCGGTGGTATAAAAGATAGCCCCTTCTAACACAAATCCCTGTGTGCTTTTAGGTTATATAAATATGAACTTAGATGGCATTTCTTCAACCCTCAAATAAAGGGGTAGCTCTGCTTTGTTATTTGTAATAGGGGTGTCTTCTTTCTTAAACTAAACACATGTTAAGGGAATTAAAAAGAGAAAGGATTCAGAGGTTGTTTATAATGGCATAATACGAAATAGGGTGGGGTGCAGGCTGTAAAAGGCTCTCTTACTGTGTTATATTGCACTTCGTGGAACTCTCCTGCGGCTGACGAGCACGTGCCGTGTTAGAATGTTCACAGTGCGAAGCAACTCCAATATGGCCACCAAGCAGGTACTGTACAGTGACAGTAAGTTTACTGATGTGCCATGTAGCGCAGTCAAGGGACTGCCCAGAGGCTGACTGACAAGAATTCGACACAAGGCCAGGTCAAAATATTAACCACGGTCACTCGCAGGCTTAAATATCATATCATTTTTCGCCCACGAGATTAACAGGTAGCTTTCCAACCAGACGAAGGGTACATCCGTTTTCGTCCGTGACTATTACTTATGTTTGCATCTCCTGTCAACAACAACAGCAAAGAGGTGTCCAGATATGCGACAGCAACATCGTACTTCTTCGGCTTGAATGACGTAACTTTGTGTTCACCCCTATCCACCAACATGTCTAGCCAATCAGGTTAATTAGCGTGTTTCTCACTAACCCCTGCTCTTACCTTCTCCGCTCAAATCTTGTAGCTGTTATTCTTCTTATTCTGAGAGAGAGATATGCGTATTGGCAAGAGGATCAACAGGCCCTTCACCTGTTCATGCACCGAGTCATCGGTGTTCTGACATTACCACTTGGTGTCCCGGTCTGTGTGCCAACGAGTTCAATACTGTCTCGTAGGCCCAGTATTTACCTAACTGGATATTTTGTCTGGCTGATGGGAAGGGTGGGTCTTCACTCAGGGAATACAACGTGATGTTTTATGACGCACGACACTATTATACAGTCTGTACATGCTGACGGACGTTCATTTATTGTATTTAATTCGTGAAGTTGTATTATTTAAAACCTGAAGCAACATTAAACAGCATCAATACAGCAGCAGTCTGCAGCTGACAACAAACACCTGTGTGGGTCTTCTCATTCACACTTAAGAAATAGTTTCACAATTTACACCCCCGACATCAGTTTATTCACAATGAAGTTACAAGAATACCAATATATAATTTCCATAAAGTTACGAACTGTAAGTTGCCTGCTACAATGACCAACAAAATAAGTCACGTTGCTATGGGATTGGTAGATTATTTAATTAAAAAGCATGAGAGGAAAGACATTTCTAGGTTAGAATTTGTTTGCCAGGTTGGTCACAGATACAAAGAAAAATGATATGTGATATCGGTAGGGACATATTGTGGTAAAACAAACAGTTGAGCACCTGGCTGTTGTCATTATATTTGACTTAAGAATTTCGGTAAAGGAAGGATATCCTGCTTGATAAACAAGACAGGCCATGTACAGTACATATAACGTAACCATGAGGCGCGTTGGTGCAACCATTGTTTCAGTGGAAAACATTAAGAATTACATATTGCCAGTGTGTATTTATATCCTTAGGTATCCAGCATGCAATGCGTATGCACCATATTGTCATCTGTGACCTGCCCGGCTCTACAATATTCTTCCACATTATCTCATAAACCGCATAATTTTCGAAAATAGTTACTGAATACAAAATGTGTTTTGATTTTTTTCTACAAATTTTATCTGAAACAATTCTCATTCTAAGAAGAATTTAGCGAGATATTATTAAAAAGTATATTGGTCCTTATGTAAAGTATCTGTTATTCCTGTCACATTTTAATTAAACTTGAATTTTCTCAACAGATTTTCGGAAAATACTCAAATATCAAATTTCATGAAAATCCGACTACTAGGAGCCGAGTAGTTGCATGCGGACGGACGGACAGACAGACATGACCAAGTTAAAAGACGTCTTACGCAATTCTGTGAACATCGTTGGTGTTATGGTGTGGATCTTAGCTGAAAGTGTTACATACGTACGTATGAATTGGAGGTATCGGGTTCCGTGGAAGGGTTAGCTGTGGAAACTGAAACTAGAGGAAGGAACTGTGAAAGTTCACCGTTGTAACCTTGAACAGGTTTCATTTTCGTTTTGAAATGTTAGCACTTGGTGCACAAAGTTTTTAGAAGCACATCAGTAAATAATATATAAACACACAGACGGTTCCTCCCAGTCTCAACGCTTCATGGTGCGCATGTTTTTGTTACCGAGATGCAGGCTGCGCGGGAGGCGGTGTGCGCTGTAGACATAACGGTTCTGGATCCTTTTTGTGGTCGGTCCCCGTTTGATTGACTGGGCGTGTTTGATAAATCCATGCTATTTAAACCCTTTCACCAACTGCGTCCCACCTCTTAGGCTACCTCTATACATACAAACCCTATCATACTGTGGCACGAGTTAACAGGTTACTCTAAACCGCAACGTCACTCCCATGACCTGACCCTATGAATAGACCGCTTCTTGTTATTGTAAGCATTCATTGAGCGGAGTGCAGGTGAAAAAAATTGAAATTGCTTTGTTCTCTTGAATGCACAACGGAAAAGTCAATTTGACGTGGCTATTACAAGGATATAGACTTACTTCAACAAAAATTATTACCTCTCCACCTAAGCTAAATTATGTGAGCCATATTTTGGATTTTTCTTGGCACTGAATATCAAGATTACGATCTTTTGGGATATGACCATTTGCAGTAAAACAGTTGAGTATACCGTTTCAGAGCAACTTGCTCTTACCACTGTCCTTCTAGAAAAGACCCCGAAGAAGGAGGAAACAATTTCCTTCGAAACAATCTATGTACTACCCCATTTTTTCTTTCTTTCTTTATTAGTCTGACCTCTTCTACAATACGGCGCATAAGCATTGCATTCTCAGTACCTAAGGCTACATACAAACACTCAAAAAATGCAATATTTGTTGATTTTCCCCCTGCAGCAATGGTTGCACGAACGCGATTCAGTGTTACGTTACAGCAGTTACAGTACATTGTCTGTCTTGTTTACTCCTACCACAATGCGGTCCCATTCTTAGCTGCTTAAAAATGCAACTGCCATATAACGGAGAATAAGGACAGAATTTCTAACTTTTGAATTTGATATGTATGGATCCTACAGACACACGATAAGTATCGAAATTTCTATAACGTTTTTCTGTCTGTTTTATACTTTTTCTCTAGAATATAGCAGAAAATAAGCCCCAGTTGATAAGGAAGAAACGTAACTGAACTTGGTAATCAGTCTTTTGTTTATGCTGTAGTGGTAACTTGACTGGGGAGAATACAAACATTAAAAATAATAACAAAAGATTCTTCCGCTGGCCAGTAAAGAAATTGGCCTCATACCTACTTACTTACTTACTTACTTACTTACTCCATGGTGCAGAGTCCTTCTTGAGAAGCTAATTGGTTTGCAGCTAGTCAAGAAATTTCCCGCATTTCACGGAACCCGAAGGTTCATTACCGCACACACAAGCATCCGCCACCTGTCTCTATCCTGGGCCAGCCCAATCCAGTCCATATACCCACATCCCACCTCCTGGAGATCCATCCTAATATTATCCACCCATCTACACCTAGGTCTCCCCAGTCGTCTCTTTCCCTCCGGTTTCCCCACCAAGACCCTATACACTCTCCTCTCCTCACCCATACGCGCCACATACCCAGCCCATGTAATTCTTCTCGATTTTATCACCCGCACAATATTGGGTGAGGAGTACAAATCATTTAGGTCCTCGTTATGCAATCTCCTCCATTCCCCCGTACTGGCCTCATAGCACAGCAATAACCGTTAGGACCTCAAAATCAATAGGAAAAACTGTTACCTCACCCCTTCTAAATCGAGCTGATTCTTAAAGCAAACGCCGTTATAAGTGAGAAGAACGAATCGTCTGTAGGTATGGAATTCAAAGGTTCGTTATCACACTCTTAAGTGCCCGCCTCCCAATGTACAGTTCTCTATATATTCACACTCTATTCTTCTAATAAATGTTTTGCTATTATCCTCCTATCTAGGCCTAGGTTCCTTAAATGGCCTCTTCCAGAGGTCTCCCAAGTTCTATATACTGTTCGCATTTCCCACATCTTTAGTATAATTCCCGCCCAAATAGTTCTACTTTATTTAATGGCACTTAAAATATCGTGGGACTCTTAGCTTCTTTATTTTGTAGGCGACACAACACCTCAGTAACATTCATAAGGATTAGAGGGCCTGGGTTCTATTTCCGACAGCAGCACATATCATAATCTTCTCCTTGCTTTTAAGTCCTCTCACTTCCCGATAGTCCCTTCCCTTGTATAAATCGGCCGAGGCCTGGAGATGACCACTGACTTCATCTAGTGCCGCTTTTGTGATTGCGTGGAGCTAAATAAAGCTCGACCTCCAAGTATCCTCATGGCACGGTGCTTAATCAAGCTCACACACAACCTTAATTTACTTTACATTATCCTGTTCGTAGGAAAAAATTAGCAGGAATGTAACAATTCTTCCCACCTAAAATAAACAACTTTTGTTAGCAGTTCCCAAGACAAGGCGTGACGAAAGTAATGACGAGATGTTAATTTAATCACTTATTTACTTATTTTGAGCTATCTTACGGCAGTAAGCGCCCGTACAGCACAGTCGGTACAGTGACTACGATACGGGCTGAACGAAAGAGAAGTCAGGTTTTAATTCCCGGCAATGGCATGAACTGTTTCTCTTCTCCAACGAGTCCAGAGAGTCTCTAAGGCTGACCCAGCCTCCTGGTCGATGACTATTGAGGCTCTTTCCCCCCGTCGGTAAAGAGACTGAGGAGTAAAGCTGACTAATCACCTCTATTTATTTCCGAGTTTACGAATGAGTGCAGATACAATTCAACTCCACATATGCATTCAAGGCACCCCCAGCGACAACTTTACCTCCTCTACCATACTCCACAAATTTTTGTCCAAAAAATGTAGTATATAATGAAGATGTGTGGAGAAGAGGGGTTTCTTTCTAATTTTCTTACCCCCGGCAGTAGATTAAAGCGGTTGGGTTCATGTCTCGGCACCTTCACTGCCGACATCCTGTAGATTGAAAGCTGAGTGGGCCGCAGAGTTTCAAGGAAAGAAGTCTCAGCCCTTGCCGGGAATCGAACCTTGATTCCTGCGTCATACAGCCCGTAACCTAGTCAGTAACACTTATTTACCTAACACAACTGTCTCTTCTGTCTGCCAACCAGAGACATAATGTCACACTTATAAAAAGGCAGGTACTTTACACCTTTGAAAAGTGGAAGCACAATGCAGCATTTGAATAAACATACCTGTTCACACAGACCGCATAATGATACGCGGTAACACAAGTAACCATCAAAACTCTTACAGATACGTGATTGTTGTATATGTCAAACTGCCAGGGAATCGTAAAACTATATCAAAGACTTCCGAAATGTGAGCCATCAAAAACAACTGTTGGTATTGTTGTTACTAACTGTGGATTAGAATACAAATCATGGGCGTGCCAGAAGATGGAAGTTCGACTCTATCTGCATGGTAATCCACCGTGTCAATGCACGGACTTCAGAACTAAGTTCACTCTACACACGGTTCGCATTAACCTTAATAAACTTCGGTGTTTGCGACGTTTCACTTTATGACATAACAAGACCGGCAATACGTATAAACGCAACACTTAGGCGCGTTCGCATAACCACTGTTGCTGTGGAAAAGCATTAAGTATTACAATTCTGACTGTGTGCCTGTAACCTTAGCTATCCAGCAAGCAGTGCGCATGCGCAGTATTGTATTGTATTGTTATCTGTGACCTGTACATATTTTGCCACATTATCTCATGAAAGGCATGATTTAAAAAAAACATTTACTGAGCTTAAAAAGTGAGTTTTAATTTTCTGTACAATTTTTTTTCTAAACCATTTCTCATTCTAAGAAGAAACAAGCCAGATATTATCATCAATGTACAGTGCATAGGTCTTCATATAGAGTCGCCGTTATTCTAGCCAGATTCTTGAGCGGTAATTCTGTAATCGACAGCTTCATTTTTTCTTCACAAGTTAGGGTTCATGTGTTGGACTTTTGTTTTTTACGAACGACGCATTGTTCCATTTCAGAGGATAAATTAATAGTCAAACCAGTAGGGTAAGGGTGCTGAAACCCCACCTGCATTACGTGAAACTCCTCTGCATTCGTCAAAATCGGTTTTTAGCCAACAGTGTGTCAAAAACGGAGAACATTTTCACCATCTGCTATAATTACACAATGTTTGTGACATTTTGGTACCCTTGAAAAATAAAAATAAAAAAATTAATTGATTGCCATTTATACGGCACACTCTTTATTTGCCTGAAAGTGAGTGCAATGTAATTTGGTTCTTGCGTAATTAAGTTCTGGAAACGAACATTTTTACTATTTTGGCATGTAGTTTCCATTAAAGAAAATGAATTTCAGTGGAACACCCTACATAAATTCGTTCAGAATAGCTCAAGGTTATACATGCGGTGGGGCTGGACAGACGGACATAATTAACCATCCCCATGCTTTCTTCGCTTGCCCCTCAATAAATATCTCATAACAACCAATAATCGCCACTCTTCAGGAACTGCAGTAACAGTTTTAAGTCTTGCAACACATCACAAATCACTGGGCACCACATTCTACACTCCCTCCCTGCACTTCCTCTTCTATATCCCTTTATTCCCCGCTTTTGAAAAATTTTCATCCAATAAAAGTTCTCATCTTCCTTCTCTCAAATATCAGTTATGAATGAATGAACGAATGTCCATTAGAGCGGGGATTTGTGGCACAGTGATTCGGTGGACAGTGACTGGGATGCTGTGATAAGCGTGCCGTGAGCATGAAGTAACGTCCCTCCCTTTTTAAAACGAAATCATCAAAAGACCCTCCTCGTCCCCACCACCAATCAATCCACGGCATCTTTAAGAAGTGCAGGATGCAGGTCCGCTTCTCGAAACTCAACAAAAACAATCTTACATAGATATTGCCCACATCAGTTACCAGAATCGACGCTTTAAATTGTCAACAGCATATACAAGATTGGCGGCACGTGTAGCATGAGGAAGTGAACACAAGCTGATAAAAGTGTAGTAGGATATCTGAAGGGGAGATGTCACGTAGGAGACCTAGACCTTGATTGGAGGATACTATTAAAATGGGTCCTAAAAATAAAGAAAAGCTACTTTAAATGTGCGTACTGGATTCATCTAGTGCAGGGTAGAATTCAGTGGAACAGCATTCCGAGAGCGGTAACATATATTCATATTCAAACAAAAAATTGGGAATTTCTTGACCACCTAAGTGACTTCCAGGTTCTTTAGAATAATCTCGCCATGTCAAGTCATCTAAAGAATAATGGCAGTATAACATGACGAAAACAGATGACAAAAAATGTCATTGTGCCCTACAAACACACACGAACACGACAATTGTACAGTTATTACATAGACCAGCCTAACAGTAACAGTATATGGATAACACCTTAGGGTTACTTTTGTTACTGAGCAATGTACTGATCAAGGGATTTCACTCGAATTCAGTCAAGCTAAATGCTCCTGCAAAGAAACTGCAGCACTTTATACGAGTACATAAAACCATTTCTCGGTTACTAATTTAGAAGCCCTTAAGAGTATAATTCCCGGTTGATGAAATCCTACAAGATGCAACAGTATGAAAATATTTATTTACTGCTAAATTACTGTGCATGTTTCGGGCGCCCATCGCGCCCATCATCAGCAGTACATAAAACTGTAGTTGCAGCCTCTGGTACAGATCATACTATCTGGGGAGCAAGCTTCCTTATTTGGTCACGTTTGAAGAAGCTTGCTCCCCAGATAGTATGATCTGTACCAGAGGCTGCACCTAGTTTTATGTACTGCTGATGATGGGCGCGATGGACGCCCGAAATATGTAGAGTAATTTAGCAGTAAATAAATATCTGCATACTGTTGCATCTCGTTGGATTCCTTCAACCTAGAATTACGATGCACGGAACCAAGAATATAAAAAAAAAATATATAAAATTATAATTCCCCTTTTCTTTAAAAAAAAAGTATAGACAATTTACTGTAACATTGAGGCGCGTTCGCGTAACCAATGTTGAGGTGAATGTATTTTGTATTTTTTCCACCTTATATGATAAACGGCGCGACTTCCGGAAAAAATTCACATTCTTCATTCCTTGCATGACAATACAATTATTACAGTTCGAACCAACCAATGCACACAATTCCATTAAATCACAGCAGTTTTACAAAACATCACCTCATACATGTTTCGGGCCTAAATGATCTATCATCAGGGAGCACAAAATTGTACAAGACGGTTGCTTGACATGTTCTGTACGCAGCAGAACTGTCGAAACTCCTGAATATATATATATATATAAAGTGACGGAGTTGTGCACTAAAAACTACAAAATTTAAAGTATTAAATTAGAAAAATTATTTAAACGTTATAAAATGTTGGTAATTGCTGCTATTGCGTGCATTAGAGGACGCAAACACCGCGTTAAGTGAAAAATACAAACGTTATGAACTACCGCAAAATGTAGGGAAACAGTCGCCGTACAACCGTTAATCGGAGCAGCTTTTGTTCTAGGTTGCACGGTACTAAGGTATTGGGGGGGGGGGTAGATGGAAGAGAGACGTACGGATCTAGGTCATGTGCTGTCGTTCTAAATTTTGCAGCATGTTATAACGTTTGTATTTTTCACTTTAACGCTGCGTATACATCCTCGAAAACACGTAATAGCAGCATTACCAATATTGTACAATTTTCAAATAATTTTTGTAATTGCATATTTTAAATATTGTAGTTTTCAATGCATAACTCGGTCTCCACACACACACACTCATTCACTCACACACACACCACACACACACACACACACACACACTCACTCACACACACAGACTCACTCACTCACACTCTCACACACACTCACAAAAACACTAACACACACACTCACTCCAACTCACACTCACACACACTCAATCACTCACACACCCCACCCTCTCTCTCTCACACACACACACACACACACTTACTCACTCACACACACACACACTCACTCACACACACACCCCACCCTCTCTCACACACACACAAACACACACACTCACTCACAATCACTCACTCACTCACTCACCCCCTCACCCACACACACACTCACCCACCCACATACACACCCCACCCCCCCCCTCCCCCCCCCA
>Ga0123354_10019287_pt1 | contig 10709 bp, 8 predicted proteins | sample TergutLab28metaG_2_FD_97872 | JGI IMG/M metagenome (GOLD analysis project Ga0123354, IMG submission 97872) | Labiotermes labralis P4 segment gut microbial communities from Petit-Saut dam, French Guiana - Lab288 P4 | ecosystem: Host-associated > Arthropoda: Insects > Digestive system > Gut ...
CGGCAATGTGGGTTCCAACAGCTAAATCACCCACCCTACAGTCCAGACCTAGCTCCCTCGGATTATTTTCTATTCCGAGTTATGAAAAAATTTCTTCAGGGTAAACGATTTTCAAGCGATGAATTAGTCAAGGAGGCAGTCACAACCTGGTTTGAAGAGCAGTCAAAAGATTTTTTTTCCAGGGGGATAAAGTCGTTGCAACAAAAGTGGGCGAAGTGTATTGAGTTATTAGGGGACTACACTGAAAAATAAAAAATATTTTTTTGTGATAAGTTGTTTCCTTCTTACTCAGGTAGATAAATTATTGAACACCCCTCGTACATTGCACTCAGGTAATTGATTTCTTGTTCTTTGCAACCACTATTTTCAGTTCAGACTCAGAACTTCATTTTCAAAAGCTCAGAAGACTTACTCTAAGAATTCTGTCAGTACATGTCTGCTACAGCTTGACCATGCCCATGGGTATGCCTGATGATCCAACATCCGGGACATCACATTGTGTACCTTGGAACTGTCAAGGAAACGAAGGCACTTTGAATCATCATCATGTGGCATGTTGAGTCTGTAAGAAACAAACAGTAATGCCTAATGCCCAATTCCAAATCCACACATTATCACTTCTGTTCTGTGATCCAACAGCCCAAGCTAACATGAATCATACACTGGCACATCTGTCGTACTCACACATGCCCCAGTTCATGAGCAATAGTGAAGGCCGCACTCAATCCATTGTCTTGAACTATGGAGCAGCTCGAGTTACTGTCGCACATTTTGCCTAGTTCTGCTAGTCCAAGCGTATCACATTTCCTCTTTTCTGGAGTCCGGCAGATGTTCTCTCTGTAAACAGTGTATTATGTAAAATCACTACCGAAATATGTTATTGTTACAGATATCAAAAACCATAATTTGCCTGTTCTTTTATGAAGGTGTGAGACTTCAACTCTAACAATAAAGTGAAGAAGAATATGGGCTGAAGGAGCAAGTACAGAGAGCTGTTTAAGATATTTGGGGTCCAAGAGGGAGGAACCTAGATAATGAGAAGGTTCATGATTTGTACTCCTCAGGAAGGGTGTGCATGTATGTGTGTGTGTGTGTGTGTGTGTGTGTGTGTGTGTGTGTGTGAGATGGAAAGAGAGAGAGAGAGAGACTGAGTTTGTAATGTAATGTAATGTAATTTATTTGCATTCTATAAATCCAAATTAGGATACAATCCTGTGGATATAGACATTGTCACATACATACTATCTGACATAATATACATAGTGTTGGAAGAATCTTAGCAAATAAATAAAAAAAAAATAAAATAATAAAAACACCTAAAACCAATTTTCAATTCAGTTTTCAATGGAATATCTCTGAGTATGTGAGTGTGTGAGTGTGAGTGTGAGTGTGTGTGTGTGTGTGTGTGTGTGTGTGTCAGTGAGTGACTGACTGACTGACTATGAGCGAGCGAGCATTATCATTATGCCCAGGGGTTGCTAGTGCAGAGACCAGTGTTAAACACTGTATTTGTGTAGAAGCTTACACATCTTCACTCTAATGCAGCACCAATGAAGGGCCAGTAACAGGTTCAAGCCCATTTCTTCTAATTACCTACAAATAAATTATATACAACACCTCAACATTTTTCCTTTCTTCTTTAATGTGCCTTCCTTGAGCTCTTCATAGTAGCAATGACTCTTGGGGATATGGTATGCCCTCATTAAACCATGGACAGTCAAATCACACACACACACACACACAGAGTTGTATGTCTCACTATAGATAATCAATTTGTCAGTTGAATGGAAATATGCCTAATGCACATTTTCTTTGGCTGCTAGCAGCAGTGGAGTAATATGTAATTCATCCCAGTTTTCAACATCACATGTATGAGTTTACAATTCTTTCATTAGTAAGACTGAAGACAGAGTATTCTGTGACACAGTACACAGGCTTTACCAAGGCATTCTTTACTTTCAAAATGTCAATGGCTTCATGGTAGTTGCATAAATGTACTTCCACGTACGTCCACAAGAAAAGTATGGCCTTCCGTGTGCTTACTGTCACAGAACTCACAAATGCTGAACAAATACGCGGATATCTTACACCAAATTTAATCTGAATTGGAACACAGATTAGGAAGTAACACAGAGACTTGATGATGTTTCTACGTAAAGTATGGCTTTCGTAGTACCAGTTCTTAAGAAAATCACCAAAATGACTTCTGTGGACATCTGTATCACATCTGCTCCAAATTGGAGGAAAAATGTACAAAACAAGGGCAAAATTTCATTTACTCCTTTAAGGAAAGAACACCTTTCACTGAATTGATTTTTACAACGTTTACACCAGCTCAACAGCATTACACAGAGGCTTTCTCTACCAAATTTCACCTAAATCAGTCAAGAAATATGGAAAGTATGAGTAGAAATTCATTCATACCCTGAAGCGAAGTATGATTATCATTAAACTGATTTTCACAAAAATAACTCACAGACAGGTGGATAGATGAACTGGGGTGGTTTCCACATATGGTCTTCCTCTCTTTGTAAATAACACATAATTAGCACCCAAACATAGCCACTAAAATAAAAATTTGTATGTTATAAATACAGAGGGCTGTTTTTTTAACCATGTTCCATTTCAAATTACCTTGTAACAACTGATTTCTGATTACATACAGACAAGCAGTCTGTACTTGCAGTAGTGGTTGGAAATTGGGACATGGAAAAGTTACGATTCTCATGACACTCTCTGACTGTAAAATCTAGAGCCTGACTCACTTGGACTTTTTGCTCAGAACTTCTCATTAGAAATCAGTACTGGCAAACACTGTGATGGTTGAGAGAGACTGGTACCTTATTGGTGATCCTAAACTCTGTAATTGCTAGGCATTTTGTTTTCCTTAGCAACTGCACCAACTTCCAGAGTATGTTAAGAAAGGAATCTGCCCCCTTCCAATAGATGGGTGCTGTAAACTGTTGGTGTTAATTTCGACAGTTAGTCATGTGTGACTGGTTAATTACCACTGCTATACTCTGTTGGGTATCAAATGCTCAGAAATTCTGGAAAAAACAAATCTCCAACTGGAGCGCCACAAGTCCACCCACAATGGCTCCCGTTGCCACCTCACAGCTTGCGGATGGATTCGTAACAGCCACAATACAAATATAATGTATGAGTCAGTCACACCACCGGAAACCAGAGATGTGAGGCCCCAGGTGTCATAGTTACAACCATGCTCTCTGTAAGGTACATGTTTAGGCCAAAGAACAGTTGAGCATCAAACATGCGATATGACAGTGCACCCTCTGTGAGGTGAGAGATGAGGCTGAAGAAATAAGTAAGCATCGAGCATGTGATACAACAAAAGGAGTGTTTCCTCTGTGAGAGACGAGGTGAGGCTGTAGAAATAGTTGAGAATCGAGCATGTAATACAGCATCGCACAATCAGAGAATAGCACTCTGGGATCTAAAATAAGGCTCAGTTTGGGCTAAGAATAAGCAAGGGGCCGCGGACTAAGTATATTGGCAGGCCAGCATAGGACAGGTACATGAATGAGTCATGTCCTGGTGCTCAGTGAGGTATGTTCTGAAGCAGAAGAAACATACCTTTATCAGTGACATCACATTGTAATATATGAACATACAAAAGCAAGTACAAACTGTCAGTCACAGCTACAATTACATCAGTTTTGTTGCTGGCTACATGTTTCAGCTTTTGTGAAAAGCCATCAACAGGCAATCAATAAATAAATACATTATAATTGGTGGTATTTAAATTATCTTCCTTTAATTATCTTTTAATTGCCTGATGATGGCCTTTCACAATAACAGAGGCAAGCAGATAGCAACAATAGTGATATAAATGTATTTGTGATTGACAGTTTGAACTTCCTGTCTGCAGAACCAGCAGGACATCGACCACATAATGCAACACAGTACTACCAGATGGCAGCACTATGACGGATCTGCGTTCATAAGTATGTCTGGCTAGCGCGAATTAAGAACGTCTGGCTGAAACACTCAAATAGAATGCACAAGTCGGACCAATATCGATAACCAACTAGGGAACCCACAAACTGTTGTACTGCATACGAGGAATTCAAACAAAACAACAAACGCGTACTTTCTTCGTGAAACTGAAAGAAAGCAGAGTCAACAGAATTTATGAAACAAGCTGAACTGTACTAGGTGCATAGACTTCATGCAACGTTTACTCCTTCCAGGCTCCCTCTTGCAACAAACCTTTCATCACAATCTGTTATGGGTCTGTAATATTTGTATACACAATTTTAAAACAAAAAAGGCTAATGTATTCATATAAAGGACGTGCTGAATCCAAAAACCCAAACGAAATGTGTTCGTTTATCAATGAAAACATTAGCAACTCTATCTTTAGAAACGCGAAACACCTGGACATTTAGTTCTGCGTAATGAACGACTGTGTAAATATCTAATGGACATCAATAAAAAACCTTTAATACGGAAACTGCGCCAAAGAACTAACCTAGCTGCAAACAATTCTGCACACCCCTCCCCCAGAGTGACGACTTACAAAACAGTTCTGGATTTCTTGCATCAACCACAAAACTACCTGTAATTAAAGCCACTTTCATTCCTTCTTCCATGTGATTTGCATTCCGAAAATTTGACGTTGCCCGCGGCAATATGAAACTAAAAATCTGAACACTACAATTTGTGTCATTACTGACACTAAAAACTTGATATGCGAGGCATTACTCTTTAATTTACAACTAGCATAACATATAGTAACAGACACACTTTCTGTCAGTGTTGATATGACGCTGATGGCCATAGAGGCAACCGGTTCTCTCTAAACAAGTATATAAATCCACATCTGGTTGCCCAACTGCACATCACACGCTTCTTGCTAAATAATTTCTAGGACCAAGGGTTTTCTGGTATCGTTTGTCCTGAAGCAGTCTCTCTGTGCACGCGACACCGACTCGGAATCGCACGATTCGGTTGACTTCCTGCATGACGGCTTCGAATTCCGACACAGACTGCAGGCACCTCCGGATAAATAATACACGTCAGTTGAGAAAGAAACACCCCAAATTCGAACAATTTCTTCGAACGTTGTGAGGAATTAAAGCATAAATGGTCAAAACATGTATAGAACTCGAAAAAGTAACGCGCTGCAGAGTAGCACTAACGTAAGCCCTTAGAGCTACAGGAGGATGACACTCCCAGTATTCAAAAATTTCAAGACAATCGACACCTGAAGGTTACAAGGTTGTCAGCCCTAGGCACCGGCCACCTTCATCCCCCAGGAGAGACCCCTGTCATTTCTGTCAAAGGCTGAGCCGATCCAAGGGCCACAGTGTGGCCAGAAGGGTTGTCAATGACACCATCGGGGCGAAGGAGCACAAATCGCGCTCTAGGGCCACATCACGTCATAGGTGAGAGCGACCATGATCATGACGACACGCAATGTCACGAAACGTCGGGGGACACACACACACACACGCGCGCGCGCACGCACACACACAATGTCCTTACGTCGGTTGGTTGTTCGGTTGTCAGCTTGTTCACGTATTTCCCGCAACAGAACACCATAAATCGCGCGCACTAGCATTACCAACATGACAAACACAACTCACGACAAATACATTTGTTTCTTTTTCGAAGCGCAGCGCAAGGTGACGAATTCGTGACGTAAACACGTCTGTCTTGCACTTTCATATTATTCATTCCGTGCGTTGCGAATTAAATTACAAACTCAATCAGCACCAGTAAATGAACTGAAATCTCCACATTTGGTAAGAATGACTATCAGAAACCCATTTTATGGCTGTATGTTTTAACAATATTGGTGTAAGCCCCCTGAATATAGCGACTGCGCCGAAACATGTAGGGGAAATTAAGAATACATAACATAAAAATCAGCGCATTTGTTGGTGCTGACTGCATTTGTAATTCAACGTCCTGTATCGTTAGATAATTCTCGTAGCAACGAAGAGAACTCAAAAGATCGGGCTATAGCTATATAGTCGGTGCAGCTGACACAGCCTCCTTACGAAAATACCACCCAAACTACTGACCCAACGACAGAGCTTCACACAGAACACGCGAATCTTCAGCAGCACTGCTGTTCGAAACTCAAGTATCATCACGGTCAAATAAATGAACGACTCAAGTAAACCTGGCAGGAGAACCATGCTTACTTACTTACTTACTCCAAGGTGCAGAGTCCTTCTTGAGAAGCTAACTGGTTTGCAGCTAGTCAACAAATTCCCCGCATTTCACGGAACCCGAAGGTTCATTAACGCACTCACAAGCGTTCGCCACCTGTCTTTAACCTGGGCCAGCCTAATCCAGTCCATATCCCCACATCCCACCTCCTGGAGATCCATCCTAATATTATCCACCCACCTACGCCTAGGTCTCCCCAGTGGTCTCTTTCAATCCGGTTTCCCCACCAAGACCCTATACACCCCCCTCTCCTCACCCATACGTGCCACATGCCCAGCCCAACTCATTCTTCTCGATTTTATCACCCGCACAATTGGGTGAGGAGTACAAATTATTTAGCTCCTCGTTATGCAGTCTCCTCCATTCCCCCGTTACCTCGTCACTCCTAGGACCAAATATTCTCCTCAACACCATGTTCTCAAACACCTTCAGATTCCTTTCCTCCTGCAATGTCAGCGACCAAGCTTCACACCCATACAAAACAAGCTAGGATGGAAAATCCAGTACAACCGTCACTTCAAACTGCCACTAAAATGCAATTCAATTGGCGTAAAATCGCCGCGTTCCACACAAACACATCAGAAATACAAAACATGTTTATGAAGCATTTGTGTGGAAAGTGGACACAACGCCAATCTTTACTAGGTGGCAGGCTGCATTTAGTTTCCGGTTTTGGTGAATGTCTACACATTACTGGATGGCTACTGCTAAGCTAACGGAGGGTCGATTACCTCTCTAAAGACTAACATTAACCTTAATTATACTTAAAGATTCATATCCTACCGCGCAGTAAACACACTACGTCTCAGTTATACAGCGTGATCAAAAAGTCTGTGTACCTGACTTCTGTATTGTAATCATCAGGTGCACAGAGACTTTTTGATCACCGTGTACAAACCAGTCAGTTAATACTATATAGGGAAATAATCGCTGTTTGTTCTGAGATCCACACAAAACACGTAAACACATTGTGTAAGCATAACGGAAAATTTTTTATGCGCGTTCGTCAAACTGCGGAACGCAACTACTAGCTTCGCCATGTCTGTCTGTCCGCCCGCACCTCCTCATTAAACAACTCGGCTCTAACTGGGCGTAATTTCATGAAATTTGATAGAGTATTTTTTTTTAATCTGTCGGGAAAATCCAAGTTTCATTAAAATCTGACAGGAATAATGGGTACTTTACATGAAGACCTAAGTACATTTATGATTGTATCTCGCTACATTCTTCTTAGAATGAGAAATAGGGTTACTTCAGACAGAAGTTGTAGAGAAAGTCAAAACACACATTTCATGTTGGATAACTTGTTTTCCCCCTAAATCGTGCCGTTTACGAGATATGTGGAAAAATATGGTACAGCCAGACAGGACACAGATGACAATAGGGCGCATGCGCACTGCATGCTGGGTAACTGTGGCTACAGACACACATTTATAATATGCAATCATTATTGCTTTTCCACAGCAACAGGGGTTACGCGAACGCGCCTTAAGTGTCGTTTATAAGTATATTTCCTGTCTTCTTTGTGTTAAGCCTGGCGATGCAGAAAGTAACCGCTGGGGTTTAAAGGGTTAAATGCAATTAGAAGTGTTGGTGACAATGCAACAGCAGAGCACTCTACCTGGTGAGGAGCAGAGCCGTGTCGTGGTGATACGGGCTGCTGTCGTCCAGTACGTTGACAGAACTCTGCCATTCGCAGAACTTGCGAAGCATCTCGGCTGCCGAAATTCCGTCGTGGTTCGTATCCCTTCGCCTGTTGTCTCTAATTACGAACTCCATCTCCTGAAATAACCCGTCGTCTAGAGATCTGCACAAACCCCACTCAACGGACAATTTTAACCCTCTTCTTCCAGCCTTTAAATCCCACTGTAGCTGCTGACGGCCGGATTTAATTTCATTTTAAATGCCCTTTCCTGTACATGAGTGGGGCGTTCCTTTCGTCCATAAAGCGTTACATTAAACATGAGAAGAGCGACCCATTTGGCCAATATATATCAAATCGGTCAGGACTGAGTCTAACAAAAGAATCTGTTAGTTATATTACTACGGAGATATGAGTAGTTGATTGATTGATTGATTGGTTGGTTGGTTAGGTAGGTGGTAGGTAGGAAGGTAGGTAGTTTTACAGCCATCACACAAGAAGATTAAAGGGATATTCCATATCATATCATAATAAACTCCAAAACAAGCCCTGTAAGACACAGTTCACCATTATCCTCAAACCTGAATGGACGAAAATAAAATGAGAAGATGAATACTACAGCAGGAAGAGAAGATGAAGAACGACGAATAAGGAAACTTAAAAAGAAACACGAAAAATAAAATATTTATATAAAAAACCAGATATATAAAAATCATTTTAATGTATGATTTTTGTCAGACCATCAGCAACTTCTAAGGAGCGTCGAATTTCGCGTCGCCCAGGTCTCCGCCCTGCATTGGCTGCTCGACTCGCAGCCTGGTCTGAAAAGATGACCCTGTAAATCGTACGTTACGTCTGCAAGTTTCTTCATACGTTTTCATATTCCGTTACGAATTATTTTCTAGCCTTCCTCACCTGAAGTATCTCCACTTTAACTACAGCCACAGACACCGGATTTCCGACGGAAGCGTCCTTATAGATCTGAGCCACCTGAAACGAAGTACCATGTAATATGGCATAGCACCAATCAATCTTCTTAAACCTATTTCTTAGATGCTAGAAGCTTGAGGTAAACACACGATTCATATTAAGTTCAACACAATGGAGCCTGATGTGTGATGTGAAATGTGATGTGGAGCGAACTGACGTGATTTATGTGAAGTGATTTTGTTTTGAAGTTAAGTGAAGGGAGTTACGTTGAAGTTCTTAGGGACAAATTAACACGCACATTAGGGTAACCTTATATTGAGGGTACTTGATTGTATTGTGACTATTTTGTTTGGTGTGTATCTGGTACTGTGGTTGTTTTAACTTGTTTTGTAATGTGTGGGTGTGTGTATGTATAGGTGTATTGACAAATGTGTGGGTGTTTTGGTAATATGTACACTTGTATTTACTGTGGTTTGTATTGTTTCGTTCATGTATATATATTCTTATTTGTTGCTAGTGTAAGGACTACTGCCCCCGAATGTAAACTCAATTGCAGTAAATAATAATAATAATAATAACAACAACAGAAAGATGTCCGTCCAGAAGGTTCTCGGACTGATTAAATAAAACACCGTCTGTCCCAGATAAATTCTATTAAATAGTATCCTACAATAATGGCATATCCAATAGTGATGAAGCTAGTGTGATTTCTACTACTACTGCTACTACTGCTGTTGCTGCTGCTACTGACATGAGGGACATTCAGGAAGTACAGTTCTGCAGTCTGTAACGTCTATTTGAAACAATCATTCTAGTTTTCCAGCAATTCAGCCTACAGTCCTGACCTCGTCCGTTGGAATGTAATTTGTTTCGGCTGCTGAAGCAACACTTGAAAGGTCACAATTCCACAATAATGAGGAAGTACAAATGGCTATTCAGTAATGGTTTCGAATGAAAAAGCCCAACTTGCACCATGACGTAATTTTTAAACTCATGCTAGGGTACGACAAATGCATCAGTGTGTCCGGGCATTATGCTGAGAAATAATGACAACTCTGAAGAATAAAAGAGCTACACGTAACGGTGTAATGACTTCTCATTTAATGTTTATGTCACAGGGAACCTGACTCATTCAACATCCTTCACAGTACTACAGCGCCCCCCCCCCCAACACCATCACTACCATATGCCAACCATGGCCAATGGTTATCTGGCTATAAGTCTGACTGAAAAACACCAGTGTGGAATGTACAGAGTAGTTCGTTCAGCACCATACGGGCATTCGCCGTTGTTTGGATATGACAAGATCAATAATTTTAAGAGCAACAACAACAACAACAACAATAATAATAATAATAATCTCACAATCGACATCAACGTGAGGATGTAATGGTAGAGACTGTCTCCATGATATTCCGCCATTTTCTTGTCGGCAACCACCATGATTTCGATGAACCGTTCCTGAGAATATGATCGTTTTCGTCTCTTTGGCATATTAATTTCAGAATTGTAGTGATCTTCATCATCCAGAGGTCGTTTTGAACGTCTCCTTTTTGGGCCTTCCCCTTCTCCAACGTACTGTTCTTCAGCGTGCGTTCGGTTTACCAACACGGCTGTGGTGGCGAGTAAGTCATCACCAGGATCTGAAAATAACCAGTAACCACTGATATACCGGGTGTCCCAGGAGGAATGTGCCAGACTTCGGGAGAGTGTTCCTTATGTTAAAGTATACCGATATAACCCAAAACACCTATGTCCAAACTTGAACGGTTACGGAGATAATGGCCAGAGAAGTTTGAAACTTTGACAGCTCTTACACACTTATTGATCACCAAATACATATTAAAACTGGCAGGAATATGTGGTTTCTGTAATGTTAATATCTGTACTTAACATCAAACTAACTTGTGAGTGACATAAAGCCATTAAATTGAAC
>Ga0123354_10019288_pt1 | contig 10709 bp, 9 predicted proteins | sample TergutLab28metaG_2_FD_97872 | JGI IMG/M metagenome (GOLD analysis project Ga0123354, IMG submission 97872) | Labiotermes labralis P4 segment gut microbial communities from Petit-Saut dam, French Guiana - Lab288 P4 | ecosystem: Host-associated > Arthropoda: Insects > Digestive system > Gut ...
AGTATACACCATGTTTAAAATATTCAGTACCTATATTTGTTGAATAAATATATAAAATGCAACTTTGGAGGTTAGCGGTGCGGTACGTCAACTATAGTTGACGTTAGGCATCTAAAGGTTAAGGAAGGAAGGAAGGTAGGTGAACGCCTGGATCATGATTGAATGTGACGTGAGATGTGCATACATGGTTATCAGAAATCCTTAATGATAATGAACAATCAACTCTGCTTTTAGCAGCCTATATGTATACCAAGCTACAGACCCGATGACATATACATTGCTGTCTCAGATGACTAAATTCTCTTTCTCAGACTGTACTACACAGTGAGTGTAATAACACTATTTCCATTTCTACCATGGTTATGTTAGAGTTCTGGTTGTGCCAGTTTAATAGAGGCAGCTTAGCTTGAGGGTTGTGTTTTGTCATCTTCAACTAAGATTTTCTTTGTTTGTTCCAGTTCAATTTATGTATGAGGAGGTGCTGATAAGTCCTTAGCCTGACCAAGAAGGAAACAAGCTACAGCGACCAAACTTGGGATTTATTCACATACTCCCCACGAAGCTCAATACACTTCTTAGCCCGTTGCTCTAACTTTTGCAAGCCACTCAAAAAAAATGCAGAAGATTGTGCGTCCAACGAGGTCTCCATGGCAGCAATGACCTCCGCGTGGGATGAAAAATGACGACCTTTCAATTATTTTTTCAGTCCAGGGAACAGGTGGTAGTCCGACGGGGCCAGATCTGGAGAATAGGGTGGGTGATCAAGACTTTGGAAGCCCAGGTAGGCCAGTTTCTTCTGGGTTGCAAGTGCCCGGTGAGCCAGGGCGTCGTCGTGCAAGAACAAGATCCCCTTGGTGACCTTCCAGCAGCGTGGGCATTTTTCTTTCAAAATGTCCTTCAGTTGCACCAGCAGAGATGACTAATACTCCTCATTGATAGTTTGGCCCTTTGGAATATAATCAATGAGGAGAATGCTGTCTTGATCCCAAAAATCGAGGCGAGAACTTTTCCAGCAAATTTTTGCACTCGGAACTTTTTGGGGCGGGGTGATCCTCTGTGCCACCACTCCAGTGATTGTTGCTTAGTCTCTGCGTCATAGTGATATAACCAGGTTTTCTCCATGGTCACCAATTGCGTCAGGACATCATTTGGATCGTGCCAAAAGAATTCCAAAAGTTGCTCAGATGACTGGCACCGTTGACATTTTTGATCTGCATTCAGGCATTTCGGGACCCACTTTACTGAGAACTTTTGCATGTCCAAATCTTCATGAATTATGGACCCAACCCACTCACGTGAGATGCCCAGTTGCTCAGCTATTGATTTAACTGTAATCCGGTGGTCTTCCAAGATAAGCTCATGAATTTGATGAATAATCTCCAGGGTGGTCACTGTTTTGGGTCGTCCAGGATAAGGTGCATCACAGGTGGAAAAATCACCACATTTAAACTGGTCCACCCAGTTTTTGACAGTGGCATACGATGGTGCATGTCTCGTAATGTTTGTGTCAGAATGGCGTGAATTTTCTTTCACACCTTACCTTGCAGGAAAAAAAAATTGATGACAACTCGCGTCACCATGTTGTTGAAATTGCGCATGTTACCTGACATGCTTGCTTTCGGCCTCTGTAACAAGAAAAGACTAGCAATTTGGCACATGAACAGACCACTCTTTCCAACAACACTATCGATTCCATCCTACGACATCGGAAAGTATGTCGGGCTAAGGACTTATCAGCACCCCCTGTTAGTTGAGGTTAGGTTTGGTGATGTATGTGGTTTGAGTTTTTTTTTATTATTTATTTACTGCAATTGGGTTGTTACCGGTGGCATTGGTTATTTTACATTATTTCGTTGGGTATCTTTTATGCCAATTTAAGATCGTTATGTTAGGTTAGTGGTTCTATTATTTGTCAGTGTATCACCTTTCTGTCCCTCATTTTGGTGTGTCTGCATGGCTTTTGAAGTGAACTAAACAAATGGGCTGTAATAGTGATGATGTTCAGTGAAGAATATAAGTGAGAACAGAAGATAGGTGGGCTAAAGGAATTAGGTGAGAGGGTGTGAGTCAGGCTGTGGTGAAAATGGCAATGAACCTACATGTTCTGTAAAAGATAAGGAATTGAATGAGAACCTGAGCAACTGTTAGCTTCTTGGGAAAGACTCTTCTCTGTGACATTTATTTTTATTCCTTGTAATGATTGTGACAGTTAAAATGGAGTGTATCTTCAAAACAGCTACAGTGTATACCATTCCTTGTTATGACAGAGGTCACATTAATGTTATGTTGGTTTTACAGATTTGCACAGATTCTAAGCACATTCTGCCAGGTTTGTCTAGTGAGACGTTTCCAACATCATCTGATGGTACATATGATGTCAGCAATACAGAAGTTGAGCGGGACATAGTTGTCATAGAAGAGAGTTTCATAGCTATAAACAAAGAGACGGATATAGGCATCAAACAGGAGGAGATTCCTGAAGATAAAACTTTTCCTGATATAAAGTCTGAACCAGACGAGGTGAGTTACATGTGTGTATATCTGTTACTAAACACATTTCACCAGTGTCTAGAAATATCAGTTGTTTTTGTGATGCCAATATTTCTGGCCAATTGATACAGCTACGTGGTTGGGAATGAAAATATAATCTTTTCTCCTTGTAGGAAAAAATCCTTTTTCGCAGGATGTTTCCTGAAGACCAGACTGCTTATGCAGTAGATTTTTTAAATCTGGCACCCACCCAACTGCAGAGGTGCCAGAGTATTAAGTATTACATTTATCAACAGTACCTCTTCTACGCGATCATCCTTCGTAACTTTGTTGTCCAGACATGCTCAGTTTGGTAAGGTAAGTTAAAGTGCACCCTTGTACAGGCACTGAGGCTCTGTACAGGCTGTACAGCCCATAGGGAGAGTAGAGGTATAGCTCTACTCTTCCGTGACCGCGGTACTAGAAGGGGGTGAGTGGTCAGCATCACGCCCCGGCTGCTCTTTACCCCTGGGAAAGACCTGGTACCCATTGTACAGGAAGCTGGGTGGGCCCCAGGGCCGGTCTGGACAGGTGTGGAAAATCTTGCCCCCACTGGGATTCAATCCCTGGGCCATCCAGCCTGTAGCCAGTCGCTATACCGACTGAGCTACCCGACCCACTCAGTTTTGTAGGTGATCCTCTTTTGGGAAACAGGTGTGGTTCACCAAATCACATATAGTTTTAATTGTTCTTTTTCTACTTGTTGTTTTATTTACTGAATTCATGATGTAAAATAATGGAGTGCTATATCCAGTAAAACAACTAGATCATTTCTAGGAAACTGACACAGTCACTTCTGTCTACTCCTACTTATACCACACTCGTACGCGACTGAATTCGCCCTGGATTGGATTGGTAGTGTCTGTTATCAGCTCCTAACTCTTTTGGCATTTAAATCTCTCCCCTCCTACTTATCACCAACAGTCCTGAATGTATGTTGACCGATTAACTTACATCGCATGCCATGAACTGTCCATAACTGATGCCAGCAATCCTAATAAACAGCCATACCAAAAATGATCAGCTACACTCTAATGACCTTATTTCTTATAGGTAATTTTTTCCATATGTTTGAATGGTCAACAATCCAATGTTGTATGCTGCTAAATGACGCTTTTACTTGTAGCACTTCCATGCTTCCTAACTGTTTCAAGTGTCTCAGGAATTGTGAATGTTATGTGCCTTGTTACATCAGCAGCTGCTTGTTTACTTATTTTGGATACTTTGGGAGCCATTGGGCTCAGTGAAGTCCATATTACAAATGTGACGTTATCCTCCCATCGGTACTTGGGTCTTCCTTGTGATCTTTTGGTTAGAGGATTCCATTTAAATATCTTCTTGACTGTTCTGGTATCTGGCATTCTTTGTACGTGACCAAACCAGCATAGTCTCTGAGCTTTAATATAATTGACTATATTTTTATGTTTTATCAACTGAAGCTCCATTAGATGTATTAAAATTTGAATTGTGATCTGTTATAGGGGACTTAGATTTCCCCAGAGAGCAATGGTTCTTGTGCTAGAGAGTGATGCTGCATGTACAAGTTTAAATGGTCACTCAGCATGAAAAAGTGCATTACTGATTTTAGTATGATACTGCAAAGCCAAATGTGATAGAGAACAAGATGTGGGAAGGTACTGATTGCTTGAACGCTGCATTAAGCAGTGTTATGACAAGCCTACAGGTGATGGTTGCCTCTGCAAGAAGTGTAGGCTGAGGGAGGAATGAAAAATTGAAATTCCTGTATCTCATACCTTATCCAAGTGCACTGATGTGCAGTATGCAAACACAAGTTTCAGATACTGACTGATTCACACCACTGACCAGACTCTCCATTCACACAGCAGATAACTTTCTGCTTACTTTACTGTTTCTCATGTCTGTGAGCATTTTGTCAGGCTGTCCTATTATTAACATATGTAGTTGCCTCCAAGATATGAAGTTGTCATGAATTGGACTCATGGCTTTTCGTCCATATACAGGGTTTCACTACTCCAAACTTCCTAACTATCTGTCTTATGATTGTGGCAACTTTAGCAATATTTCAGGTATGGGTTGGGCTGGGAGTCTAACCTGGACGATCTGGTACAGGTAGATGCTGGGCCACTTGCATTCAATATCCTCTGGCCTCAGAGTTGTTTTCACGGAATATAAGAAAGTTGTCCTGAAACTACAGTGGATGGTGTGGTATCATCCCCTTATATCAAATATTGCAAAAGGTCACTTCCCTCTTACTTGCAGTTTTTATCAGAACACAGCACAGTCATCAGGAACATCACTTCTGTTCCCTGTGTACAATCTTACAGCCACATTGTTGTACTGCATGCAGACAGAAGGCAATGCTGCCTGTTGCTAAACACACATACCCTGTCTGAGTCACTGTTTCACTGTATCGTAATGTAACTGGAATATTTTTCTAATCTCTGGTGAATCACAAGTATGATCTGTGTTCATATGAGACATGAATGTTGAACAAGCCATGGAAGTCTCTCATTCTGCCCATGAAAGTCTGTTTGCCAATATTGAACAGCTACAGATGCCACACACAGCTGTATGCCAGGCTGTGAAATTATATTAGCAGTTACAGCAAGCTGGTTAATATCTGTGTGTGGATTTTGCTTATGTGGTATCAGAAGCTGAAAGTCTCAGGTATGGTGGTTTTTAGGGATGAAAGAACTACAGAGATGTTGAGTAGGGGAAGCAGGATAAATCCATTGACATGGGATGTCATGTGAATTTACCCTACTAGACAATGTTTTCTGAGGTTATGTCACAGAACACATTTATATTCGAACATTTGGCATTCTGATGGTGGAAAAACGCACTGAAATTGAACATGTTTTGAGACCTGCTCTCTCCTGGGATTGTACGTGCAATAAAGTGGTAATTCCATTCCGATGTTTTGGGATAACCAATTGGTCCAATTTTCAAGGTTCAAGATGTCCAAGAATAACATGTCTTGATAGCAGACAGTCTGCACATCCTGTATGTCTGTTAGAGGAGTTGACAGTTACTGAGTTTATATAATGGTAGCTGATTATCAGGAGAGACATAGCTTAGTTTAGATCTTCAAAGAAAAGCTGTAAAATATTTTTATCACACATTCTGCACTGTTGTCTTGTGACAGAAATTTGATTTATGTATTGTTAACACACCATAATATACTACATTTGTTGTGCTTAATGGAATTTGATAAAGAACACATGTCTTGTGATATAATACTTGTGTAACTGATGTATAACTCAATTTTGATAATATTTTCTACCTCTTCTTGAAATAGTAATTTTAGTTCCATTGTTCTGTGTAACAGGGAACCTGCAATGGAACGTTTATTGAACAGAGTGCTATGAAACAGCACCAGGTGACACATACTGTAGAACGTCCATATTGCTGTGATGTGTGTAATAAAACATTCAGAGAAGGAAGAAATCTGAAGGTACATCAGCGTGTACATACTGGGGAATGTCCATATCGATGTGCAGTGTGTAATAAAACATTCTGGAAACAGGGTAGTCTAAAAGAACATCAGCGTGTACATACTGGGGAGCGACCATATGGCTGTGATGTGTGTAATAAAACATTCAAGAAACGGGGTACTCTGAAGGTTCATCAACGTGTACATACTGGGGAGCGTCCATATCGCTGTGATGTGTGTAATAAAACATTCAGTGAAACAGGTAGTCTGAAGGTACATCAAAGTGTGCATACTGGAGAGCGTCCATATCACTGTGACGTATGTAATAAAACATTCAGAGGCACTGGAAATCTGAAGGAACATCAACGTGTACATACTGGGGAGCGACCATATGGGTGTGTTGTGTGTAATAAAACATTCAGGAAACTGGGTAATTTGAAGGTACATCAACGTGTACATACTGGGGAGCGTCCGTATCAATGTGAATTGTGTAATAAAACACTCAGGACACTAGAACATTTGACGGCACATCAACGTGTACATAGTGGGGAGCGTCCATATCGCTGTGAACTGTGTAATAAAACATTCAAACAAATGGAACATATGAAAGTTCATCAACGTGTACATACTGGGGAGCGTCCATATAGCTGTGAAGTGTGCAGTAAGGCATTCAGTCACAAATGTGTTCTAAAGAGACACCTGTCGTATTGTAATCAGCAATCATAATCCCTTGGTTTATGTATAAGTCATTCATTATTAACTGCATAATCATCACCATTTACAGATCATGTGGTCTCTATTTCTATGCTATTTTAAAAAGATTTTCCACTGTGCACTGATATAATTCACACTTGGGCAAAAGTCATGTATGTCCAGTAGTACAAGAATATTTTCAAAGTTCAGAGTATTCATGTGTTGCAAGTGTCTTGAAATGATGGACATTATGGTTTATGAATACTTGTTAACACCTCTCATTTTTTCTCCCATGTAGAAACACTTTCTATAGGCCACATAAGTATTAATTACCCACTTCTTGAGTGTGGAAATTGGATACATAATTGTATATGTGCTGGAAGTGGCTGTCTAATATTGCAAACACTACAGAAGCCATCCATATGATGTCATGAAGTGGAAGCTTGAGGAAAAAGCAAAGTTCACGTTTCATTGTTTCAAATTCCTTCCATAGTATGTCTCCTTACACACAGTAATAATTTAGCCAAGTGTATGTCTGACAGTTGTGTGCTACAACAATTATATTGGACTTGTCCATAATCCTGACTTTCTTTTTTATAGTCTTATTACATCCAGTTTTTCAAATGCTGTATATGAGCAGTGTCAGGACTGTGGACAGTGTCAATATCAGTTGTGCGTATTGTGATCATCCCTTCTATCACAGGATTCCAATCTGGCAAGGATCTCACTGTGTAAGCAGCAACTTGACTGTTGTACTGCAGGCTGATGCTAATGACAACCAGCAAAACAATGTAAAGTATTTTAACTATACAGATGTAAGCTACTCCTGAAAACACGGCTTACATATGTATATTCTAACCATCAAAGCAGATTTTGTGATTTTACACATAAGTATTTACTGTATTTACTTACAATCACACATTTCAGTGTACATTTGTGTGCTGGGTTTTATAGACCGGTGTCATATTATAACTGAGGGGTAGTGTGGAACAAATTAAATGAGTTGCACACCACCAGTGTTGTCTTTTCACACTGGTATGCTGAACTTTAAAGAGAGAATGTAATCCCAAGGATATGCACAAGTAGTGAATAGGGGTTGGAAATTGAAATGTGTGTACTGGAGGAGCAAAAATTTGGATCTGTTAATTCCTGATGGTTTAGTTGGTGCTATATATGTATGTATATATATCGGGGCATGGGGTGGTACAGTTGTTTGAGTCACTGTGCTACAAGCTGGAAGGTCGCAGTTTGATTCCCAATGGTGTCATTGGAATTTTTCATTGTCATAAACTTTTTGGCTGCACTATGGTCTTGGGGTAGTCTCAGCCTCTAACAGAATTGAGTACCTACTCATTTTGTGGCAGGCAAAGCCATGCAGTGCATAGGACTGACAACTTTACCACCTTCACTTGCTGATTGTCTTGATATCTTGGAACGTCAAACTCCTGGAACCCTTTGAGCCTGTCCAGGCCTGTACCAGAATTGCTAAGATGGAGGTCCTCACATTGTTGACAAAGATTCGTTTTCTGGAGTGTGGATGGTTTGTTCAACTGATCTGAAGATGGAGGTTGTGACATGGCATATCTTGTAAGACCGGATGTCATATTATAAATAGATTTAACTTGACACCAGTTATACATTATACTCCATAAATTCGCATAATGTTTCAGTCTGCTAAATTAACTTGTCAGTTAATCTAACCTTCCATATATCACTTGCTGTCTGCAGCTGCCTTAATAGTTGGTAGTTCATAAGAAGTGACGTAAAGATTTGAGATATTTGTAGGATGTGAAAGAGGCAGTTGAAAGTTGTGGGATTATGCACTCATGAAGGTGAAGCAAGGACATGTCAGCAGCAGAAATTCCGGGGGTGGTTTAGCAAAGGTTGGCAAATTGTGGGTGCTAGGAGAGGAGTGGTAGTTTGAGCCGGACTTTAAGGCTGCTGGCATTCAAGCAGGTAAGTAGTGAGATTGTGTAGATGATTCTGCTAATGCATGGTCAAATCCCATCCTGCTGTTTTGCATGAAAGGAAAGGACTTGGTTAACATTCAGTTTGCGTTTGAAGTTTCGGAACTTGTAGTGAATTTTGGTAATTTTATATGTATGGCCTGTACTTTGTAAATTGGTATGAGAAAATTTTGAATTTGCAGTTAAGACACAGATTTAGGTGAGTAGTTGCACATTATAGCAACAGGAAGACTGTGTGTGCAACATTCCTCACCAACAGCACATTCCTTTTATGACGGCATATGCTGCTGCTAACTGAACTTTAAAACAATGAGTTACGGATTTTGTGAACTCATGTACCCACCTCTCAGACCAAGAGGCAATATCTTTGTGATCCAGCCTTCAGTGTGAAGAGACACAAAAATCACAGTGCTCTGGGCAAGGCCTTGAGATGAGCCTTCTACTTGACATTTTCCTATTCATGCCAGGTTAGTGGTATATGGTTCATCCATAACTCAGACAAGAAAATGATTAAGAAGTGTTTTGTTAGTTGTTTTATACTTTCCAAATATAAGTAAAACAAGAAAATTGAGTTTACGTGAATGATCTGCCTTTATATTGTTAAGTCAATATGTAGTAGAAAGGAATCAGTTATGTAGGCTTTTTGTTTGTTCTGGTGTGTAGATATGTAGACCCTTTTAGAGAATATACATACATATATTTTGCTAGAAAGATGTAACCCGTGTCTATCTAGATCCGTTCGGATGTAAGCTGTGGCGAAGTATCAGACAAAATCCTATCCCAAGTAATTCCTTGTATGAGTTATTTTATTATGAGAGTATTGATAAAATTTTGCGAGAACTTGACGTACAGAATGTGTAGACAAATTAATACTTGCTATGGTTTAGTGAATGGGAAATTATGACAACAGTTTGAATAATTATGTTGGGGGGAATTACTTTAACGCAATACTTAAACAAGTATATTACATACTGAAGGAAACCAACGGTTTGTCAGGAACCTGTGTAGAACCCAAATTCTGACTGGTGGCAGCAAATTTAGATTTTACGTTGATATAGCGAGCGTAGAATTGTTGAAATTTTGCAAAATACATGGTGCCTTTTCAGGCTAGAATATTTAGAAACTTTTCCATTGCTTAACTGGCACTGCAGTGGTATTCAGCACATTGCATGCATGCAGTTGTACTAAATGCAGTTTGAAATATTGCATTAATATGGTGGTAATATAGTGAATAATAAAATCTGTTGCATCTTGCTAGACCTATTTCAGAAATTCAGGTAACAGTATGTTATCAAAGGTTAATGTGAACTGGTTTTGGAGTGAGTAGGCCTACACTAAATGCATCAGGTAAAGTACTCATTTGATTTGGGATAATAAGATTTGAAACATGTGGGAAAGATAAATTGTGTTTGTCATGGTACTGGATGTTGACACTGTGTAGAAATTGGCTGTGTTGCCTGTGCTTCAGACTAATATGTTGTTTTGATCTTTGGGTTGGAGCAGGGTAAAAGTGCTGTAGCATTACATAGGCAGGTGGTCACTTTGATTAATCGCAAAGGTGGGGCATCTGGGGCCTAATATGGCTTTTCTTTCTGGAGGATGAGTAATTTCTTGGTATTTTCAAGGGTATGTGGGGCAGGAATGATCGCATTATAATCGTTCTTTGGAGGGGGTCGAGGGAGGGGTGTTTAGCTGGAAGTTGGTCAAATAGGAATGCCAATTGATATTAGTTTGTGGTCCTAGTGCTGAGTCTGAAGGCTGTCGTTGCCCGTGTACGGACGCTTTCTTCACCCAGTACTAGATGATATGTGGAAGCAACCAACTGCGTCAGATACGTGTATTGAATATAGTGACACGCTACTCTTACGCGTCGGAAGCGACCCCCTTCCATCAAGAAGAGAATCAACATAAAGTCTGAATTACTGACTTAGGTACTCCATGGAGCAGAGTCCATATTGAGAAACTCACCGTTTCCAGCTAGTCAAGAAATTCCCCCCCCCCCCCCCCCCCCCCTCTTCCCCCCCCCCCCCCTCGCCACTCTCGACGTTCCCGCCCCCCTCACCATACACCCACAAATTCAAAAAAAAAAAAAAAAAAAAAAAAAA
>Ga0123354_10019289_pt1 | contig 10708 bp, 5 predicted proteins | sample TergutLab28metaG_2_FD_97872 | JGI IMG/M metagenome (GOLD analysis project Ga0123354, IMG submission 97872) | Labiotermes labralis P4 segment gut microbial communities from Petit-Saut dam, French Guiana - Lab288 P4 | ecosystem: Host-associated > Arthropoda: Insects > Digestive system > Gut ...
GTATACTGCACAGTCTAGAGAGTGCGTGTGTACTGCACAGTCTAGAGAGTGCAAGTGTGTACTGCACAGTCTAGATAGTGCATGTGTGTACTGCACAGTCTAGAGAGTGCGTGTGTGTACTGCACAGTCTAGAGACTGCGTGTGTGTACTGCACAGTCTAGAGAGTGCGTGTGTGTAGTGCACAGTGTAGAGAGGATAATAAATTGTTTTATATTTTGGATATTTAGCTATGGAAATAAAAGGCGTTATATTCCAGCAGATAATTGTCGTAATCATCGTTGTGTGGATCTTAAATCTAGTATTAAATATCGATGCATGAAATTTCGTATTTATGATTTGCACCGACTTTCAATAAACGGCAGCTCGTATTCCAGATACGATAAGTTCAAATTCATGTCCACTCACTCGCTATCCACACTGAACTACATAACTCAGACAAGTCCCCTCGTACTGCCGAAAATAAACCACATCTTCTTCTGTTCAAATTCTTAGGCCTTTCTTATTCATTAACCATTTACAGCCAAGTGATTAGTATAGGTGCAGTCTAGTTTAAAAATCAAGGCTCCGCTTTCTGTCCGCACATCGTCTTTGGGTGTTTCGCACGGTTTTTGCCCTATTATAAACAAACCCATCATAATAGAGGGTTTAGAAATTATTCACAAATTAATCCATCCCTTCTTTCGTCAGACTTTTCTTCTTTCTCGATGATTGATGTACTCATTATGGATCATAATTTTCACGTAAACTCAGGTGGAACTCTTCATTTTTAAGAGCGAAATATGTAACATGGGGGACCGCGGTAGCACAGTGGTTAAGGTGCTGTGCTACAAATTGGAAGGTCGCTGGTTCGATCCCAGCTGACGTCATTGGATTTTTCATTGACATAAAATCCTTCCGATCGCACTATGGCCCTGGGGTCGACTCAACATCTAACATAAGTGAGTACCAGCAACATTTCCTGGGGTAAAGGCGGCCGGTGCGTAAGACTGACAACCTACTACCATCCTGTGCCGTTGTCATGAAATGTGGGAACCTTAACTTCCTGGAACCCTCTGGGCAATTCTAGGCCTCTAACGGGACTGCTTAAATATGTAACATATCACGTAAAACACAAATTGTACTTGAATGTATTTGTTCAATAAATCTTTTATCATTCTTTCTTCAGACGCAACCTTTCCTTCATAAAGATAATTGCGAATTGTACGTTAATATTTTTCTGTTCCATTACTCACACAAGCGCAACGTGTTTTTCAATCACAGTTGTGAAACAAATTTGGAAATCGTGGAATTCAGTATTTTGTTAATTAGGAAATTGTGGATCAAAGCTTTTTAAAAAGTAATTATAAACATTTTGTAAGTTCCAGTCCGGAATGGACATGTATATTAGTAATTTATATGTCGATTATAATAATCGATATTCAATTAGAACACAAGTCACGAAAACAGAATCTTATTTAAATTTGGTTGTGACATGACTCCATCACTGCAATATTTCTCGTGAATGTCAGATCATCTGCTATTCTAAACATTTACGGAATTCAATCTATTAAAATCGGATTAAAACGAATCCGAATTTTGTCTCTCACAAGCGTGAGCCTAATTCTTTCTACCGCACTGCTGCCATCTGGCCTTAAATATCTTGAACCAAACACCCACTCTCTGTTCATCAAAGAAGCGCATGAATAATACCATGCGTTTCATTGTTAAAGGTTAGGTTATTATCACAATGTCGATGCAGCACTCGCCGATCAGTCCTTCTAATGAAAGTAGGCGGTGTTTTCTGCGACACACGAAATAAGCGTTTATGTAAAATGTACATCAATTTTAGTATCCAGTGTCTTAATATGTTTGACGTTCAGGTGACCGTGCATCGTGGTAAATTCTTATAATGAAACCGACTAGACGCACTAATTTCTCAGATTTATTTTTGGAACAAAACTCTACGTGTTTCGGGCAGTTCCTCTGTTCATCATCAGGAGTTTTTCACTGTAAACACAGTAAACCTGTACGACATATACCATTGCTGTGTGTTCAGTGAAAGACTCCTGATGATGGACAGAGAACTGTCCAAAACATGTAGAGTTTTATTCCAAAAATAAATTTGAGAAATTAGTGCATCCATTTGGTTTTATTATAAGAATGTTAATGTGTTATTTATATTTTACCATTCTTCTGAATATGAAATAAGGTCTTTTGATAAACCAGTAATAAATTCAGATATTGTGTCGTAAAATTTTAAATGTGGAACTGAAACTAATTCCTTTCATAAGTGATTTTTCAGAACTGTCAGCTACTGAAACTGATCATTGTCTTTCATAAACAGCAAATTGAATATAGGGGTGAGGTGGTAAATAAAGCTTTCAATTCGTACATACATGTATGAATTATAGGGTCTTGCTGGGGAAATCAGAGGGAAGGAAACACTGGGGAGACCTAGACGTAGATGGGTGGATAATATTAGGATGGATCTCCAGGAGGTGGGATGTGGGTATATGGAGTGGATTGGGCTGGCCCAGGATAGAGATAGGTGCCGGACGCTTGTGAGTGCGGTAATGAACCTTCGGGTTCCGTAAAATGGGGGGGGGGAATTTCTTGACTAGGTGCAAACCAGTTAGCTTCTCAAGAAGGACTCTGCACCATGGAGTAAGTAAGTAAGTAAGTAAGTATGTATGAATTTTTATTGTTAATAGACACAGTAAATTCGATAATAGCCAAGCTTCGTGCACAGAATTCACAAGTACAAAACTTTCCACAATAATATTGTCACTTTCTTGTTCTACTATCCTTTATTTATAGCACATTAAGAGCAGAAACTCACAAAAGTAAGTAAAAATAATAACGCAGAAATGTTGTCAAACCCATGTCATTAGAGATGTTCAAAACGTTCGTCAATAGCCCTTACATAACGCAAAGTCGAAAAATAGACGTGCAGTGTGGTGGAATTTCCGAAGACTCTCTTTGCTGTCTTCCATTGCATTTTAGAGAAATACACTAACTACATTACGCTAAACTACGCTACCGTAACAGTATGGTTTAGGTAATCATGTAATGATCCTGTATTCTGAAGATCTCAGTACTGGGGCTGCTGACCACGGGATGGTCCAAAATTCTCGTTCGGATTGGCAGTACGACCACCTACTGATCCAAAATTCTCGTTAGGTCTGGCACTACGAAACCCGCCACTGTATTCGTCCTGGCCACCCAAGCCTCCCTGGCGACCTGTAACATGCAACAAGGCATCACCTTTAAATGAAAAGTACTCTTCACTGAGTCTACACAACGAGGTTAGTAAGTAGCTAAACATTTGGCTCTTTACTTGAAGCCATCACTAGGACAGACCATTTTACAATACGAAAGTACAGTAGAACAGATTTCTTACAATTTAAAAATTTAAAATTATGTTGTTGTGAATACATTACCGAGGAAAATCTTGAAGGGTTTGGAGGCTTCAAAATAGAAGGACAAACAATTCGCACTGTGAAATATGCAGATGACCTTGCGCTACTGACTCGGGAATAAGCGGTGCTACAGGGCATGATTGATGGACTAGTTGTAATTGGCAGATGCTGTGGGTTGGAAATTAGTGTGGAAAAATGTAAGGAAATGAGAATATCAATGCGACCATCCTCAGTACATATTATAATGGATCAAAAACGACCGGAGAATGTGGAATTTTTCCAGTATTTGGGTAGCATGTTAACACATGATACAAGATGTACGCTTCAAATATACCAAGGATTGTAATGACAAAAGCAGAATTTAACAACAAGAAAACTCTTTTTTCTCGTAAATTTGCCTGACGTTTTAACAAGAAACCAGATAAATACTACATTTGGATCACAGCTTTGTGTTGTACTGAAAATTTGACGCTTCGAAAAGTAGATTTGAAGTTACCGGAAAATGTTGAAATGTGGTGCTGGAGAGGAATGGGGAAGGTCATTTGGACCGATCGTGTGTAAAATGAAGTTACGTGGAGCCAAGGAGGAAAGGAATATCGTATGTACAATAAAGAGGAGAAAGGCTAACTAGATTGGTCAGATCTTGCGTACAAACTGCCTTCTACAACACATTATTAAAGCAAAGATAGTAGAGGGGATAGAAGCGACGAGAAGACCAGGAAGAGGAAGTAATCAGCAAATGGATGTCCTTCAGGAAACGAGAGTATAGTGAAAATTGAAATAGGAAGAACTCGTTTGGGAAGGGGCTACGGGACTGTCCTAAGTCAGACAACCGAATGAGGGAAAGAATGAATGAATGAAAGAATGAATGAATCATTGGTTACTTTTTTAGCCTTGTGGTTGTTTTAAACATTCCATTATTTACTTTATATCAGATTTCGTTGTAATTATGTAAATTTCATAAAATTTTCAAAACTTTTCAATAATTGAGTAACTCGACAACATGCACGGTGTAACAATAAAAAAAATCAATAATTATTTATCATGTCGTTCTTATTTGCAATTTCATCGAATGATATGTATAAGAGAGCCGACATACACTAACAGTGAATTGACACCGTTTTGTGTGAAGACCTGTCACTTTTATTGACAAGAGTGGCAAATTCGAAATGTGGACCTTGAATGTTTCTGTACTTTAAATAAAACCGCAATTCATGACGTAATGACAATTCCTGCTTTGTGTCAAACACATACTTATGGCACTTTGTATTTATTTATTTTTTTGTTCAAATGTTGATCGTTTATTAACTGTCAGTAATCCAGATAATACGCTGTTGAATGCAAGACTAGCTAATAAATGCTGAAATGGAAAAGCGGTAGCAAGAAGTGGTTTTGGTCTAAATTGATGTAATTTTACAGAAAGTGACTAAAGGGACCAGGGAAAACCACGGATACTTATTTGGATATTCTGGCCGATTTTCGAAGCAACTACGTCTAAAAAAAAACATAATTGACATATATCACTTCAGGTACCTTGTTCAAAACCTCGTAACCATGTATTTCCTTAGCTTATCCACAATTATATTGGTACTATATTGGAAAGAGGTAGGTGTACATAGGGATAATATTAAAAAGAATAATAAGCAAAAAAAGAGCACGAAACCAGAATTAAGGGCTTTTCTTGTGAAAATGGATTTAGAAGATTCAGGTTTGTTTTCAGTACAGTAAAATATCCTATATAGACCGGTACATATGCAGTTAGCCTTGGCCATGATTGGAGGGGGTCTCATACGTCTAAGGAAACTGCATTAGAGAAGCTATTCTTGTTACTCTTCCTCTATAACTTGCAAGACCGTCCCCACCCGCGTAAAATCATCGGACATTTTAACACCTTAATTTGTTAACCATTTCATTCGCGCACTATTTCCAAAATATATGTTTCCTTCTTCATGCCTAGTGACTGAGGCTGTTTCCAGTGGACCCCGCAGAACATGACTCCCTTTTGTATGACAAGTGAGTAAGTCAACTTCCCATACATTACATTTTTAGTATAAAACTTCGAAGATTTGTAACATCCAATGTATTAAAATCAACACACAGTTTTATAAGAGCTGATGGTTTCCTATACTTTCACGTTTGTAAGGCAAGTAACATAAATTTGCGGGGCCATACTGTCATAATTTATTTACGCAGTTTTGCAATACATTGTTTTCGGACGTCTTTAATTTGGGCATGTTATATCGTAATCAGTGTTTTGCGGCTTATTATTACAAGATAATAATCACAACATGTAGAAATATTTTAGCTACCGGAATTTAAAATCAATTGGATTTATTGTTGGATAGATGAAGATTTTTTTATTTGTCCCAAATGTGGGTAATACGGAATCCAATTGCACCGGCGGCTACTAGTTTCACGACACCAGACCTGGTAACTGGATTTTTTTGAACAAGTACCTTAGAAGGTTGGAAAGATCTTAAGTATGTGAGCTAATGCTGCTAATAAGGAGGGGGGTTTCTCTGATCGACTCCTTTCATCTTAGTCCTTACAAATCCCGTTACAACTCGTAAACATGAGAAGGTTTTGCAGGATTAAGAAATAAATATTTCATCAAGTTCTTTCGACACAATAAATTATTGGGTCGTATTAGAAATAAATGTAGATTTGCTGTCGTACGAAGAAATGGAAATACGCCTCCATTACCCACCCGAACGTTGAATCTCCCTTCCATAAACACGAATACTTCGAATTGCATGTAAGCCAGTAGATGTACTCTGAATTAAAGACTATCAGATCCAGTTCTTTATTCATATTAAGAGAAAGTATATCACAACCCCAAACAATCTGCTATTATTATTATTATTATTATTGTGCTATTTCTTTAGGTACATGAGTCCATGTAAATAAGAAATTATTGGATAATATATACGTATTAACATATAATAATTTGTTTTACGATCAATCACTTTTGTGACAATGTGGTAATTCACTTTTTATTAATTCCCTTTATAGTGGTTTAGGATATAAAAGTTATAATTATGTATAAATTTAATATTTTTATTTATTTATTTATTTATTTGTTTATTTATTAACATTTAACTGCGACTCTTAAATTAAATTATTTTAACGCTTTGTTTTCCTTTCTTGTCTTGGTACAGGCTCTGTCTAACTTGCACCCCAATACATATATACAACTGCAAAAATCTGTAATTCTTGGCTCATGTTCAATTGTAAGAAACTTTTTAAACTACGACTAAGACCACCGAGCCTACTCCTATTGATTACTACATCCCAGGATAGGTGAATATTTCCCAGTCAAAGCTGAGAGGTGAGAAATTCAACAATAATAATAATAATAATAATAATAATTAGTAGTAGTTGTAGTAGTAGTAGTTTTGATCTTCTCTGCTTTCAATAATATATGTTACAGAATACTTCAGAAGTACTATTAATGGTGATGATGATAATAATAATAATAATAATAATAATAATAATAATAAATAATTTTCGTTTTGGGTATTTTGATACAGTCTACCCTTTACTGCCATAACACACAAGACAACAATCTTTATCTTCACCCTTGTGAACTCATCAAATTTCATAGGATATGAATAAAAACAGAGATTTCCCTAATTTCCTTCTCTCCTAACTTTACAATAAAATTTACACTCACATTTTCCCCAGATATTTACACATTGAAACATTTCAACTCGTTCATACCCAGCACATTTTTGGTGCCTGACTTACCGAAACCAGACTGGGCAGAGCGGAAGGACTTGAACATGGATTTTCCTCCAGGGAACTTAGACTCATAACCGTAGTATTCAGGCTCTGTGTAGATCCGGAAATTGTACTGTCTTGCATCTTCTTCTGCCGGCTGGCCGCCATACCTTGCTCCAGCAAAACCTGACCTTGTTCCTCCAACGTCACCACCGAAGGCCCCTGGTTGTCCGAAGCCTCCTTGACGGCCACCGGCGAAATTACCACCACCTCGAACTTGACCCTGGCCGGGACTTACATCCTGGCCCCGATACTCCTCTTGGCCTTGGGATGACAGGCGAAGGGCACGTACCGAATTGACAGCAGAACCAATTAGTATAACATAGAGAAGAAGAGACTGAAACATCGAATGCAGACGTCGGAAATGTAGGATAATTAAGGCTACACGGAATATGACTCCGTCTTGTTGTTTACCTTTTCAACATTTTGTATTTTTAGATGTCTTGTGTGTATTGTTGTTAGTTGTCTTGTGTATATTGTTGCTGTTGTCTTGTGTGTATTGTTGTCAACTTATGTGTATTTGTTGTACTATGCGTGTATTGCTGTTCTTACTTTACATGACGGACTGCTGGCTAGAAGTCAGTACTCGGAAGGTCCTGCGACCGATCACCTCGACACAGATTTTTCTTGTTTCCCCTTTGTCTATAAGCAAATGCTGAGATGGTTCCCAAGATTCCAAGTTGCCACTACATGCTTCTCATGTAACCCTCCCGACTTAAATTTATTAGTAAACCAATTTCGTATTTTGTGTACATGTAAAATAACCACTGCCACCGGGTGACAACCCAATTGCAGTAAATAAATATTATTGTATTATTATTATTATTGTTTTGTGAGGAATTTTCAATATTCCGGAAGAGCACAACCCCTCTACTTTGGCGGTAAATGAATGAGCCTACACTAACTTCTTATAAATTAGACTAATTCCTTATTTTTTCTTTTGTTGTGCATGTCATTATCTCACATGAACTAAATCACAACTCTAGTTCCTGTCCTCAGTTCTATCTAGACACGCAATTTGTGCTCATCTTAGGTGTAATCTTTGACAGATCTTTGATACATGGAGGATAAACATAGACACGACCCAAGTCAAAACCCTTCGAATGTATGTAACGGTATGTTCCTTATTCAAAAGTAAGGGATTAAGCATTAACATTACTTACCAACACACGTCCGGCCTACCAATTACCAGTTCAAAACGTTAACTTTTACCGAAGATTTAATTGAATTTAAATTTTCATTGAAAAAATGTATTTTACACGCCATAATTAATAACGTCTTTATATACTGAAAATACCTTCCAGTCGTGAGGTTTACGAATACTTTACGATAAAGGCGAGATCTCTGACGTTGTTTTTTTACTTTTACGGGTAAATGATTTCTTTTTTTACATTTCCGAAATATACGGCCTGATGATGGCTGCCTTAGTACAGCCGAAACATGTAAATATTTAGTTTTACTAAAATAAACAGTCGTGTATTAACGGACTCTATTCTTATTGACGCGTACTGACATTAAATGAATTCTCCACAAACCCCTCATAGCGCCTGTAATTTCTAACATCTCCACTGCAAGGCAGCACAGTGGTTAAGGTGCTGTGCTACAAATTGGAAGGTCGCTGGTTCGAATCCAGATGGTGTCATTGGAATTTTTCATTGACATAATCATTCCGTTCGCACTGTCGACTCAGTCTGTAACAGGAATGAGTGCCAGGAGTATTTCCTGGGGGTAAAAAGCGGCCGGTGCTTAAGGCTGACAACCTTACCTCCATTCTGGGCCATTGTCACGTAATCTGGGAACCTTAATTTCCTGGAACCCTTTGGGGACCTCGAGACTGTAATGGGACTGATTTACCTTTTTTACCAACGCAAGGGAATTCGCGTCAGACACGAATCCTTTGAAATTGGAGTCCTTGCAAGACTACGTTTTTCTCATGACCGGCAACGTTTCGTGGTGCACACGGACCCGCGATCCTCACGAGGCTTCCCAGATTCTGAACACTGATGGTTATGTCACACTGTCGTGCAAGCAACAGGCCGGAGCCTACGCCATAATCAGAATGAAATTATTCGCAACATTGGACCTGGCACAACACCGTACAAGAATGATAAGAGGCTGCAATATGGCGGTCATGCGTGCGACGGTTCAGGTGACTTTAGCTACTGTTACAGCAAAGGTTAGGCAAGGTAAAGCATGAAATGCTGCACAAGACCTGGACTGATTGAGGTCGTGTACAATTTACGTTATAGGAAAATTTTTATTCCATTGTAAATATAGTAAATTACTGTAAATTCATGAGCAAACAAGGTAATAGAATGCTTATATATATATATATATATATATATATATATACACACACACACACACACACACACGTAATTCTCTACAACGGACAAAGCTGGTGACTTCATACTGCAGACGGACTCGCATTTTCCTAACAGGGCGCACCCCGAGAATGAAAGGCCGTAGTATAGGGTACACAGAAAACATATGGTCATCAGCCCCAGTAAGAGTAGTCCCTTTTTTCTAGAACCGCTCTATGAGAGGGGAAATTTTGATTTCTCATTTCTCTTAGATATTCTTCACAGAAGAGTATATTTACTGAATGGAGAGGATAGACGAACGTTTTGTGCTTTTATGAAAGTCTTATATCTTGTAAAGTAGTTTGATAAATAAATATTATCCCATCTAAAGCAATAGTTTATATTATTTTCCTTGCTTAAGGAAAGAAAAGTAGACTTTTTAAATCTTACTTACATGTGCCCTTCTTTAAAATGTAGAAGTTGTTCACCGTCATGTCTCGTAATATTAAGGTGTCACTCGTAAATTCTAATTTCCTGTAGTCAGTAAAAACGCGGTGCCGTTCTTGAGATGAATCACCTGCGCCACTCAATGTCAAGAACTGAAGTTTTCTGTGCTTTACCTGCTCAGTGTTTATTAGTGCCTACGTCACGCAAGGCAGTGATGTACTCAAGAGTGAACTGGCATCATTAAATCATATGTTAATGATCCTATCTTGACTTATCACGCGTATTTTTTACCTTTTCCATGCAGCATGTTTCAGTCGTTGTCTTTCAAATTATAATTCAATCTTTCTGCCCCTGGCTTCATAAATATTTATCAGCATATCGATATGTAGAATTAAATATAACGGAACTGCTTTATCCTGAAATTTATTAATCATCACAAATTACGGGAGAATTTATTATCGGTTAATTTACAGTACGTACTTACTACTTTCGGGGGACCGCGGTGGCACAGTGGATAAGGTGCTGTGCTACAAATCGGAAGGTCGCTTGTTCGATCCCAACTGGTGTCAATGGAATTTTTCATTGACATAAAATCCTTTCGATCGCACTATGGCCCTGGGGTCGACTCAGCCTCTAACAGAAATGAGTACCAGGAACATTTCCTGGGGGTAAAAAGCGGCCGGTGCGTAAGGCTGACAACCTTACCACCATCCTGAGCCATTGACATGTAATCTGGGAACCTTAACTTCCTGGAACTCTCTGGGCACCTCGGGCCTGTAA
>Ga0123354_10019290_pt1 | contig 10708 bp, 6 predicted proteins | sample TergutLab28metaG_2_FD_97872 | JGI IMG/M metagenome (GOLD analysis project Ga0123354, IMG submission 97872) | Labiotermes labralis P4 segment gut microbial communities from Petit-Saut dam, French Guiana - Lab288 P4 | ecosystem: Host-associated > Arthropoda: Insects > Digestive system > Gut ...
AAGGGTAGGGTAAAGGGAAACTTTTGACGGGGCTGTAAATGGGGGGGGGGGGGACGAAATATAGATCTCTTTCTTTAACTTAGGCTGTATATGGTGGTGGGTGATCAACGCACAGCCCCAGCTGCTTTACCTCCGAGAAGGACTCGGTACCTGGGTGGGCCCCAGGACCGGTCTGGACAGGTGCGAAAAATCTCGCCCCACTGGTTTACGATCCCCGAACAGTAGAGCACGTAGCGAGTGGCTATACACACTACTCTACCCCTGCCCACATTTATGTTATTCATATCAAAGTGTAATTAGTCAAGAAACACTATTATAGTATTTCTGCTTTGAGTAGGAGAGGTACTGGGTTTGAATCTATATCACAACGCCAAATATTCATTAAAGACTCTCTAGTAGTCCTTAAGCAGTTCAAGGAAATGTTGCAATGTTACCGCAAAAAGGGCTAAGACAGTTGCCGTCCGCGTTGTTGTCAGTGCGTTATTCACAACGAGTCACTACACAACAACAGTCACGGCCTGTCTGTGTTTTATGAAGTTCACAACGCGTAAATGGCCCAAGAATTAATAAACAAAATCCACGCTATAACCACTGTAGTTGATAAAAGTCTTTAAACAGAACAAGTAATAAATTTGGACATGTATCTATCGACGCAAACGTCAAAATTCACTGAACGCCCGTGGCTAGTAGTTTTCAGAGTTCAGTGGCCACAAGAGATAATCGCCACCATATGCGGCCGACTGCTGCAGCAGCGCAAATTGAATGTGGGACTTTGACAAGCAATGCAAAACAGCGTGACTTACATGAGGCAAAGCAGAATTCTACATCAAGCGAACAATACACACACACAGACGCGCAATAGAGGCAAAAGTAATGCGCTGGACGGGAAGATATGTAACAAAACTGATTATTTGCAGTTTCGGTTGGGTGAACTGAAAAACTACTGTAGCAAATCAGCTGTACCTCGTTTCATTTCCATGTTTCGCGACAAACGACGTATTATTCGCGATTTACTTCATGGTCGGTCGAATAACGTGGTGACGTACGAAGCGACCTACGTACCGCACTGCCTCGTCGCCCGCAAGTCCCGCAGCTGTAAAGACAACAGCGCTGCTCTCTACGATAAATACGAATAGATATGGAGGACTCATAGTGATACAAATGTATCATTCGCTCCCATTGACTCCTGACTTCTTAAAGCTCCTCAACATTTTACGTGTTTCGTCACTACTACTGCTACACACACGTCTTCTCTACACGTGTCACTGCTTGGATTTAAATACGAAAATTTCTTCATGGGGCGGGGGGAATAGAAAAATTTGATTTTAGCTTGTGACGTATTAACAAAGCCCTTGCTTCGGGAAGCACGTGATGGACGACAGTCCACCCAATGTGAAGGCGAAAAATGGGGAGCCAAGACATATCGTGGAAAAAGTTACGTCAATGCGTGTAAATTAAAAATTTATAATTCGGTTTTCTTTTGTATTCGTACAAAAGCAATTAAATACTTATATCGGATATGAACTACAATAAAATTAAACGTGTCGAAATTCACGACAAATATTGTACACTGCAAACGATGTAAATGGATCAGATGGTCATTTGGACCCATACTAGAGGCAGTCAGTTTGTACGCAGCCATGTATATGCAAAATGGATCAATGACCGCAGAAGCGGTCCTTTCTACAGTCAGAATGACAAATGTAACTAATTGCCTGTAATGATTATGTATTACAGGTCTGCAATTAAAACAGGTTCAACCTCCCTGTGTTCAACAAAACTTGTATTCATTTATGGCAAAGAGAATGATGTCTGACGCTGTGTGCACGGATATAACAACTGGCAGTATAATGCTTCCTTCTACATTGAAAACGTTTCGAGGGAGTGCACTTCAAATATTCTGTCCAGACAGATCCTGTCTGTGATGTTTACTGGACAGTGCATCATTGTGATAACTGAAGAATTAAAAAAAAACCAAATAGATGCCACTTATTATTTTATTGTACTTCTTGTAGGCTCAATATGTTTCGGGCATTACTATGCCCATCATCAGGAGTTCGCGACTATGATGTTGATTACCACATTGGTCGTGGCTTTAGCCTGCAGCCCGGACACTACTCCAGCCTAACTGCACCTAACCTCCAACCTACAGCAACCCAAGAACGAAACGACCAATGTGGTAATCAACATCATAGTCGCGAACTCCTGATGATGGATATAGTAATGCCCGAAACATATTGAGCCTATAAGAAGTACAATAAAATAATGAGTGGCATATAATTGGTTTTTTTTAATGCTTCAGATTCTGTCTGCTCTTTTCCTCAGCAATGTACTATCAAAACTGCCCTATCGGTATTTGAAACCGAAATTTCAAAATCATAACGCAAGACACCACTGGTGCGTTATAGTCACTTTCATACTACAGTCCAACCTAAGTATCCTTGTAGCAAGAGGTCATTTTAAAAAAGACTCTCCAACAAATATTATTTATTTATTTATGCTTGTCCCTTTGTCCCCCCCCCCCCATGCCGGTCTTCCATCGCCTTTCCCTCTGTTTAACATTTCTGAAGGGAAAAAAAATAAACATAATTTCTAATATAAAAACTTCAACCTACTTTCCGCTGCTTGGATTTAAATACTTTGCCTAACATTTTACAATCATGGACCATGTTCTGGCAATGCTTGTCCAACTCGTTCTCTAGCATGTCCCTTCCCACAGGACTCGCGCACCCGGACACAAATTTGTATTCCACAATGATTCGGTATTTACCATCATCAAACGCATATTTCACGTGCCTTCCACCATTGATTCGTAAAGTCACTTCTACAGAATCAAAATGAACCGTCCTAGCTGTAGTATTTGTGCTTCATAAATTACATTATTAACCCAACATTGTGTAGGCCTATACAGAAAGTTTCTAGACGCGTTCGCATTCCTAGAGCTCTCAATAAAGCTCTCTGTCCATACTTACGTCACAATTCGGGAACACGCGGACAGATTTTAATAAAGTATATTACTGAGTGATTATAAGAAATGTTGTTCAGCCATCGCAGTTTTCATTTGCAGCGGCCTCTTCTGAAAATCGATTTACCCGAAGACTCATGTGAATTTCTACCTCCTGTTGGAGCGTGACTAACTACACATTTACAGCAAAAATGTCTAAAAAATGTGTTAAGGAGAAGAGCAAATGGCACACTTTATATTGCAATCAGTATTTTCGTAAATATTGCAGTCATTTGGAAAATTATAGGAAGAAAACGATAAGATTACGTTTCACAAATGTGTGCCGTACAGAAGGAAGGAAAATATTTATGACTCTCAATGTGAATTAATGTCAGATCGTTTTATTTCTTTAGCACTGTACTCTATCACAACAGGATTTTAAACCATATGTAAAGAAAGATTATTTATACAAAGAAATGATAAATTGTATTTCACTTTCTTTCAGCATATGTAATAACATGGGAGAATGATTTCTTAATATTGGTCCTATTTCCCACCCAACCCAAATGGCTCGACAGCCCAGGACGGTCTAGGCCTCCTCTACGAGGTTCCTCGATCATACTCGATTAGACACAATACAATCGGTAAGGGTTCCTCTGGACGAGCGATCGGTCCGTCGCAGAGACCTCTAACCGACAACACACAACACTCACTAAGAGACAGGCATCCATGATACCGAAGGGATTCGAACTCACAATCCCAGCAAGCGAGCGGTCGCGGCCACCAGGATCGGCAATGTTGGTAGTTCAGTCCCTCAGTACACAGTTATCGACTCCTTGCCAATTCTAAGAGACCTAGATATCAAGCAACAGTAAACACCTACGTGTGAATTTAATGTTCATTTACTGTAGGGGCATATTGTCTTAATATCAATAATGCAGTTTTACTTCTCCAAATTAGTAAGTTTTCAAGGAAATTACAGAATACGTGTCACTTCACTTCCTCACATCACTTACAAATTCTCCCTATAGTAATTTTAATAGCACGGATTTTGGCGTGTCGTTCATAATTCAGAAGCTCGTGGTCGTTCTTCTGGTCAATAAATACAAAGAATGTTACAGATACAAACATACCTTACCCTAAAGTTACATCAATTTCGTTCTACAGTATTCTGACATTGGCAGATCCCATTTGGAATCATTCACTTTATGAACTTCAACGAACGACTCGTTTATACTTAAGAGCACCACGTTTCGAGGCCAAAATTTATCTTCACCTTCAAGCTAAAAATTAGGTTTACATCCAAAGAACTAGACCTGCTATATGAATTTTAAACTCATGGTTCCGTGCATCACAATTCAATTTTGGAGGGAAGTAGCTGTACCAGTATTATGACCTGTACCGGAGGTTGCGGTTACAGTTTTTAGTACTCCTGATAATGGGTGCTGTGAAACCCAAAACATGTAGAGTGACTTTGCAGTGAATAAATATCTGCATACTGTTGCATCTGGTTGGATTTTTATTAACACTGCTATGTGAAGCTACTCTCAACTTGTAGGCTTTACCTATCTGACCGAACTTATTAGGTGTTAACACTTTGTTATTCACAGTACGGGATACAGAAAATATACCAGAAACGTATCATTTTATTTTAATACGGTCAACAGCAAAATGTGCGAACAGTATAGTACACAAAAAATACTAATCCATTCTGCACTCTACTGCAACTTCGCCTTAACATCTGGGACATTCAAATATCTTATTTTCTTCAGACTGTCTACATTTGTTAACTGTGTGGTTTAATAGAAGGTTTCACTGTATAACAACGTCCCTGGCGTAGTTGAATACGTTTACGTATTTCTGATGCCATCAACCATTAAACTACGTGCAAAAGGGCACCTGAATCTCTACACACAGTCTAACTCCGTTTCAACAAAAAGTAGTGCCTGCTGTTTGCAGTTTTCCTCACGACATCACAATGTAATGGGTGTGAGATTACCAGCCACACGTCACGCCTCACGCGAAGGCATGTGCTTGGAGCACATACACACCGTGTAGCTGTATGTTTGTCAACAGATGAGATTCCTGAATGTCTGATTAAACGAGATACCACATAGTGTGACACAAAGGGTTACATCTGTAGGTTTATTGGAGATTTAAATTAAACTCTAAATGCTATGAAAATGGCAACAGAGGATAATGCATGAGTGGACTATGCGCTGTATTATATTGAGCTGAATATAAATGCGCATAGTGGGCCCGGTAGCTCAGTCGGTATAGCGACTGACTTCGGGCTGGACGGTACGGGATCGAATCCCGGTGGGGGTGAAATTTTCCGCCCGTCCAGGCCGGCCCTGGGGCCCACAAAGCCTCCTGTAAAATGGGAACCGCGTCTTTCCAAGGGGTAAGGTGCGGCCGGGGCGTGCTGCTGACCACTCACACCCTTCCAGTGCCGCGGGCATGGAAGAGTAGAGCTATACCTCTGCCCAAACTCTGAGCCACACCGGGTCTGTAACGGGATCACTTTACTTCTTTACCTTTTTTTAAATGCACATAAGGCCTGTCTGGTACTCGAAGCTAAGACTTATACAGAGGATGAACACTCATGTTAGCCATTGGAATCCCTGAGACTGCTCTTGTTACGGCAATGGAGAGAAAAACAGCTTTCGTTAACCTGCAGAAACTTTCATGAAGAATTCTAAAAATATATCTTCATATCTAACAGTCATATTCAAACAAGTATTACACAGAATCGCAAAACAAAGGAACACTCTAGTCACAATTAAACGAAGGAAGGCTAACTAGATTTGTCATATCTTTCGTAGCAACTGCCTTGTAAAACATGTCACTGAAGGAAAATAAAGGGGGCGGGTAGGCGAGGAAGAATATGTAAGCAGCTACCTTCTGAACTCAAGAAAACGAGAAGATAATGTGAGTCGAATGAGAAAGAACTAGCTCGTACTTTTTGGAGAACTCGGTTTGGAAGAGTCTGTGGATTTGTTGTAAGACGGACTACGTGGTCATGATTATAATGGTGAATATTAAGGTTGTGATTATGATATCCAAACAGAAGATTTATATTAGAATGTCAAAAACCAAAAAATCTCTCACGATAAAAACAGAAATCATGCTTCAATCGCCACTTGTACGATTCCAATGAAAGGCCAATAACTTTCTAAAAAATATACCTGTGTACAAGAGTACAATTTAAATAACAATTATTAAGAATATAACATATTATCCTGATTTTATCGCCCTTACTTTTAGTCAAGAGCACAAATCATGAGGATCATCATTATGCAGTTAGGATCCTAGTCACAGTTCTCGAAAAATAGTAACATTATCCCACTTTTTTTTTTCACTGTAGGCAGACAGTATTGCCTGCTCAACTCCTTCTGGGCATTAATAACTGTTTTCTTTGGAAGGCGAAGAAAGCAACATGTGAACAAACACGAGGGAATTAGGGATTGCTGATATTACACTCTGCGCTTCATTGCGTGGGTTCTGAATTGGAAGGTTTTAGGGTCTTGATTTTGTTGCATAGATGGCAAATCGTGCATTTACAAATTTAACGCACCCTGTAGGAGTAAAGGACCAAATTTTAACTTATTTATTTCCACAATAAAAGTATTAGACATTGTCAAAAAACTGTTTATGAAATTGGTTGCTCTGATTTCATCACGCAGAAAGTGTTTCGATCAACATCGCCCACGTTCAAACATGGCCAGAACACATGACATAACAGGATTTTCCTGAAAAACACAGTAGCACTGTAAGGAAGTTTTTCATGCAAAAAAAGACGAAACAAACTATATAATTTGACGTTCAGGTGACCGTGCATCGTGATAAACTCTTATACTAAAACCAACTAGATACACTAATTTCTCAAATTTATTTTTGGAGTAAAACTCTACGTATTTCGGACAGAGGAACTGTCCGAAAAACGTAGAGTTTTATTCCAAAAATAAATTTGAGAAATTAGTGCATCTAGTTGGTTTTATTATAAGAAGTCAAAGAGCATATTTGCTGTCATTTGCTTTACGCAAGCAGCATGGTTATTCACACATTTTTCTCTCTCTGATAACCTACGTAAGCGTGCATTATCTTCTGCAATGGGCGGAATTCTGTCTTTGCAGCACGTAATCGATATGTAAGTGTATATATTATGCTTCGAAGAAACCATTAGATTTGTCGGAATGGTATATGTCATACAGGTTTACCGACAGCTTGCGAGCAGAATCAGGACGAAACTGCAGTTCCGTCCTGATTCTGCACGCAAGCTGTCAGCAAACCCTGTATGACATATGCCATTGCTGTGTGTACAGTGAAGAACTCCTGATGATGGACAGAGGAACTCTCCGAAACATGTAGAGTTTTATTCCAAAAATGAATTTGAGAAATTAGTGCATCTAGTTGGTTTTATTATAAGATACCTATGTAAGAAAGATTCTTGTACAGTCCGCTTTTGATCTATGGACTATTTGAGAAGGGAAGCGCCAAGCGAGTACAGCAGCTGTATCCGAATTACATGTCTCCTTCCAATAGGTTCTCCTTTCTCATGCTTAAACACCGTGTCATTCAGTATGCAGCACGATGTAGCAGTGCTGCTGGGTGAGTCAAATAGTTGCTCTGTGCCAAACACGGACTACGAATATATATTAAAGGAGATAGCTGAAATGCAAAATATGTTTGGCAGTGCATAATAGATCAGCTGGCGGCGCGTCATATTCACCAGGCCACCTTTCCCAATCACCGAACTCCAAGCAAAATATATTGTCATTTATTGGCACCTTAAGTGTATCGGTATATGTACGTAAGCGGTAGCGTAACGAAAAGTAAATACGACAGTTCAGACATCTAAGCTGACATGATCTGGATGACGTTGCTGAGCACTGGAACCAGGGCATGGATGAAAGCAGCTGCAAAACGCTTCACTCATTTCATTGTTGGATTTGTCCTCCGTTAGCAACTCCTGTATCCTTAACGCGATCAGCAAGAACAAGGCCAATGTTCACAAATTGACACTGCACAAACAGATTATTGCCAGTGGTTCCTTCAGCAATATGACGGCACACCAATTCAGTTCCCTTATTCTCTTCAGAGACAAGTCAGCATTTACTGGTGGAAGTACCACGAACCTTCAATTGCATCATCTGTGGGCAGATGTCGTGACAACAAATACTTTCAAAAATATTCGGTTTGGCGTAATAAGAGATATGTTGATGGGTCGTCATGTCTTCTGTCACAGGGCATAGTTACAGGGCAGTTTATCAAAAACATTCACACATCACCCTTCTACATCTATTTGAAAGTTCCCACTCCAGACAAGAGTGTGTCAATAGTCCACACACAGTGCTGTTCAACCTCATTTTTAAATCTATTTTTCAATATTTTGGATTGAAAAATATGTGGAATGTTTGGCAGGCCTAGGCGGAAATATGGCATGGTCCCAAACAGCCCCTGTATTTGTATTTATGTGGCCATAAAGGTACTTCGTGTGTTACGGCAGCTAATGGGTTACAGAAACATAAACTAAGGTCGTAGACGGATGGGAAGTAACTTGTAACGCGCAAGGAATTTTTGAACGCGCGTAAAAATCCTTAAAAAGAGGCGAAGTGCGTTGTATGGAAATAAAAACAGAAACTTTTGAGTAACCTTTCTTGTTGAAACCGTAATCCGTAACTTGGGCTCAGCAATTTGCACATGGACACTTTCCCGTGGACTGTTTTACATTTTATCAGCCTTTTCGTTCCAAACATAAAAGCCAAGACTTAAAGAAATAGTGTCCATGGACCCAGTTGAATACAGAATTTTCTTTGATGCAGTGTACAAAACCCTCCCGTAAACATGTGCCTTTATTCCAGCAACACCATCGTTATATGGACACAATTTATTTGACGATCTGGTGACCGTACATCATGATACATTCTTATAATAAAAAGACCTAGGTGCACTAATTTCTCAAATTTATTTTTGGAATAAAACTCTACAAGTTTCGGACAGTTCCTCTGTCCATCGTCAGGAGTTTTTCACTGTTGACACACAGCAATGGTAAACGTCATACAAGGGCTGTCAGCAAACCTGTATGACATATACCATTGCTGTGTGTTTACAGTAAAAAAAAAACTCCTGATGATGGACAGAGGAACTGTCTGAAACATGTAGAGTTTTATTCCAAAAATAAATTTGAAAAATTTGTGCATCTAATTGGTTTTGTTATAAGAACATAATTTGTATTAACACTCATTCACTTTTACTTATTTTTTATAAACATGTGAGCGTAAATTCGCGATTACTTCCCACTGCTACCAAGAAAACTGAACCCATTGTGTGAAACGTAGTAGGGATGAATAAATTTTGCTACCCCACAATAAAGCGTCGTCCTTCAAGATTTCATAGTTGTGTGCAAGTAACCAAATACTACCGGTTGTAACGCAGAGCGTCTCAGTTGTAGCAGCTTGGGCTCTGCAAGGTGCTAACAAAGAGCTTCCTGTTACAACTGCCGAGTTCGCGGTACCAGATCATGGAAGTCAGTTTACCCTTAAAGTCAATACTCTGCACATCAATTAACCACTTAATGAGTTAAACAGTAATGTTCCATGCTTCTCTACTCACATCCATTATTATCAGACTCACATCTTCTCAAGCCTTCTCCGTGAGATCTATTTACTGCACGTTTCCACATCATCTATCTGACTTGTAACGACAATGTTTAAAATAAGGATCAACAATACATACAAAAATTCTCAACAAAAACCCATTTCCTCAGGGAAATCATCTAATTAAGCATATGATGACTAAAGTTTACTTGGAACAGTACCCCCTAAATCAGCTGACTTTTACAAAGATTTTTGATAACCAGTGGGCAGACGCATATGCATCTGGTAACAGTACATGATCCCTATTATCTGTCGCATAACATATATAAATAAAAGTATGCAAAGAATTTTTTACAGTTACATGCCTTATTAATTTTCAATAAGCGTGAGTACTCGATCAAAACAGACTAAATATCCTGAAATAATTAATACAAAATACTTAGAATTCTGTGTACGTTACGTGCCTAGTAATCGGCAACATGTCATTAGGTTATCGTCTTCATTGCATGTACATCGACAGTGACCTTTTAACCTAGATGTTGGATACGGAAGAAACCTTAAAAGGCAAACACCGCAATCCACGAGATGCAGCAACCAATGCATGTCAGTCTCTATGGTTGTGAATGTGATGACCCAAAGGACGGTCACGGCGACTAACAGAAGGGACGATGTGTCCTGCGCAGTGCGTTAATATCGACGACTTTGGTCAGGGTTTGGACAATTTAATAAGAATTTTAAATCTGATGTGTGTTGGACCGTGCATCATTGTGATAACTGAAGAATGATAACCAACTAGATGCCACTTACTATTTTATTGTACTTCTTATAGGCTCAACATGTTTCGGGCACTACTATGCCTATCATCAGGAGCTCGCGACTATAATGTTGATTACCACATTAGTCGTTTCGTTCTTGGTTTACTGTGGGTTGGAGGTTAGGTGCGGTTAGGCTGGAGTAGTGTCCGGGTTGCAGGCGAACTCCTGATGATGGGCATAGTAGTGCCCGAAACATGTTGAGCCTATAAGAAGTACAATAAAATAGTAAGTGGCATCTAGTTGGTTTTCATTCTTCAGTTATCACAATGATGCACGGTCCAACACACATCAGATTTAAAATTCTTATTAAATTGTCCAAACCCTGACCAAAGTCGTCGATATTAACGCAC
>Ga0123354_10019292_pt1 | contig 10708 bp, 10 predicted proteins | sample TergutLab28metaG_2_FD_97872 | JGI IMG/M metagenome (GOLD analysis project Ga0123354, IMG submission 97872) | Labiotermes labralis P4 segment gut microbial communities from Petit-Saut dam, French Guiana - Lab288 P4 | ecosystem: Host-associated > Arthropoda: Insects > Digestive system > Gut ...
AAGGAAAACGTTACCACCGAAGACCTGCCTTACATCATCTCGGATGTACTGCAAAGCGAAGGTATCGGGCAGCATATAAAGGTACACAATTATTCGCTCAATGTTGCCGAAGGATTGAAATCGTCGGCAACTCTCAGCCTCGAAGTTGATGGAAAATGTTATGAGGAAACTTCTGCCGGCGACGGACAGTACGATGCGTTCATGAACGCCCTGCAGAAGATTTATGCGCCACTCAACATGAATTTACCCAAATTGACAGATTATGTGGTAAGCATCCCTCCCGGCGGACATACCGACGCTCTCGTGGAAACGGTCATTACCTGGCAAACCGCTGAAGGGCGCGAGTTTAAAACACGCGGTTTGGAACCCGACCAAACAGTGTCGGCAATTAAGGCGACTGTAAAAATGCTGAATATGATTTGATTTTTTGTTGATGTAAAAATGATCATTACATTTGTCGTTTTAAAAAGAGATGATCAATCAATGACGAAAAAAAATCTTAGCACATCGGAAAAACTGAAAATGTTTTTCAAACATTACTTCATTAGAAGTATTCTAATCCTCATGCTTGCCGTTATTTTTATTTTTTGGGGAACACTGGTAATCTTGCGGCACTACACACATCACGGAGAAGCGTTGACGGTACCCAATCTCATGGGATTGACGCTGAATGAAGCAGAAAACATTCTGAAATCGAAAAAAATGCGATGGCAGTTGTCCGATTCAGTGTATGTTACTTCGGTAAAGCCGGGCGCTGTGGTGAGCCAAAATCCTGAAGCGGGTTCAAAAGTAAAGGAAAATAGGAATATCTTTTTAACCATGAATGCGTTGATGCCTGAAAAGGTAAAAATGCCGAATGTGGTTGGCGTATCGTTCCGTCAGGCAAAAACAAGGCTTGAATCGCAGGGACTGAACGTAGGGACAAGGACTTATGTGCCCGATATTGCCAAGGATTATGTATTAAAGCAACTGTATTGTGATCAGGAAATCCGTCGGGGAACCGAGATTCTTAAAGGATCGGACATTGATTTGATTCTGGGAAATGGCTTGAGCGACGAAAAAACTCCCGTTCCCAGTCTTCTGGGAAACACTTTTTTGGAGGCGCGAGAGATACTGACAAAATATTCTTTGAATTTGAGCGTTCCTATATATGATGAAACTGTCATCACAAGCGTTGATTCGATCAATGCGTTTATATACCGGCAACGACCGGTTTCAAACGGCGAACCGGCGCTTCAACTCGGATCGTATATTGACGTGTGGATGACGGTAGATCAAACGAAAAAGCCGGATATACCTCAAGAAGATAACGAATGATCATAGCGAAAAAATATTCCATCCTTGTATTTTTGCTTGCCTGCCCTGTTTTTTTATTCGCACAGACGCCGACAGTCATATCTCTCGACCATAATCCTGTTTTACGCGACCGTATGCCAACCAAACTGAAAAACGAAATTATACCGGATACCCTCAGTTTGCCGTTTTTCGACGATTTTTCCTATTATACGCGATCTACGCAACCGGACAGCCGTTTATGGATGGATCAATATGTATTCATCAACAACAGTTATCCCATCCATCCGAGATCGAACGGAGTGGCTACATTCGACGCTCTGGATGTAGCAGGCTGCGTATATCAAAACACTGCTGCGGTTTTCGCTGCCGATACCCTCACTTCGCGCCCCATAGACCTTGGCAACGATGCAAACAATGTTTTCCTGAGTTTTTTTTACCAGCCGGGAGGTTATGGCGACAACCCCGACCCAAGCGATTCGCTGATACTTCAGTTTAAAAAACAGGGTGAGGAATGGCAAACGGTTTGGAGTGTTCGTTTAGATGTCCTAAAGGATTTTGATTTGATAGAACGAACCGAAAACAGGAAAAAAATATTGAAAATCCCTGAAGATACAGGAAATACAGGAAATATTATTCAGTTCATGCAAGTGCTCCTTCCCGTTGAAGACAAATATCTTTATCGTGGCTTTCAGTTCCGGTTTGTGAACTTTGTCAGCCTCGATCAGGACATCTTTAACCTCGGACGAAGAAGCAATGCCGATCATTGGCATATTGACTATGTGCATTTGGACAAAGACCGGAGCGAAACCGACACAGCCTATTATGATGTAGCCGTTATCACGCCTATGAAAACGCTAATTAAAGGCTATCAGTCCATTCCATGGAATCAGGTGCCCATCGTGCTTAGCACAAAACTTGAACTGGGTGAAATTACTTATCGAAACAACGATAATATCAGTCATTATATTGATCGAAATTTTACGATTACAGATGTTTACAATAACAATACCATTCCATTACCTCCCGGCGGCTTTCTTAAAATTGATGCCGGAGAAATCATAACCTTCACACAAAACATTTACACTCCTTTCGAATCTGGTTCGGTTGATTCTGCGCTTTTTGATATTAAAGGATACCTTGTAACCGGCGAGTTTGACCGTAAAGAAAACGACACAGTATGTCTGCGCCAGTTTTTCAACAATTACTTTGCACGTGATGATGGCGTTCCCGAAAGCGGTTACGGATTCTTTGGCGACAAGACGCAAAACTGCGCTGTTGCCTGCCGATACGAAACATTTCTCCCCGATACTTTACAAGCCATTAGAATTTATTTCAACCCGACAGCAAATCAGGTTACATCTTCATATCGCTTCAAAATTGCTGTGTGGCGCGACAATAGCGGTTGTCCAGGCGAGTTGGCGTATATTTCCTCGACGGAATATTCGCCAAAAATAACAGGACAATTTGTTCAATATAATCTCCCCAAAGGAATGTACTTTACCCAATACTTCTGGATTGGATGGGTGCAGGTAACATCAGGGTTTTTGAACGTCGGTTTCGACCGGAATTATAACGACAGTAACAACCTGTGGTACAATAATGGTTCATGGCATCAGGATATAAATAATGGCGCTTTGATGATCCGTCCGGTTGTTGGAAAAAGAAAGGACTTTGCCACTTCTGTGGAAATTCCGGCTATGGTTGTGGATGTTCGCCTGAAACTATACCCAAATCCGGCGTCGCAATATGTGCGAATTCAGTTAGATACATTGGAACCCGCCATTTTTTCAGATTTTATGGTTGAAATATACGACATGAATGGCAGGTTATGCGAACGCGCCCCATTTACCGGTAATGAAAAGGATGTAAGCGGTTTAGACGCGGGTTTGTATCTTGTAAGACTTGTGCACAGAAAATCAGGGTATACGCAAACTCAAAAATTGATCATTCAATGAGTGTCCAACAATTCGATTCTCAACCGTTATGGCACAATTTTTGCTGCCTTCCCCAAAAATGAATCATCATCAATGAGAAAGAGGCTTCATATCTTGATTTTTTCGATTATACTCGCCTTTCCGGCAATGGCGCAAAATAATTTTTCGTTTCGCGACCGTCTGTTTTTTGGCGGTAATTTTGGTTTGTCTATAGGTACTTATACCGATATTGAAGTATCGCCTCTTGTGGGGTATTACATCACTCCCCGATGGGCGGCCGGCGTTGGTTTCACTTATGAATACTACAACAATAAATATCATTTTGTAAACATTTATACCGGTCAATATGAACGTTACGAAACCCATATTTTTGGGGGTAGGCTATTTACCAACTATGTGATTATAAACAATGTGAATGATTGGATTCCATTAGGGCTCAATTTCAGAATTTTCGCACATGTTGAAGATGAACTGATGAGTTATGAAAAGAGTTTTTTTAATCCATATTCAAAGGGTCGCGAGCTGCAAAACAGTATTCTGGTGGGCGGAGGTTTGCGATTCCCGTCGGGAAAACGTTCCAGCATGAATCTGTACATCTTGTGGAACCTCAATTCGCAGCTGAATAATTTTTACGGCTCAGGTCCAATTATCCGTATGGGGTTTAATTTTTAGTAACTTACAAATTGTTGAAAAAAATATTGAGGGGTTCATATAAAAACTATTATTTTTGTAGCTTGATTTTTTATTAAACCGTTTTGAATTTTTAACCATTTTTCAACATGCAAAAGCATAATTTTAGCGCTGGTCCTTCCATTCTACCCCGCGAAGCCGTAGAAGCGACAGCGCAAGCAGTACGTGATTTTAACGGAAGCGGGTTATCCATTATGGAAGTGTCGCATCGGGGAAAGGACTTCGAGGCAGTGATGAACGAAGCGCAAGCCCTTGTGAAGGAAATTTTATCGATTCCCGACGGGTACTCAGTTATCTTCCTCGGAGGAGGGGCAAGCATGCAATTCTGCATGGCGCCTTTCAATTTGCTTGAGAAAAAAGCCGCTTACCTCAATACCGGTACGTGGGCGACTAAAGCCCTGAAAGAAGCCAAAGGCATTGGCGAAGTAATTGAAGTGGCTTCATCAAAAGATGCTAACTTTTCCTATATTCCTAAAAATTATACGGTTCCGGCGGATGTGGATTATTTCCATATCACTACCAACAACACCATTTTCGGAACCCAACTGAAAGAAGACCCAAAAGTGGACGTCATGCTGGTTGCCGACATGTCGTCCGACATTTTCAGCCGTCCGGTTGATGTTTCGCGTTATGGCGTGATTTATGCCGGAGCGCAAAAGAACCTGTCGTGTGCAGGCGTTACAGTGGTCATCGTCAAGAACGATATTCTCGGCAAGGTATCACGTCATATTCCTGCGATACTTGATTATCGCCAGCATATCGAAAATGGCTCCATGTACAACACACCGCCCGTATTGCCAGTGTATACAGCCCTTCAAACATTGAAATGGATCAAAGCCAACGGAGGAGTAACCGGTATGCAGCAACACAATCAGGCAAAGGCAGCCATTCTGTACGACGAAATTGACCGTAATAAACTGTTCAAAGGTACGGCTGCCATCGAAGACCGCTCGGTCATGAATGTTTGTTTTGTCATGGCTGAAGGTTATAAAGATGTAGAAGAAGAATTTCTGAAATTCGCCCAGTCTAAAGGCATGATCGGTCTTAAGGGGCATCGTTCGGTGGGCGGTTTCCGCGCTTCCATCTATAATGCCATGTCCATCGAAAGCGTACAGGCTTTGGTGGATTGCATGAAGGAATTTGAAAAAATGAAATGAAATATCTTTAAAACAAATTAATTAAATTGAAAGATGAAAAGAATTCAGTTTTTTGTAACAACAATACTTGCCGTTTCGATTGCAACGGGATCGTATGCACAAAACACATTTTTCCCTACGAAAGCGGGAACGGTATTGACATACGTGAATAATGACGCCAAAGGAAAAACGACTAATTATTCGCGGATGACCATCAAAAATGTGGAAGGTTCGGGGAATAACATGACGATTTCGTATGTGATGGAAAATTTAGACAAAAATCGGAAGTCCTTGACCGATCCTCCCATGGAAATTCCCTGCACGGTAATCATTAAAGACGGCGTGGTTATTCTGGATATGAACCAGATGTTTACCGATCAGATGAAAGACCAGCAGATAAAGATGGAAATTACCGGCGTGCCGATGGAGTTACCGGGCAATATGCAGCCGGGTCAGTCGCTAAAGGATGCTGAAATGACCATGACGCTTGATATGGGTGTCATGAAGCTGTCCACCGTAATGAAAATGACCGATGGACAATGCTTAGCAATTGAAGATTTGAAGGTGCCTGCCGGAACATTCAAATGCCACAAAATTACCCAAACGGTTACCACCACTGTCATGAGAAGGGCTACAACATCGAAAACTATTTCGTGGTATGCGCCCGGAATTGGCGCCATCAAAACCGAAACATACGATGCCAAGGATAAATTGCAAAGCAGTATGGAATTAGTAGAAATGAATTAAGGATATAAAAAATTTTATAATATACATTATGTCGAATATTTTAATTGCAACGGAAAAACCCTTTGCAAAAGCAGCCGTTGAAGGGATTACCAATATTTTGAAGAACGCGGGATACGCCGTAAGCCTGCTCGAAAAATACACGTCGGTTGACGAGTTTTACAAGGCTGTGGCTGACGCAGGTGCTTTGATTGTGCGCAGCGACAAGGTAACAGCAGAAGTGATTGCTGCGGCGCCGAAATTAAAAATTGTAGTTCGTGCAGGCGCCGGATACGACAATTTAGATTTGGCTGCTTGTTCCGCAAAGGGAATTGTTGCCATGAATACGCCCGGACAAAATTCAAATGCCGTTGCCGAACTGGCTTTGGGAATGATGGTGTATATGGCGCGTAACTGCTGGGAACCGGGAACAGGAACCGAATTGAAAGGTAAAAAACTGGGAATACATGCTTACGGAAATGTCGGAAAGTTGGTTGCCGCTCTTGGCAAAGGTTTCGGAATGGATGTATACGCATTCGACCCGTTTGTTGCGCCCGAAGACATGAAAAAGGATGGTGTAACGCCTATTGCCGATGCAAAGGAATTGTATGCCAACTGTCAATATGTCTCACTGCATATCCCCGCCAACGGAGAAACCAAACGAAGCATCGGCTACGACCTGATTTCGTCAATGCCAAAAGGCGGAACCCTTGTTAATACAGCCCGTAAGGAAGTGATTGACGAGGAAGGGTTGCTTAAGGCGCTGATGGAACGCAACGATTTGAAATATGCCACAGATGTTGCTCCCGATGCACTGGCAAAAATGCAGGAAAACGTAGGACAGCGGATTTTTGCAACATCCAAAAAGATGGGCGCCGAAACTGCCGAAGCCAATATCAATGCCGGATTGGCAGCCGCGCAACAAATCGTCGCCTTTTTTGAGAAAGGAGATAAGAAGTTTCAGGTAAACAAATAATCATCAAAAATCATTCAATATTATGGCTTACTTGTTTAAAATCCAGATACTTGGAATTATGAAGCCTCCAGTATGGCGCAAATTGCTGGTACCCGACAGTTTTACCTTCAGCCAATTTCACAACGTCATACAGATTGCCTTTGGATGGTGTGGCGATCACGTTTATGAATTTTCGCCTTCGGGCTGGGGGTCAAGTCCATCAATCGGTTCTCAATTCGAAAAATATTTCGGCGATGGCGCTGAAGAGGACAGCGAATTAATGAGGTTGAACGATATTTTCAGGAAGGAAAAGCAAACGTTCATGTATGTATACGATTTTGGCGACGATTGGCAACATAAAATTACTCTGGAAAAGATCACTCCCGAAAAACCTAAGAAAGCCTCATGTGTAGACGGAAAAGGCGCTTGTCCGCCGGAGGATTGCGGAGGCGTATGGGGATACGAAGACTTTCTGACGATCATTCATAATCCGAAAGACCCTCAGTATAATGACATGATGGAATGGGCAGGATTGGAGAAAGGTCAGACATGGGAAGAAGTGCACGCATTCGACCTTGAAGAAGTAAATAAAATGTTACAAAGGGTGTAGCCTTTTATAGAAAACGTTTTTTTGTTACCGTCCGAAAACATCATACCTGACGCCAAAGGTAACAAAAAGCATATTGCCTGAATAACGGGTATTCACATTGCTGAACATCGCTGGGAGGTAATTTATCCGAACATTGAGAGATATCAATATATTTTTCTTATTCCATGAATTTATCATTTGATAAAGTTTTACATCTGTATCCAGACTTACTATGTTTGCAAATCCACTGCTGATACCGGCATCTTTCAGCGCATCGTCCTTTTCAATCTGTTGTTCGCTCGGCAAACAATCGCTGATAGCCACGCCAATAAACGGCGACATCCTTAAAAAGCGACTGTCAATAACCGAATAACCGACCGATAAGTCTAAGCTGGTAATGTTGGCTGATTTTCCGGCTTCCCATACACCATTGCCATTTTCAAACGGAATATCGAGTTTCAGTTGTGAAAAAACCATTTGTAGTTGCAGCGAAAAGTACCATCGTTTGTAATTGACATTCACATCGAAAGGCACGCAAATTTTTGGAGAAAGATAGTTGGCTAATTTCCCTGAAACAGACACTGTTCCCATCCCTATTCCAACTCCAACCCGCCACGGGTTGTCTGGTTCCTGCGGCTCAGTTTGTTCTGTTGCTACAGTTGAAGTTTCCTTTTCCCGCAAGGAATATTGATTGATGAATGACCGTATTTCCTGTTCAACAAATGATTGTTCTTCCAGTTCGTTTTTCAAAAGGGTTTTTAGAAGCCGCACACGAAAGTCAAATACTTCATCGTTGCATCCTGTCTGGTCAATCCATGCTATGAGCGTATCCATTTTTTCCTGCGAATAATACGAAAGCACATTCCAAAGCATCTGTTCCGGCGGTGGATTGGCGGAAATTTCTTCACAAAACCCGTCAAAGTGCATGGTAAGAGAATCAATAGCTTCATGCCGTTCAATCCAGTAATACAGCAGTAACCGTTCGGCGGGGAACAACAAGGGCTGATCGCGATGATGACGGTCTAAACTGTCCAATAGCAACGAAACCGAATCGAGCCGCGTAGCATAGAATCTGTTTAACAGCAACCGGCGATTTTGCGATATGGTTTGCCCTATCGAATCTTCACGATTTGAATCTTGATCTTCTTGCTGTGCAAAGATTGCCAACGGAAAAAGAAACGCCATCAACAAAAAAAACTTCTTCATCTACAAAAAAACCTGTTTTTTCATCACTTCCATGTATGTTTCCGAAACAGCTTCGTTATCTTTCCGGGTATAGCGGTTTTCTGTAAACACATAGGCCAGTGTTTCTTTTTTGTTGAATTCGAGCAATTGTCGGGTTTGTTCGGTAGATTCCAAATCGGCATAAAGGTCGTCAATTTCCTCATTTGTAAATTCCCTGTATATTTCGTTATGGACAACGGCATCAAGCGGTAAACGTCCTGTCAGCGAAGGCTGTTCGTCGGGGTAGCCCATGACCAGCGCAGTGATTGGAATAACGCCTTTTGGAAGTTTCAGAATATCAATGATACGACCGGCATTATAAATGGCGGTTCCAAGATAACAGATTCCTAAACCAAATGACTCGGCTGCCAGCGCTACGTTCTGCGACGCAAGAGTAGCGTCAACTGCGGCATTGCAAAACCAGAGCAGGTTTTCGTAGGCTGGTTCTGCTTGTCGCGCTCTGCACCACTTGCTGAAACGATTCACATCTGCACAAAAAGTAATATGCACAGGAGCCTGCAATACCATGTTTTGCCTGAAATGAGTTTCCCACAACTGTTTTCGTAAATCTTCGTCTTTGGTTACGACCATGCTGTATACCTGCATGTTTCCGGTATTTGAGGCAGATATTCCCGCCTCAAGTATCTGCCGAAGCATATTGTCAGGAATGGGTTCTTTTTTGTATTTTCGAATACTCCGATGGTTGGTGATTTGTTCTTTAAGGTTTGACATTTTGAAAAATGGCTATTGATTAATTCTTCGACAAAAATAATAAAAAAAACACGAATGAACTGTCTTTTTGAATCGAAAATAAATCTGCAAATATTCCAAAATAGCCGATAACGGAGAAAAAACGAATAATAAATACATTCCCAACGCAACGTTTTTTGTTTTTCACGTCTATCTATATAGAAATCATAATCTAATTGGTATGAAAAAAATATTTTGCTTTATTGTTTTTGTCGTCTCAATAGCGGGATGCGCAACAGAACCTCATGACCCCTGGTACGACGATGTTATACCTGTTTCGTTAGTGGGTATTGAAGCTGTGAATATTAACAATTCGGGAGAATTTCCGGAAACAACGGTTTTACCCGTTCGCAAGGAAGCCTATATGATAGGTGTTAAATGGATTACCGACCATACGGTATCTGACGACGATATGTTTATTACCGGCGTTATTAAAGAGGGAATGCAGACGTATGGTTCGTTGGGCGAAAAGTATAAGAAGGCGATCAAGTGCAACAATGATTTCAGCGCCAGTATTGCGGCTGGAAGTTATGTTTCCAAATTCTTTAAGGAAATAGACAGGAAATATCTGCCAACGGATGTAGACGAAGGTTTTGTATTGCTGGTGGCGCCCGCTGCCGGCGAACATTCTTTCAGAGTAGAGTACTACGAAGGACAAACCCTTAAATTCTACCACAATACACCAACCATTATTTTCTATTAGACTATGAAAAGATTTTTTGGAGTATTATTTTTGATGATGATCATCATGACATCATCGGCGCTTTGGGCGCAGGAAATACAATCTGAGGAAATACAGTATACAGAAAGAAGTAACTGGTTCGACTTCCGTGTTACGCAACATTTTGGTCTTGACCGGTGGAGTAACGCCAACTATGTCAATGACGGACTTCCCCGAAATACGCTTACTGAGTTCAGAGGCGTCTTCAATTTCTATTTTTCCAGTCCCAAAGGCGCTTCGCAGTACTGGGAGTCAACGAAATCGTCGCCGAACATTGGCGCTTTTGTTGATATGGGAATTGGAATCATGCCTGCTCCAGCAATGAGGTCGTTCAAGTTAGACAGGATGCCGATGCCGTATCACGGAACACAATATTACCTGCGCGAAATATTGTCAGAATCCGGAAATAGCGGAGTAGGCGTCAATCTAAAGATGACAGCCGGTTTGTTTGGTAAAATACCCATAAACGAAAGGCTTAGAATCCTGCCCTGTTTTGGGGTTGGTTTCCAGGTCATGCCTCAACGAAAATACGAGGTTTTGCTGAAAGAGGACGGGTCGAACAATCAATACAAAGCAAAATACATCTGGAATGGAGATGAAAACGAACAACAGCCCTCATTAGTCTATCTTACCGGAAGATTGAATTTTCAATACAGACTCTCTCAAAAGTCGAGCCTTCAATTTGGATTA
>Ga0123354_10019294_pt1 | contig 10707 bp, 8 predicted proteins | sample TergutLab28metaG_2_FD_97872 | JGI IMG/M metagenome (GOLD analysis project Ga0123354, IMG submission 97872) | Labiotermes labralis P4 segment gut microbial communities from Petit-Saut dam, French Guiana - Lab288 P4 | ecosystem: Host-associated > Arthropoda: Insects > Digestive system > Gut ...
AAGGGCGCCAGGCGGAGCGCGCCTTGGTTGAGCTGCCGGGTCCGCTCGGCCAGGAGGGCGTTCAGGCCGCGTTCCAGGCGCCCGCGCAACTGGTCGAGCCGAAGCCTTAGCCGGTCCAGGGGGTAGGGCATGGCCATGAGCCGTTGGCGGGCCAGCCGCAACCCTTGTTCGCTCCGGTCGATCCTGTGGCGCAGGTTGCGGCGCATCTGGGCGCGCAATCGACCTATCTGGGCGTGCAGGATCTCACAGTCCGGGACCAGCAGTTCTGCTGCCCCGCTGGGGGTCGGGGCGCGGAAGTCGGCGGCCAGATCGGCGATGGTGAAATCTATTTCATGGCCGACAGCGCTGACCACTGGCACGGCGGAAGCCCGGATCGCCCTGGTCAGCGATTCGTCGTTGAAGGTCCACAGATCCTCGGCCGAGCCGCCTCCTCGGCAGAGGACGACCAGGTCGGTGGCCAGGCGGGAGTTAATGGTCGAAAGGGCCTGGCTGATCTCCGCCGCTGCCCGGTCGCCCTGCATGGCCGCCGGATAGACCGCGATGCGGATCGGCGGAAAGCGCCGGGTGGCGATGCGGATGAAGTCATGGACCGCAGCTCCCTGGGGAGAGGTGATCAGGGTGATGTGAGCCGGGAAGGGCGGCAGGGGGCGCTTGAGATGTTCGTCGAACAGGCCTTCGGCGGCCAGCCGCCGCTTCAGCTCCTCGAAGGCCCGGTGGAGCTCGCCCGCACCTTGAAGCTCCAGAGCGTCGGCAATCAACTGGTACTCGCCTCTCGGCTCATACACTGAGATCCGTCCCCGGCAAACCACATGCATGCCGTCCTTGGGAACATGGGCCAGGTACCGTTGCTGCATCTTGAACAACACTGCCTTGATCTGGGCGCCGGCATCTTTGAGGGTGAAATAGAGATGGCCGGAGGAGGGCCGGTGGAGATTGGAGATCTCGCCGGCAACCCTGACAAAGGGGAACCGTCCCTCCAGCAGGCTGCGGATGGAGCTGTTCAGTTCGGTGACGGTGAGAACGCGGCGGTCATTCATCACTGGCCCGGGAAGCGGAACGACCGGGCGCGGGCGCATGGCGGCGCGGCGGCCGGAAGAAAGAATAAAGTGGTCGTGCCATTGAGGTGCTCGGGTCAAAAAAACGTGCGGCCAAGTCAGCATCCGCAGTCGAAGGCTTGTGGCAGGCCCCGCAGCGGGTCGGTTTTTGCGGGATGGTCGCCTTTGCCTGATGCTTTTTTTTTTCGTCGGGGTATAATCGGCGCACAGTGCACCAGGACAAAAATATTTTCTTTTGTACCGGTATGACCGGCTCTGCGCAACGGGTATTTTGCCGGCGCGGCGTCGACGCCGAAGGGCGCCGGCCAACCGGTCCCCCCTTTTTCAGTGGCCGTATGGGGCCAGAAACAGAACAATCATATCAGGGAGCTCGTGCCGCATGGCGGACCAGAATTCCATCGACCGGGACGCAATCAAACTTCAACCCCTCACCCCTGTGGGATTGCTGGAACAGTTCAACCTGTCTCGCAAAACCATTCTTTTCATCCGGCGGAACCTGTGGATCATCTGGCTGACGGCTGCGGGGATTCTGACGGTGGTTCTTGGCACGGCAGGGTTTTCCACCTTTCGCGAATACCGTGAGGAAAAAGGGGCTGCGGCCTTGGATGCCGCCCTTGCCGCCAAACAGGACAACCGGAAATTGCTTGAACAGGTGGACCAGGATTTCAGATCGACCGCTTCGGGACGCTGGGCGCGGATCGAACTGGCATTTCTCGATGAGAAAGAGGGGCAGCGGACCCAGGCGATCGGCCGGCTGACGGAAATCAATGCCAATCTGGCGTCAGACTCGCCGATCAAGCCGCTGGTGCTGACGAAACTGGCTGGCCTGTGCGAGAACGACAAGCAGTTTGACAAGGCCGTTGCCTTCAATACCGAATTGGCCGCACTGGGCGATAATTTTGCCGCAGCGGCCTATCAGGCGCTGGGGCGATTGAACGAACAGATGGGCAAGAAGGACGAGGCTGCGGCCATGTACACTAAATTTATGGAACTCACTGCCATCCAGCCGGGACAGGGCATGGCCAACCCGATGCGGGATATGGTGCAAGCACGGCTCAATCAATTGAAAAAATGATGGATATTTTTCAACAACCCGAGGAGATGCAGGCGTGGTCGAAAGCCCGGTTCCGGGAGGGAAGGACCATCGCCCTGGTGCCCACCATGGGTTTTTTTCACGAGGGGCACCTCAGCTTGATGCGGCGGGCGGCAGAATTGTGCGATACAGTGGTGGTGAGCCTGTTCGTCAATCCCACCCAGTTTGGACCCAACGAGGATTTGGACCGCTATCCCCGCGATTTTGAGCGCGATATGGACTTGGTCCGGAAAGAGTCGGTAGCTGCGGTGTTCTCCCCGACCCCGGAGTTGATGTATGGTGCGGGCTTTCAGACCGAGGTGCGGGTTGCTCGGCTGTCCACCTATCTCTGCGGCGCAAGCCGTCCGGTTCATTTCGCCGGGGTGGCCACGGTGGTGACCAAGCTGTTCAACATCGTCCGGCCCGAGGCGGCAGTGTTCGGCGAGAAGGACTTCCAGCAGTTGGCGGTCATCCGCCGGCTGGTGGCCGACCTCAATATCCCGGTGGAGATTGTCGGTCATCCCATTGTCCGGGAAGCCGACGGCCTGGCCATGAGTTCCCGCAACGCCAACCTCGACCCGGCCAACCGGGCGGCAGCGCTCAGCCTATCCGCCGCCTTGCAGCTGACGCGGGCCGAGGCGGCTCGTGGCGTGCTGGCCACGGCCGAGTTGGGGCGGATGGTGGCGCGCCATATCCATTCCTTTGCCGGCACGGCCATCGACTATGCCAGCTTTGTCGATGGCGAAAGCCTGGAAGAGGTCGAGACGGTCGATGCGCGGACGATCCTGGCCCTGGCTGTGCATGTCGACGGCAAGGCCGGCAAGGTGCGCCTGATCGACAACGGTTTCGTCCTGCCGCGATAGCGGCGCGATACGTGCGGCCGGGCAGACGTGCGGCCCGGTTTTTCCTACCAACAAAAAGAGGTTGACTGTGCCTGGTTTCGAGATTTTTGGCGCCGAGGAAAAAGCGCAGGTGATAGAGGTTCTGGAGAGCGGTGTGCTCTTTCGCTATGAGTTCGCGGCCCAGCGCAAGGGGATGTGGAAGGTGCTCGAATTCGAGCGGGCCTTTGCCGCCTACACCGGGGCAGCCCATGCCCAGGCGGTCACTTCGGGAACCGCTGCCCTCAAGGTTGCCCTGGCGGCGCTCGGCGTGGGTGAGGGTGACGAGGTCATCACCCAGGGCTTTACCTTTGTCGCCACCTGGGAGGCGATTCTCGACTGCGGCGCCGTGCCGGTGTTCACCGAGGTCGACTTGACCCTGAACATGGACCCCGCCGATCTGGAGAAAAAGATCACCCCCAAGACCAAGGCGATCATTCCGGTCCACATGATGGGCGCTGCGGCGCGCATCGAGGCGATCAAGGCAGTGGCCGACCGGCGCCAGATTCCAGTGATCGAGGATACGGCCCAGGCGGCCGGCGGCCGGCTGCACGGCCGGCATCTCGGCACCTTCGGCGCGGTGGGCGCCTTCTCCTTTGACGCGGTCAAGACCATGACCACCGGCGAAGGCGGCATGTGCATCACCAACGACCATACCCTGTGGCGGCGCATGTCCGAATACCAGGACCACGGCCACGATCATGCGCCCAATCCCGGCGGCCGCGGCGGCGAGGGCCGTTCCTTCATCGGCTTCAACTACCGGATGATGGAGATCCAAGGCGCCATCGGCCTGGCCCAGCTGGCCAAGCTGGACGGAATCGTCACGGCCCAGAAAAAGAACAAGGCCTTCTTCCGGGAGGCAGTGGGCGTGCTTCCCGGCGTCCAATTCCGGGAAATCTTTGACGAGGAGGGCGATTCGGCCACTTTTCTCACCTTCCTTCTGCCGGATGGGCAGCGGGCCACTGCGGTGAACCAGGTGTTGCGCGAGGCCGGTGCGGGCGCGGTGCGCTGGAGCGAGAACGGCTGGCACTATTATCCCAATTGGGAGCATCTGCTCGCCGGCAAGACTCATTGCCAGGGGGGCTGGCCCTTCAGCGTGGGAGGCAAACGGCGGGTGATCTACGATCCGCAGGCCCTGCCGGCCTCGGCGGCGATCATGGAGCGGGCCTTGACCTACCAAGTGCCGATCCTGCTGCCGGAAGAGCAGAAAACGAAGGTTGCTGCGGCGCTGAAAAAGGCGGCCGCCATCTGAACCACCCCCTGCGTCCGGTTGATGCTGGCGTCGGAGCAGGCCGCGTCAACCGGAAGATTTCTCCTTTCCCTTCCCCACATAGACGTCGAACCGGACGGCCTTGCCCCTGCGGGTGTAGCTAGGGGCCAGGGCCGCCAGGGCCGCCGCCTTGAGCGGCCGTTTGACTACCACCTTTCGAGCCGAAACGGCCAGGGCTACGGGCAGCAACTCCTCGGGATCACTGTTCTTTTGATCGAGCAGTCGCAGCAGCCGCAGTTCCTGCCCGACCAAGGCGGCCTTGGTCCGTTCCGGGAACATGGGGTCAAGAAAGACCACGTCCGGCGGCTCGGGCAGCCGGGGAAGATGCTCGCGGGCATCTCCCACGGTCAGCTCGATGCGCCCGGCCGTCGCCGCCAGCGCGGGGCTGTTCCGGGCCCGTTCCAGGCCGTCGGCCAGCAGGGCGGCCACCACCGGATGCAACTCGATCATCTGTACCCGGCACCCGGCGGCGGCAAGCAGAAAGCCGTCGCGGCCGAGACCGGCGGTCGCGTCAATGACCAGCGGCTGGCCGCAGCCCCGCACCTTGGCGGCTTGGGCCAGCAGCTCCCGACCGGGATGGAGCAGGCGGCGGCGGAAGTCCGGCGCGGAAAAATCAGCCCGCAGCCGGCCCGGAAGCAGCGGATCGCCCGGCTTGACCAGCGAAAGCCCATCCGGCCCGAATTGGAGCAGGAGCGTTGCGGCCCGTGGATCCTCGACCAGGGGGATGGCAAGAGTATCGGCCAGGCGTCGGAGTTGGTCTTTGCTGCGATGCGGGTCGGCCATCAGGGCGAGGGGAAGAGGAGCGGGCATCAAAGGAGGCGGAAAAACGGATGGTTGTCGATTGCCTTTTAGGTGTCCGCACAGTATCATAGAAGACCACTGAAAAGCAAACCAATGTTGGCACGTTCCTGAACCCCTGGTCCAAGGGCGGTCAGCGGCGCGGACCCTGACGATGTCCCCGCGATGAATTCTGTCTTCCCGCATAATTGCACAAGAGTCGATGAGTCGTGTTGAACCCAAGGTGATTGCCATTATTCCGGCACGTTACCAGTCAAATCGTTTTGAGGGCAAACCGCTGGCCTTGATTCAGGGCAAGCCCATGATCCAGCATGTGGTCGAGCGGGCCTGGCGGGTGCCCATGCTCTCCCAGGTGGTCGTGGCCACGGATGACGAGCGGATCGCCAGGGCGGTTGAGGGGTTTGGCGGCACGTGGGTGATGACCCGGAACGACCATGCCACCGGCACCGATCGACTGGCCGAAGCGGCGGAGCGCATCGGCATTGCGGACCAGGACGTGATTGTCAATATCCAGGGCGATCAGCCGCTGTTTCCTCCGACCATTGTCGAGCAAGTGGCCGGGCCGCTGCTTGCCGATCCCTCCTTGCCGATGGCAACCCTGATCTACAGGATCGTCCGGCCCGAGGAGATCGCCGACCCCAACCATGTCAAGACCGTGTTCGACTGCCACGGCAACGCCCTCTATTTTTCTCGTTCACCGATCCCGTTCCAGCGTGATCCAGGCGAGCCGCAGCAGCCGACCTATTACAAACACCTGGGCTTTTACGCCTATCGCAAGGGATTTCTTCTCACTTTTGTCGGCCTGCCTGAAGGGCAATGGGAGCGATTTGAAAAACTGGAACAGTTGCGTGCCTTGGAGTTCGGTTATACTATCCGGGTCGTGCTGACCAGCCACGATTCGGTGGAGGTCGACACCCAGACTGATCTGCTGAGAGTGGAACAACTGCTCCTGACGCAAGCGACATAGGCATGGACATGGGCATCCGAAGCGGGGGAGCCGTGCCCCTTTTTCTTTTTTCCCGGAGCAAGCGCATATGGTCGGGCGGCAACAGTTCAAGAACCATCTGCAAGTCCTGACCTCGGAAGGATTTTCCATCCTTGACGTCCTTCCGGAAGCGACCTTGGAGGAGAAGGTCACCTCCATTGTCCTCGGCAGCACCACTAGCGGCCTGCCCCCGGGGATCTCCTCTCTCTTTGCCAAGCTGAAACAGAAGATAGAGGCGCTTGACGCCAGCGCGGTCCGGATGGTGGTTTTCGGCGGCGGAACCGGCCTTTCCAACATCGTCGGCGGCGATTCCCGCCGGCTGGGCTGGGCGCGGCATCCCTTCGGCGGCTTGAAGGAGATCTTTCCCCGGGTCAACTCTGTGGTCTGCGTCACCGACGACGGCGGCTCCACCGGCGAGCTGCAGAAAGATCTGCCGCTGATCGCCTTGGGCGATATTCGCCATGTGCTTATCTCATCGATTCGACGTGAAAATCTCATCAGGTCCTACAACCTGGACCGCACAAGCGCCCTCCGTTGCGCCGCTGCACTCTATGCGGTGTTCAACTACCGGTTCATCTCGCCGCCCGCCTCGGCCGCGGAGCTGTTGCGCGACACCGGCGCGGCCTTAAACGACCTGCCCGGCCCCATCCTGACCTACCTTTCGGAACTGGCCGAATTGCTCACCCACGACCCCCGGCTCACCCCGACCCTGTACCGGCCCCAATGCCTAGGCAACCTTTTGCTGGCCGCCGCCATCTACCGTCAGTTGGATACTGCCCTGACCTCCACCGACTTGCTCGCCTCGCACCAAGTGGTCCGGACGGCGACCATCCGCGGCCTGGGCGAACTCTCGGCTTGCCTTGGGGTGCTGCAGTATTCGGTTCTGCCATGCACCACCACCTTGTCCCAGTTGCAAGTGCTCTACGACAACGGCGTCCTAGTCACCAGTGAACACAAGTCGAGCAAGGCGCGGCGCGGCTATCCGGTGGACAGGGTGCTGGTCGAGTTCAGCCAGGAACCCTTTCTCCCGCCGGAGGTGGTGCAGCTGGTGCAGCGGGCGGATATCATCCTGTTTGCTCCGGGCAGTCTGTACACCTCGATCATCCCCATTCTCCAGATCCCCGGCCTGGCGGGCGCCATCCGCGCCAACACCACCGCCCTCAAGGTGCTGGTCGCCAATATCTGGGTGCAGAAAGGGGAGACCGACGCTATCCACGACGCGCCGGACCGGAAATTTTACGTCTCAGACCTGATCCGGGCCTATCACCGCAACATCCCCGATGGGGTGTACGACCTCTTTTCCCATGTGGTCGCCCTCGACATGAGCGATATCCCCGGTTCGACCCTCCAGCGATACGCCTTGGAAGACAAGGAGCCGATCTATATCGACCGCAACCGGGTGCGGGCCTTGGGATTCGGTTCGGTGGAGGCCAGGATTTTCAACCATGACCTGTTGCAGCAGCGCGGCGCGATCCAGCACGACCCCGATGCCCTGGCCAGGGCCATCAAGGGGCTCTGGGCATTGCGGCAGGCCGGCTATCTCCGGCAGCCCGAGCGCAAGGAAACCCTGCCGGCAGCCGATTTTGTCGTGGCCAGCGAGTATGGGACCAAACCGGCGCCCTGCCTACGCTACGAAAAAATCCGTTCGATCCTGCATTACCTCAGCGCCGAGCTGATAACCGCCGGTTCATTGAACATGACCAAGATGACCGAGATGGAGCGGAAATGGCTCATGGACCGGGTGGTGGAAATCGTTTTCAACCATCCCGACATCTCGGTGGATCATTTGCAGTTCATCCGCGGCATCACCCTGGTGGAACCGGAATCGTGGAAGCGTTGTCAGGAATGGGACAGCATCTACTCGTTTTATGATCCCCACGACCAGCGCATCAAGATCCGCCAGGATCAGGCGGGCAACCTCAACCGTTTCGAGATGGTCTTCCTGGTGGCCTTGGGCCAGTCGCTGTTGGGCAATTATATTCAGGAGAAGCGAATCGAGGATCTGGCCCACGGCAGCGACGTGATGGGCCGGGTGTACCGGGTACGGGTCAGGGACAAGGAGCAGTTGGCGAGTTTCCTGGCGCCCGAGGACATCGACACCTATCTGCGGCTGTCCAGGATGTATCGGCTGCAATCGGATGAGCGCGTCTATACCCGAGTGATCAACCCCGGCGAAGGATTCACGCCTCCCGGCCTTTTTTTTGGCCTCTTCTATGCCTGGTATCTGGACAATCGCTTTGCCGCCAATATAGAGTATAAAATGTCCATCATGCGGAACACCATTTCCGACCTGATCCCCGAACAGGTCAGGATTGTCGACCGGAGGCGCCAGACGATCGATTTCTTTCGGGAACGGATCTTCCGGCAGCGCACCCCCACCTTATCCGGAGCAATCAGGTGAACACTTCTCTTCTCATTGCGATCTGTTGCCTGCTGACAGTCTACACTCTCTGCTCAATCCTCTACTATGTCCTCCGTCTGCGGCCCGGACGGGCAAGCCGAACCGCCGCCGTCGGCCCGGCCCCACCTTCGTCCGAGAACGGTTCGCTCCCAAAATCGAACGCCGGCGCAGCCTCCGGAATCGATCCTGTTCTGCAACGGGTAGTGGATGAGTGGCAATACACCTTCGACGCCATCGTCGATCCGTTGCTCGTCCTCGACTGCGACCTGAAGATCGTCAAGGGAAACCGGGCCGCCTACCAACTGCTGGCAATCGTCGGCGAATCCATCGAAGGGCAGTACTGCTACCGGTTGTTCGCGAGCAGAGACCAGATTTGCCCCGACTGTCCCACCCAGACGGTTCTCTCGGGGAAAAAACCCTATTGCCAGGAAATCGGCCATCGATATCTGGGCAAGACCTTCTCGGTCAGTTGCTCGCCTCTGCTCAATGGCGACCGAATTGTCGGCTATGTGCATTCACCCAAGGACATCAGCCACCAGCGCAGCCTGGAGAAGCGCCTGGTTCATGCCCACAAGCTGGAGTCCATCGCCACCCTGGCCGGAGGCATTGCCCACGATTTCAACAATATTCTAGGCGCAATCCTCGGCAATGCCGATCTGCTGCTCTATCGCCTCCGGGCCGAGGCCCAGGAAGGGTTCCAGTCTGGTCCGGTTGTGACCCAGAGCGAAATCACCGAGCACCTGCAGGCCATCAAAAAGGCCGGGGCCAGGGCCAAGGAATTGGTCGGGCAGATTCTTGCCTTCAGCCGCCAGTCGACCTATCAGCGGAACCCGCTGCTGCTCGCCCCGGTGATCAAGGAGTCCTGCCGGCTGCTGCGTTCCACCCTGCCTGCGACCATTGAGTTGAAGGTTGCCGTCCCCGAAGGGATTGGCATGGTGCATGCCGATCCAGGCCAGATCCAGCAGGTGGTCATGCATCTGTGCACCAATGCTGCCCAGTCGTTGGAAAACGAGACCGGGATGATCGAGGTCTCCCTGCGCGAAATCGATGCCGGAAGGGCCGAGCAGCTCCGCTACCCAGACCTTGCCTTGGGGCGTTACGTGGTGCTGACCATCGCCGACACCGGTCGGGGCATGTCGCCGGAGACGCTTGAACGCATCTTCGATCCCTTTTTCACCACCAAGGAGGTGGGGCAGGGGTCGGGCATGGGGCTGGCGGTGCTCCACGGCATCATCGTGGCCCATGACGGCGTGATCGATGTCGCCTCTGTGGTGGGCAAGGGAACGGTGTTCACCGTGTTCTTTCCGCGCATCCCCGATGAGGAAGGCGGCGAGGACAGGCAGGAAGACGATGTGCCGCACGGGACCGGCACCATTTTGTTTGTTGACGACGAGGAAGATATCGTGACCATGCGCACCCGCATGCTCTCGCTGCTGGGATACCGGGTATTGCCCGCGACCAGCCCCGAACAGGCTCTGAACATCCTTACCAAGGGAGAGGAGCAGGTCGATCTCTTGATAACCGACCATACCATGCCGAGGATGACCGGCCTGCAACTGGCGTCCCGGGTCCATGTGCTCCGGGCGGACCTGCCCGTCATCCTCTGCTCGGGTTACAGCGAGGCGTTGACCATGGAAGAAGCCCAGCAGTTCGGGGTGCGCCGGTTTCTGGCCAAACCAGTTGATATGCGGCTGTTGGCCTTTGCCATCCAGGAGATCCTGCCTGACCGGAAGGGAGAAAATTCATGAGAATTTTGGTTATAGACGACGACGAGCAAATGCGCACCCTGCTGCGCCAGGTGATGGAATGGGCCGGCTATGAGGTGATCGAGGCCGGCAACGGCCGGGAAGGGATACAGAAATACCGCAAACAGCCGGCGGATCTGGTGATTACCGATTTGATCATGCCCGAGAAGGAGGGACTGGAAACCATCAATTTGCTGAAAAAGGAATATCCCGATCTCAAGATCATCGCCATTTCCGGGGGGGGGCGCATCGGGCCCGAGGCCTATCTGCCGGCGGCGAAGGGACTGGGAGCCGACAGGGTCTTCAGCAAACCGTTTGATGTTCGTGAACTGGCCGAAACGGTCAAGGAGCTGCTCGGTCATGAGTGATATTCAAGCGCTGGTGGTCGATAACAGCCCGGTTATCCGCCGACTCTTGGAGTATGTCCTGGCGGCGGAGGGCTGTGTCGTACAGTTGGCCGGAAACGGACTGGAAGCGCTGGATCGCGTGGCCGAACACCGCCC
>Ga0123354_10019295_pt1 | contig 10707 bp, 5 predicted proteins | sample TergutLab28metaG_2_FD_97872 | JGI IMG/M metagenome (GOLD analysis project Ga0123354, IMG submission 97872) | Labiotermes labralis P4 segment gut microbial communities from Petit-Saut dam, French Guiana - Lab288 P4 | ecosystem: Host-associated > Arthropoda: Insects > Digestive system > Gut ...
CAATACAGATGCATAAAACACCAAAACATACCACACACAAACATGTTCAAGAACCACAGGACACCACACGCTTGCAGAAACACACTCACTCAGAACCACACACGACACACAATATAGGTATAACACCACTAGATAAATAAATTAACACACAAAACCTCTATCATTACAGCACAATACAGCCTACACAACAACGCAACAAGTAGTCGCAAGCTCCTGAAGATGGACGTATTAACATCTGAAACATGCTGAGCAGTAGATAATAAAGCAAGTGTCATCTAGTTGGTCAACCTTTATTCAAAGAACATTTTTACTACGTATTGGATACATCCAAATTGTGTAGTACCTCCTTCGGGTGGACAGTCTCTCCCAGACTCAATTTCCCTTTGAAGGAGGTTCCGCCGGTAGTGTCCGAACTGGCACTATCTGGATCCGTCTTTAACTATAAGAAGCTGTCACCAGTCGACTTATATTTGAAGAGCAGAAATCGGTCACTGCTATCAAACACGAGTCCTATTTTCCTTACTTGGCCGAACAAAGGTCAATGTGCGGTTGGCTCTATAAACAAATGATCTTCCCTGCTTGGGTAAGGGATTCAGTGACGCACAGGATGTAGTACAGTCAGTTTTGTATTAAAATAATATAATTTTAATATATATACAAAATAAAAGATTTGCACAATTTCAAATTAAAATTGCGACGTCAAAATTTAAATTAATTGTTCGTCCTCTTTCCGGAAAAACTGCAATACTGTATTACTTTCAGAAATTTAGAATTTCAAATTACGTCTTCGAAGTAATATTCAAAAGTGCACGGTTCTAGTAAATTATTACCCAAACCAAAATACAAATTCATCTCAGCTCACTCACCGTGAATACACAGCCACAGACAGACAGACAGACACTTCTCATTATCACAGTACTATAAAAAATCTTGACAACAGGAGCTCTCAGCTTCTATCACACAATTTACTGGAGCTTCAAACACGACGTTTGCCTCACGGAACTCCATTATATAGAAAAAGTTAGCTATGTATCGAATGCCTATTTGACATTCTTCAGAGCGCGGTGGACTACAGCCAGCAGCCACAACGCTCAATGTGCAACTGCACAGTGTGGACAAAGAATATTAAGATACAGTACAAATTTGGCAAATAAATCCTACACCCCTCAACACCATTATTCTTTCATTACAAGTGCACAGTCTAAATTATTTTTCTCAACTTATTCTTCACTGGTCCGATCTCGTTCGAGGGGTTTCACCAATTTTCAAACTTTCTTCTGATTTATAACTGAATTGTCCTTGTTCCGTAAATTTTACTAGTTTTCACGTCCTGCGCTCACAGATCGCTAGTTACTGTACTTCGGGAGAGTTTATCACCAGATCTGTCGCTGTAGGTGTGCCACATTGTTTTCACTACGTAGGGTTACTCAGAAGACATTTAAAACCAATTAGGTGCAAACAGGGGTAGGCGCATGTTGTACATAAACGCCAGTTTTTATACCGCTATTAACATGAATTCGGATGTAAACTAAAATTCCCTTTAGACTTTTAGTTTTCTTTATACAGGGTGATCAAAAGTCTCTGTGCACCTGACGATTACAAATAACAAGGGGGTGCACGGAGACTTTTTGATCACCTTGTACAACAGTGCTGTGAGCGGCGTATGTTAGGTTTGGTATCAGAAAATAAACTCCATGAAACAAACGCAAAGCGGATTATAAATTATTGCTGTAAAAGTAGAAAAGAAGCAAGCAAAGAGACCAGAATGTCCATCTGTAACATTTTACCGACATACTTGTATTACTTTATCTGCACTTCTAAGGAAAATAATGGAGGGGATGGGTAAGTTAAATGCGTCGACAAAGCCCAGCATTAAACGGGTAACTGGGGTTCATTCTCGGGCGTAAAAAAAATGAACTGTGCACTCAACTCCCTCTCGTGTCGAAGGTAAGAATGAGTGAAGCTATATCTCTTCTGTCCCTACACGTTTAATGAGGTACATAGAAACAACATTATCTCTTTTTACTTTTCTCTGTATACTACCGCGTATCATTATTTTACGACTGCTCCATATCCAAATTTCATCAGTCGACTATCGACGCTATTTAATCTCAGTAATTAAAAGTGTTGTGCGAAACACTAAAACACTAAAAAGAAAAGCGCGTCTTTATTTTTTTATTTAAAGGACTATTTGTCAGAACATTCTAACATAGTAGGGAGCAGTAAGGAACACAATGGTGGCAATCCAGGACCTTCACTGGCGCTGGCAAGCGTTAAAGAAGTTTTCAGCAAATACAATTCGGAGTTCTAGATGTCCTTTCTGGGATGTAAGCCAGGTCACGGTGCAATTGGTTTCCGACGTTTCGAGACGGGCTTATGGTTTCAAAAGTCGGAAATCAATTACCCAGTAAAACGGCGCCAAATTCCAGACGAACAGAGACCTCAACTGGATCACTGCGAAAAGATAAAAATTCTAAAATAGGCGTTTCTCTGAAATCTTGTGGTTGTACAAACCTGGAAGATGCTTCCCAAGAAACCGAGATTCTGGAAATTCATGGCAATGTCCTGGAAGACTATGTCCATATCGATGTTCTGTGCTTGAAGCTGACCGTCGCGTTCAACATCGAGCTTGGCCAGGCCTTCGATGTACACGTTGGACAAAGTGACGTTAAAGGGACCATTGGATTTACTGAACCACGTAGACATGGTGTAATTGCCTAGCATCTCCAACTTCTCTATGCGCAAACCAACAGATACCTAGAAATCAACAATATCTCCATTAATTTATTATTATAATTCAGCGTAGAACACACAGTTCTTGTTTCATTTATAAGTTTCGTATTTATTTGGGTTTCGAAATTCAGGTGAAAACTGTGGCAAAAGTGAGCTTCAAAATTCATAAAATCTGGAACACTATTTTGCTTTATTCCAACAAAGTATCTACGCTCTGTTGAAAATTATTGAAAGCAAAACGTACATGTGCGACTACTTAGTTTTTTTACTGCTACGCCATTATGAAATTCGTAGTTTAGGTAAAGTTCAGCTCCTTTAAAATGAAGGTACTTTTTATCAAAAAGAAGTAGTCAACTAACTTTATGATGTAGAATTCTTCTTGCGGAACTTACAGTCTCTCAGCTAGTCAAAAATATCCTCTCCATGTATCGAATCTCAGCCTTATTACTGTGTCCACAACAGCCCTCGAATTATTCACATCTTCAGCCAGGAGAATCCAGCCTACAGACTCGCACCACATTTCCCTAATGCATTTTAATATTATCCTCCGCTTCACTCATAGGTATTTAAAATGGTGTCTTAGAGTCGCGATTTCCAACTAAAATTTTCCATGCATTTGCCATTTCTCCTTTTATATTACATGCCGTGCCCACATGATTTTTGCGGTCTTCATCATTTTAATGGCATTTTGTTGTGTGAACTACAAAAATCCTGCGTGACTTCACGCCACCGCCGAGGTGTAAATGAGAACTTCGTTCTTCTGTGATGTTACGCAGCGTTGACTGGTAGTTAGTTACCGACGTTTCGGAACAACCTCTCTGTCCCATCTTCAAGGGTCAAGTAGTCCAATATTTTTTTGGACTGCTTGTGTTTTCCAGGAAGTAAAACAAACACTTATACAAATAACCTCTTCCAGATTGGCATTCATCTAACGCACATATGGAGTTCAGTTCATACCTCACAGAAAATAAATTCCTTTTCCTTCCTAGAGACCAACGAGGTAATGACGTTTAGGGAAATGTTCTCCATTTGATCTCAGAATCACACAAAACACAGAAGAGTTCTGTTTTAGCAGAATGGACAGTTTTCGACTGTTACATGTTTGCCACTTTTAGGGATCATCATAAATACGGAGAGTGTGTTTTACGGAATAATACAGATTAGAACAGAACGCTCTGCTTACAGTACAAATAGATTAAGACAAACGGTATTAATTAGCAGGCAAACATTATGAACGTGTAACAGTAATAACCTGAGGTTAGCAATCGCTTGAGCGAAAAAATGTACACGAGACTCAATAAATAAATATTTAATATGATCTGAAATGTTGCATCAAGTGGTACATATAATTACCACAGTGTGAAAAGATTGATGGCAGAGCACTGTGTAGAGATGCCAATATATTCTTACAATGAAAGCCAACTAGATGCACTATTTCTCAAAATTATTTGATAAAATACTCTACATCATTCGGACAGGTCCACTGTACATCATCAGGAGTATCTTAACACTGTATAAAAGCAATGCGTGTTTGTCATGCTAGTTCTGTTGACGTCCGCCAGCGTGGTCAGGAGAGATACTTCTGATGATGGACAGCGGACCTGTCCGAATCATGTAGAATATTTTATAGAATAAATTTGAGAAATAGTGCATCTCGTTGGCTTTCATTATAAGAACATATCACGATGCACGGTCCTCTGAATGGCAAAGGTGCAAATGAATTTGTTTCTTACAATACATGACAATGTGTTCCTAATTACAAAAGTTACACAAAGCATGAAATAATTAAACGAAACATTGGTGGAAGTAAACTGCCCAGGATTGTTAAAAGGCAGGCCTACTGCCCCAACCTTCATCTGCAGCGAATGAGGAAAGCCATAAAATAAATCCTACAAGACAGTTGATTTTCGGGACGAATTTCAAAGGCGTGACCACTCAGACAAAAGAGGACTGCTAACCACTACACTATGCATTTCGTTTCTTAAGACATTTGTATTACACTGCAAGAAGAAAAAACAGAATAGTAGGCATTATTGTTCATGCCAATAACGTTATGATTACAGTGCATGGGGCTTCCACTTTAATAACATTATGTAAAGCGGAAATTAGAAAAGTTTTAAAACAGAACACTCTCCAACAACAAAGCGCACTGTGTCCTAACTCACACTTTCAACCATAAGTTCAGTAAATGTGGTGACCACTAACTTTTCTCCAAACTAGGAGGTCCTTTTAGAAGCCTTCTCGATGAATGACGAAGGCTTTATGTTTTGAACCGCCTACAGCCTAACCCCTTTACACAGAAACTGTATAAAGTGTGATACCGTTACAGGTCCGGTGTGGCCCAGAGGGTGGGTAGAGCTATAGCTCTACTCTTCCATGACCTCGGCACTAGAAGGGGGTGAGTGGTCAGCAGCACGCACCGGCCGCCCTTTACCCCCGGAAAAAACCCGGTACCCATTTTACAGGAGGCTGGGTGGTTCCCAGGACCGGTCTGGACGGGCGGATAATCTCGTCCCCACCGGGATTTGAACCCGGACCTCCAGCCCGTAGCTCAGTCGCTATACCGACCGAGCTCAGTCGCTATACCGACTGAGCTACGGCCCACACACACACAAAATGATTATCCACACAACAACAGCCTTGTATAGTTACAGTATAGTAACTAAAAGACAATTAAATCACTGTACAGCAACTAATAATACTTACGAAATTTACATATGAAACTGTAAGATAACCTTAACATGGTCCCTCGGGTCACATCCAAAATTAAAATCAAACACGATTTAAATCACCTTGGTCTTGCAAAATACTTTAAAATATTAACAATTAGGGACTAGCAATTTTATCAATTAATGAAGTGCCGCTTTTTCTCTAAGAATCTAAAAATCAAAATAGAAGAACTGTACTGTTGCTTGTCTCATAACGACACAAACTCAGGATGTTTTAGGATAAAGTTTGTGAAGCACGTTTAAACCCCAGCAAGAAGAAATAACGGAAAGAGGAATAAAGTTGTACAATTAGGAACCCGGTTTTAGTATTCTTGAAACAAATGTTGCTATGATGATCAGATCTTGGACAATTAGATGGGTGGAATAATCATTATGCACAGGGAGACGAGACAGGACACGAAGTTTTAACTGAAACCCGTTAGGTAAGAGGCTAGAGTGGAATTTCCGAACTGGATCCGTCTGGTTCATGACAGAGTTCAGGGGTGAGCTTTTGTGATAAGAGTAATGAATTTTCCGGTTCCACAAAAGGCAGGAAAATGTTTAACCAGCTGAGTATAGGCTTCTGAGTAAGGACTTAGTGCCATTGTTTAACTAAACTGTTAGCGTATTCCTGTGCCGGGGCTGTAAAATATGGGAGCAGTCTTCAGCTGTGTGCGTCTGACTGCACGTAGGAATTCTCGCGAGGTGGGTGTATGAACGTTTTGGTCTTCCTGAGTTATTCGTTTGCCTTATAACGTTAAAAGTTCGCTAAAGACTTATTCTTCACTCAGAATTACAAGTCATAAAGAAAAGTATTTTGTTAGGTAACATATTTTGTTAGGTAACAGTTTCCTTCTAATAACATTGGCTGGGCATATGGCACGTATGGGTGAGGAGAGGGGGGTGTATAGGCTCTTGGTGGGGAAACCGGAGGGAAAGAGACCACTGGGGAGACCTAGGCGTAGATGGGTGGATAATGTAAGGACGGATCTCCAGGAGGTGGGATGTGGGTATATGGACTGGATTGGGCTGGCCCAGGATACAGACAGGTGGCGGACGTTTGGGAGTACGGTAATGAACCTTCGGGTTCGGTGAAATGCGGGGAATTTCTTGACTAGCTGCAAACCAGTTAGCTGCTCAAGAAGGACTCTGCACCATGGAGTAAGTAGGTAAGTGAGTAACAGTTTCCTTCTACGATGGGTTTTGTACGACAGACCGTTAAAGTTTGGTTTAGACGGTTAAAGCCTAAATAAAAATAAATTTCTAAAGCAACATAAATAACATGCAGTCTAAATTAAAGAATTCAATCGGATATTGCTGTGTGGATGAATAATTGTCTTCATTCTGAGAATGATACAAGGTAAGTCAAAATGCAGGACTTCTTAATGCCAAAGCTTGTGATACTTAAAGTTACAGCTGGGCTTTAAAGAATTGTGAAGTAGAAGCTATATTATACTGGTATCACAACTTCATGCCTGAAGGAAAAAAAAACGTAGATGGCCAAGATATCCGCCTTTGTGGCGAAGAGGCGATCAGAGTTTGCCGCAATGGACATTAAATGTGATGCCAACTTAGGAGACTGACGGGGTATGTTTTGGAACTACGAAAAATGTGGCATGCAGTAAACTGTAGTTTATACGATATACTAAAGCGAAGCAGTAAACAATCAAGGTCTATCAGTCCTAAATGAATATGAGAGACGTAAAGCCGGGTAGCTTAGTTAGTACAATGACTTGGCTGTACAATCAGAAAGTCTCTCAATTGGACAGTTGTTTGGTTTCCACACAACCTCCTATCAAATGGACAGAGGCGACTGCTCATCAGGAAGAGGCACAAGGCCAACCACCCAGCACTGTCCAATGCCTTTACATTTAGCATATCTGATACAGACAGGGGTACAGACCTGCATTGCGGCAAGATTTGATTTTATGTGCTGGATTCTAAAGCGGCTGAGACCGTGCACATGGGCCGACTTGAAGTGCATCGTTGCGTATGTAAATGAATGTTTCATATCCGGAATTGGCATGGGGTCAGAGACTGGTGACCCGGGAAGCCCCACTGGATCTTTCTGCTTGTAATGGTTCAGGATCAACCGCACATGGTCGCTTAACTTCTGCTGTCCCAGGAGAGTAACATTTGTCAGTTCTCCTGCTTCCTGGCTAGTATCTTCGCTTGCAGAGGAAACTGAAATCAGATAAATCAAAAAGGGGGATAATAAACACTTATCTGCTGGATGGTTTTAAAGGAAAGGGCGGGGAATCATTGTTTGTTATTTCTTGCATACTTTGCCTAGTTCGAGTCAGTCCCCCTTCCTTTCCGAAACTACTAAATGTATTGTGATCTAACATTACATAACCTTCTACAATATAGCAACTGTTCTTTCAGTCTGCACTGGTCAATTACACCACTCTCTACTTTACATACCGTCCAAATTTACCGTTATCACATTCTCCAGAAACGTCTTATAGCAAAAGAAATTATCTTGTGACCAAGTAGGGCCTGCAGCCATTAACAATATCTAAAGACACCTAAAATATTCTTCGATATAGCGCCAATATCTAAGAAATATAGCAAAAATTATTTATGATGTATGCATGTGATTTCTGTTGTCGTGCGCTTTATAACAACGGTGTACGCAATAAACAAACATCACAAACAAGGAGACATACAAATTTACAATGAACAAATCTTGAAACCTTTGCACTCAGTCGCTGTAGCCTATACCTTTCTGCACTTCTGTATATGAACTTCCTGCATGAAGGAAGTTAGTATGTATGAAAAGATCAGCTTTTCTTACATGAAAATATCTTAAGAGTTTTTTCGCGCGTGCTTATTCATTTTAAAACGCCCCGTTCATTGACGCCCTAGAGTATATTCTATTTTTTTTATGTCTCGACAGCCCTAGTGGGCCTAGGCCTCCTCATTGTCGAGATCACACTCAGACACACCACGCTCAATAGGACTCCTTCGAACGAATGATCGGTCCTGCCAACACACAACACTCAGAGGACACAGACAGTCAAGCCACGGGCGGGATTTGAAATAGCAAACCCAGCAAGTGAGAGGCCGCACACCCACGCCTTAGACCTCTTGGCCATCTCGATCAGCATATTCTTCTACTATTCGCATATTTTATTAACCCCTCATTTGGTTTACCCGACTAAACGAGTGGACAGATGTGTCATAAGATCCGTAATGAGTAGAATTAGGATTATAAGCATTTTACATATATCAAAATGCATTTAATAGGCTACTAAGCCTAATGATAAAGGTAAGACAGTTTCCTTCGTTTTGTGCTCCTAACTGAAACGTGGAATTGCCTGTAGGTCGTCAAATAAAATACACAGGAAACTTTATGCGATAATCCTAAGCCTAATAATAAGAATATACCAGACTGGGAAGGCATATTTGAGGAATAAACACTCTTTTCAAAACGTGGCACAGGAAGATTCAGGAGTGGCCGGAAATACTTGACGACTGGAATGGGATCCGAAATGTAACCTCCCAAGGACACATCCGATTACACGAGTTACAATTTCATGTTAAAATCGTGTCTGACGAAAGTAATCCGGCCTGTTTTTAATTTGTATCAGTAATAAATTTCGTCATGTACGACAATCTTGATTGAGGAGAACTTGCTTCATCTGCTGATAAAGGACACGGATCAACAAGAGCGGAGCCGGCCTCTGTCTGGAGATTGGTTTGACTGCAGAACATGATGTTACGAGGCCTGTTTATCTGTCGGAACGTGTGGTCAGGTTCCCGGAATTTATATGAAGCCAAATGATAAAGAAAACAGCGCAATGATGTCAAAACACAATACAGCGCCGACACCAAGCAGTTTAAGCGGATATGTTGCATGGCAATACGAAATACAAGTCGTCGGGTCACTCAATTATTATACCAACTAATGCACTTATATAAAATTTATACATTAAAACACTAAAACTACTCCGTGATGATGGTCTTAGGACCTAAACATGTCGGAGCACTTTTAGTGTTTTAAGTATAAACTTTATATAAGTGCATTAGTTGGTATAATAATTGAGTGAATCGACAACATGCACGGTGTAACAATGAAAAAAAAAGTCATCGGATTTAGTTTTAATTATCACTAAGGCACAGCACAAAATCATCGCACACACCTAAACCAAAAACATGCAACCTCAGCAGCTGACGAAGTGTTCTAAATTTATTTATTTCCCGGTGGTTTATTTTAGGGCGATGTCGGTTGCTCAGGCGATATAGAGTAGAAAGATAAGATGGTCGTGAATAATGAATTTGAAAGTGTGGGGAAGGAAGCGGTAGTGGCACAAGTTGAAGAGCTACCCTGAAACTTGCCTTTAAAGGTCGACGAACTCACGAAAAACCTTTATCAGGATTTACGAACCCTGACTCGAACACTGGACATCCCGAATACGACACTCAATCATCAATGTCAAATGCTCGAATGTGTTACACAACTAAATACGTAACTAACATTTACGCATCTTTTAAAATGCTCTGACAGAGATTAAAACTTAAGATTAAACAGAGAGACAATGTGACTAATGCATAATGTAAAACTTTGTGCGTGTTCACTGTATTATTATTATTATTGATATTGCTGTTGTTGTTGTTGCCTCCAGATTGTTAATTTCTAAATGTCAACTTCCCACTCTCTTACAAACGTGGGCGACTCGTTCCGGCTAGACGGTACGTGGATCGAATCCCGGCGGGAGAAAGAGACTTTCCGCGCCCGTCCAGACCGGCCCTGTGGCCCACCCAGCCTCCTGTACAATTGATACCCAGTCTTTTTCCAGGGGGCCAGGGCGGTGGCGTTGACCGCCCACCCCCATTTAGGGCCTAGGTTAAAGAAAGATTAGAGCTATACCTCTGGGCCTACTTGGCCTGTTCTGGGGTGAAATTTACTTTTACCTTTGCCTTACAAATAGTGCCCAACCGATGGTATGGACGAGCAAGGACCTCCAGTGTAAAGTGACATGAAAATCGGTCCAACGGTTCTCGAGATTACAAAATACAAACTTCAAACTTTAAATTATCTCCAAATCTGTACGACTTACACGAAGTGGCGTTGGGGTGAATATAGTGCTTCATTTTCCTCTACAGTAGCGGCTCCAACATTTTCGAACATTAGGACACCTCTTAGACCGCCTCTGTGGTCTAGTGGTCAGAGTTTCTGGCTACAGATACAGAGGTCCCGGGTTCGATCCCCGGCGCTACCAGATTTTCTGAGTAGTAGTGGGTCTGGAACGGGGTCCACTCA
>Ga0123354_10019296_pt1 | contig 10707 bp, 8 predicted proteins | sample TergutLab28metaG_2_FD_97872 | JGI IMG/M metagenome (GOLD analysis project Ga0123354, IMG submission 97872) | Labiotermes labralis P4 segment gut microbial communities from Petit-Saut dam, French Guiana - Lab288 P4 | ecosystem: Host-associated > Arthropoda: Insects > Digestive system > Gut ...
AAAAAAAGCAACCGGTTCCCCCAAAACGCTGTCCCTCATAACCCCCCCCCCCTTAACCCCCCAAAAACCCCCACTTTCCCCCCCCCCCGTTTGGGGAAAGGCCAATCCCCCCCCCCCCCCCCCCCCGCCAACAAAATCAGCTGTTTTCCACCTGACAGACTCAAGTTTCAGTTCTGAAGGCTTACCCGTATCTGACCTGCCGTCTGAAGGTTACAGCCTCGGTAAAACTTGCAGGCGCTGAGTACTGAATACTTGGATTCAAGTCCACTTTCAAAAGCGTAGACATTAGCATGTACACTCAAGTGTAACTTCACCTGTTGCTTTGTGTGGGTAAAGTTTGGTGTCTCCAAGGCACAGGAAGAACATAAACTGACAGAGGTGAGGGGAATATAAATATGTGTTTTTTTTTTCAAAGGAGGTTGCTCGGAAACCTGCGGTTCCGCGAAGGCATGCCAGGATTTCGGCGAAACGCTGATAAAACCTTGGGAATTTTTGCAGGTTGTGATTATTTCCATAAAAATATGAAAATATCAATATCAGGTAATATTTAAAAAGAAGTACATTACATTTTGAGAGGGACGAGGCCTACTTCGAAAAGAAACAGGTACGTGACTTCAGAATGTCAGAAGACTGCTGCAGTTTCCAAAGACTAACCTGAGTGAATCTGAATTTTTGCGATACGGTATAACAAAAACTAAATATAGAAACAAGGTGGACCCTGAAATCGAACTCAGATTGCAACTGTCATCCATTATAGCATTCACATTACAGGCCTGAAAGGGCCCTGAGGGTTCCAGAAGGCTGAGGTTCCCAGATTTCAAGACAATCGGCACATGAAGGTGGTAAGGTTGTCAGCCCTACGCACTGGTCGCCTTTAACGTTCAGGAAATATTCCTGATTCTCATTTCTGTTAGAGAATGAGGCTATCCCATGGACATAGTGCGGCTCGAAGGATTATGTCAATGAAAAATTCCAATGACACCATGGGGAATCGAACCCACCAACTTCCGGCTTTAGCGCAATGTCTCAACCGACTGCGCCACCGCGTACCCCACGTCACCCATTATACCAGATTTCAAAACGATGTGTTCGTCAAATAAAACAACCTCACCCGTCAAAAAGAGAACTTAAAACACAATAATTTGTATTTGTTTTATTGACTGATTAAACCGACAGTGAAATTTTATTGTTACTTTATCTGCCTTAAAAAAACACTAGGTGTATAGGCCTATTTTTCTTTCTTCCCCTCTGCTGCCAAACAAAAAAAAAGAGTGGCGCTAAAAGGTTCCACAGACGAAAGTGTTTGAAAACCACGGATCTAGACAAAAGAGGGATGAGCTGTACTACTTACCAATATTATGGGAACCAAATCAAAGAGAAAAATAAAGGCAGAGCATGTAAAGGACAAATTCATGAGGTATTTTAATTGTAAAACCAATTCGGAGACCTAACAGCAGAAGGTATCAAAACAGTAAAACTGACGTCAAATACAGGGTCGACAGGCGGTCTCTTGTGAGCACGGTAATGAATCTGAGGGTTGCCAGTCCGCGAATTCTCGACAATCACCTTCCGAAGAAACCAACACACACACATGCCTACGGCACTGCATGGGAAATTGGTCTGTATTCGGAGGCGTCCGGTTCCAATCTTGTCCGAAACACTGACTAAAATGCACTATTTCTTAGTTCACCCCAGTGCCACGTGGAAAATGTAAAGGCAGTACAGCGGTTATCGGTAATCCGTACCCAGGTAATACGGATCCCCGAGTGGTCAGGACAATTCTGGACCAACTATAGCCAAGTATTTCCCACTGCAATTATTATTAGAGTATATTATTATTATTATTATTCCACCGTGCTGTCTTTACGACTTGATGATGCCAGTATCGGTCTAAGACAGGATACTGTATGGAAGCCATAAGCTGGTCGTGTACAATCATCAAACTACTGCATTATTATTATTATTATTATTATGTACATTATGTCCACTTCAAGAAGTTTTACTTCAACAATGAATGATAGCTTTTGTATGTTATCTGTACCACGGAGATTCCCCTCGACATTCTGGATTGCTCGGTAATCCGGACAACCCCATATTCCCACACAGTCCTGACGACAAATAAAGCCACGGCTGCTTCCTTCGAGCATTTTTGTCTATCCATTATTCAATATGATCCAACCATTCGACGCTACTACGTGTTAAGTTACTTATATCATTTTTAAACCAAATACAAACCAAACATATGACACGTGCCAGTAGAGATCTGTATTGGTAGATCACACCGGTCAAACAAGGCGACTCCAGAGCTACCATAACTGCGGTACCCAATTTGTCCATTCAAAATCAGACGTAAGCTAACTCTAAGCAGAGGACCAACTATATACACCCCATGCCCGTATTTTCCACGTACACCAACGCCTTGTTTCACGCCGTTCTGCTTTTAACGTTCCTTGCTGATTTAAACAAATTCTTAACCCACGCTCTCTCATTTTCGGTTTAACGACCTACATCTCATTTACTTTCATTTACTTATTGTCGTACGGGAATGTTCTTTTATTTACGTCCACTTTTTCAGGAACGCAGCAGCTAAGGCGTAAAACAAGGACTTAGTATTATCTGCTTTTTGACCGCACTGTATTTATGTGTTCCGTATGATTCTCACATTAAACTGCGATTATGTCTGTACACACCGGCTGGTATTTGTAATGGAAACGGATCGTATTTTCTGTCAGGCAGGAACTCAGTCTGTATACATAATTGTGATGAATTTGAGGAATAGAAGGCCGTGTCGTGGCTCTGGCGTGCAACTGTAGAGACCAGGCCTCGATCCCGGACCAGTCGATGTAAAATTTGTGGTGATCAAAGTGACATTGGGACAGTTTTTACTTCCAGCACTTCAAATTTCCCCAGTCAGTATCAATCGACCAATGCTTCACACTCATCTCCAGCTACTCGTATCAGAAAGACAAGCCTGGGTGAACACATGTGAGATTTTTGGTCGATAAAGTGAAAATGGAACAGGTTTCTCTCCGAGTACTTCATCCCCCCCTTCCCCTAAAAGCATCATTCCACTAACGCCCCACACTCATTTTGGTCTTCAACGCTACTCTGAACACGAGGGCAAACCAGCGACATGCGGATATCCCCAGCGACAGTGACGCTCAGACATGTCGCTGTGTTCATTGTCACAGTATTGCCGAATCTTCTTGGACCATCCTGAAGCTGCAACGCTGCATACTTCTCCGGAACGTAGGTACGTAACAAGAGCGTCACATTCCGTAAGAATACTATTTTTTTCACCAGTCATACTCCGTAAGACCCTGATATTTTTATCAACAGAGCGTCACATTCTTCAATATTGTGATACTTTAATCAACAGAACGTCACATTCCTCATTATTGTGACACCTTAAGCAGAGCGTCATATTCTGTAATACTGTAATATCTTCATCAACACAGCGTCACATTCCTCAATCTTGTGACACCTTCATCAACAGAGCGTTATATTCCGCAAGAGTGTGATCTCTTCAATACAACGTCATATTCCGTAATACTAATATCTTAACCAACAGGGCGTCACATTCTTCAATATTGTGACACTTTAATCAACAGAGCGTCACATTCCGTAATACTGTAATATCTTCATTAACAGAGCGTCACATTCCACAGTATTGTGATACCTTAAGCAGAGCGTCACATTCCTCAATATTGTGATGCCTTAATGAACAGAGCGTCATATTCCATAATACGGTCATCTCTTCATCAACAACGGTGTGAAGACCTCAAATCACACAAAACTCCATGTTTTTAGGAAATCGACAAGCATTAACAGAGGAAAGTATGTACTTTCATTATTTTTCAGGCTTCGAAGCATTAATATGATTCTGTAATAGAATTCTGTGCTCGACGCATCGCATGACAACCAACGAAACTGTACAGCTAGCGTAGGGAGGACCAGTGAGAAAGTGGGCCAACAGCGTCTCCACGCTTTCTGAACACTGCGCAACAAGAATGACCACCGGAGAAAGGGATCCACAGAGCCATACTTTGTTACATGTCCCTCAAGATATCGTTAACATGACAAATCACAAAAATGGATAACTAAGGCAAACTAACAGAGCCAGTAAGGTGACCCGGTAACAGGGCAGATGACCAATGAATCAAGGTTCGATTCTCGGCAAAGGTAAGAGATTTTCCTTTCTCTAAAGTGCCCACACAGGTTCTGGGGCCCACCCGGCACCTTACACAAGGGACACTGAGGGCTCTTTCAGTGGGGGTAAAGCGGTCAGATCGTGATGCTAATCATCACCTCCATCTCCTGTCGAGGTTAAGAATGAGCGCTGTTATACCTTCACTCCCATGATACGCTTCCGTGCAGTCAACAGAGACTGCCTTTACCTTTACATTTGAGGCACAGACCTTCTTAAGAAGGTTATGTTCGACCACCAGACACTGAAGACATACCCTGCCCTCTACAGGAACTTTAAGTTTACGAGTTATGAACCACGTAAATCCCATCAACACTCTGATGCTGTGAGAATTTCGTTAACACACTGACGAAACGTCGGATTTAAAAAATCCACGAAACGTCTCTACCCTAATCAACTACATGCAACAGAGCCCTTCTGCAGGAACCACAAGGTTGTCGGCTTGCCACGAAATTCACCGCATTTTATGGAAGCCGAAGGTCAATCACCATGTTCACAGGAGCCTGTCACCTGGCCCTATCCTGAGCCAGATGAATCCAATCCACATCCTCCCATCCTATTTCTTTATGATGCACCTTAGTGTTATACTCCCATCCAAGACTAGTTCTTCCAAGTGGCCTCTTTCCCTCAGGTCTCCCGCCCACACCCCGGCACGCACCTCTCCTGTCTCCATACGTGCTATATGCCCCGCCCATCTCATCCTCTTTGATTTGATCACCCTAGCAATATTTGGTCCGTAATAGGGTATACATATCATGCAGTCTCCACTATACTCTCTTCTCCATCTTTCCATTCCTTCCTCCATCTTTGGCTCACACTTCTTCCTCAGCACCTGTCTTTCGAAAAGCATTAATATGACAGACCAAATTTCACTTCCACGTCAAAGGTCAAGTAACATCGCAGTATCTTAACCTTCACGAAAGATGTGAAATACTGTGTTCTTATCTAGGCGCTAATCTGCCATGGGGTCATTCATCTTTTGGATTTTCAACCATAGTTTACACACACTACTCATCTCCACGTCCCCCTCCGCTTCACAAGCACGCCTCACAGCCCGCAGCGATCATTTGATCCGCCTTAGCTTGCTGTTTTCACGCAGCTGAAAATTAAAGCTTCGATCTTCAGGGTTTATGCTAGAGTGAGGATGAAGATGGAAGTACCATGTCCTTCGGCGGTGACGGCGGTCATCCACCAGACTGCACGGTGTCAGAAGACGGCAGTACGAAAAGCAATACCAGGCAAACGACAACCTACGCATGAAGCAGGGAACAATACAAACGCAACAAATGCTTGCCGGCTAGCCACTCGCGCTCCAGAACGTGCTGATGACGGCACATTAAACATTCGCACTTCGAGTGAACTGTCACACGCCTTCTTAACTTTTGTATACTGAGTGGATATTTGTGTCAACGTTGCTGTACTCACGTATGGGGAAAAGAATCTCGTCGCAGCCCCTTAAAATAGCAAACATCAAAACAAATTTACAAACCGACTGTAAGAAGGAGGAGGAGGAGGAGGAGGAGAAATAGGAGAAGGAGGAGGAGGAGGAGAAGGAAGAGGTAGAGGAGAAGAAGGAGAAGGAGGAGAAGAAGAAGAAACTTAAACAATAAACGGTCCATGTTCCGGTAAGATTAGTGTAGCCTCCTCGCCTGACTACCGGTGCCGGGCTGCAAACCACTCTTCTCCCCCTCTACCAAAGCGAAATTTTAAAAAATTGAGATTTTGTAGACGCTATGATATCAAATTTACGTTATTTACGCTTTAGCTTAAATCAGCCAATAAAATCGGCTGATGACCCATACACTGGAATATTGAAAAATATAATAAAACTTACGAGTATGTAATTTTTTTTCCTTTTCCAGTTAGATTTAATTTTCCCTGTAACTTAATTAGATGTCGGCTAGCAGATTTTGACGTGATTTTCATAACACGGTATTTAAAATCAAACATAAATTATAAATTGCCTCAGGGTAAAACCACCCCCACGCCGCCCCCCCCCCAAAAAAATCTGGGTGCGCCTATGTACCTGACACAGTCGAAATTACGAATGGCTGAATGTCCATCTATACATGACAGAAATCGATATCCAGCAGCACAATCAGCTACAGTGTCTCCAACATGCAGCCCAGTCGGGTCATGCTGTACTGTTTACTGTGGGCATCACTTATTTTCTGTGGTGTAACAGACCAACTCGGCTCTAGGACGCCGCATTGTTGGGATCCCTAGATAACACACAATTCGGCACACACACACACACATACACACTGTAGGACTCCTCTGAACGAGTGATCAGCTCGTCGCAGAGGCCGCTACCTACACAACACACAACAGAAAGACTAACATCCATGCCCTCAGCGGCATTCGAACCCGCAATCCCAGCAATCTAAGGTGCCTTAGACAGAACGGCCATCGTGTGTAGCAGACGCGGATTTTTGGAGTTGTTAAAGCAGTTGGTGCACACAGCTGCCAACCTTAAAAGTTTTTCCTTACTAATTTCGAACCCACGTTCTCCGGCATACAGACACAAAAGGGTGTATAGACTGCCTTTTGTTACATACAAAGCACAATGTGGCAACACCGCCATTCACTCCCCCAATAACACCCTCTGGGCCTGTTGCTACCCCCTGAGGATCGCTCGTCTCCCTAAAGAAAGGCGCCCCCAAAGTTCCCACCGAGATGCCGACTACATGGTCGCTTTTAGGCTTTCTTCTTCCCTCCAGGTAATTCCGTCCCTATGCTTAGCACCACACCATGACGATATATAGGGGAAGTGATGTAAAGCCCGTACTTCCACCCACTTAACAGTTGGTCAAGAAATTCACATGTGCAACTTCAGATTTTCACAGCTGTATAAAAAGTTCTGTATCCTACTACACCCACAACAGACAAGCAGTCTTGAAGGTCAATATACAGCCTCGGGACTACGATAAAAACATCGAAATTTCATCTTCCAATATGACTGCCGCAACATATGCCCATCTCCAATGACAAGCTCATAATTATGAAGTATCTCTTACCAGTGTAATGACGAGACATGGAGGACTACTCAGCCATTTACCGAAGAAAGGTTCCTCCAAGGTTACGCCATTGCTTTTCAACTTTGCTTTAGAGTATGCCATTAGGAGGGTTCAGGTAAACCAGAACGGCTTGAAATTAAATAGTACACACACACACACACACACACATGATGTCACTATATTGGGCGGAAGCGTAACACTATAAAGATAAACGAAGAAGCTTAAATAGTTCCTAGTAAGGAGATGGACCAGCAGCAAATGCTGAAAAAACAAAAGTACACGGTCATGTCTCGAGATCAGAATGCTGGACGAAGTCACAATATAAAGATTGATAATAGTTCCTTTGAAAGGGTGGAACAGTTCAAACATTTGAGAACAACTTTAACAAATAAAAATTCTATTCACGAAGAAATTAACAGCAGATTGAAGTCAGGGAATGCTTGCTACAATTCGGTGCAGAATATTTTGTCTTCCAGTTTGCTATCCAAAAATTTAAAGATAAAGATACACAGAACTATAATTTTGCCTGTTATTTTGCATGGGTGTGGAACTTGGTCGTTCATATTGAAGGAGGAACGCAGGCTCAGGGTGTTTAAGAGAATATTTGGGTCTAAGAGGGACGAGGTGACAGGGCAGTGGAGAAAACTACATACTGTAGAGCTTAATAATCTGTACTGCTTACCCAATATTGTTGGGGGATAAAACCGAGAAGAATGAGATGAACGGGGCATGTAGCACGTATGGGGGAGAAGTGAGGTGTATATAGGAAATTGTTAGGGAAACCTGGAAGACCCAGGCGTAAATGGGAGGATAATAATAAGATGGATCTTCATGAAGTGGGATGTGGGGGCATGGACTGGATCGATCTGGCTCAGGACAAGGACAGGTGGCGGGCACTTGTGAATACGGGAATGAACATTCGGGTTCCATAAAATGCGGAGAATTTCTTGACTAGCTGAAAGCCATTTAGCTTCTCAAGAGGGACTCTGCTCCATGGAGTAAGTAAGTTCCTCCACGTGTAAAGGCGGTCGGAGCGATTTCACATTCATATGGCGTCGTCCGGTTTCATCTTCCTTGGTGACGAGTAAATTAACTTTATGCAATACAATCATAATCAACCGCTTTGCGCCCGGGACACGGTTGCTGTCCTTGCCTGTGTCACGGTATATAGTGAAAACAACTTTAAAAGGGAAAATATTGAAATTAAATTGGAGTTCCCTGATTACATTAAAGGAAGGCTGTAGAAGGATGACCCTGAGATGGTCCGTGGAACTAAAACCGTTTATTGAAGTGAGTATCCGGACTGCTACCTTATATCAAGGTCACTCCTGCACCTAATTAAACCCCAAGCCATGAGACGTATTGGCGGAATGCAGGTATCATTCCACGCATTCTTAGACTCGTCGGCAATTGGAGATGCATGCTGAGCTTCATGTATCGGCCGATGCACCCCCCAAGCAAAGGGTCACAGGTACCGACAGAACTAGAAGCTGGGTAACCCAGAGACGACCTGAACCAGGAATGTACAAATCCCGGGCGCCAGGTAGTTTTGTTGGATGGCGCCTAACATTTGTGAGACTTCAGTATGGAAATTGCTTCACGCCACCTTCTGGCACCCAGAATTCTGACATGGTTTCTAAACTTTCGGAAAATACTTCCGCCGCTGGTCTGAATTGTCTGGAGAAGAAACATTACAGGCAATTTGCTTATAAAACGTCACGCCGAGACGCGTTCGCGTAACCACTGTAGCCGTGGAAACGCAATAATATTACACATTCCGAGTGTGTGTTTATAGCCTTAGTTATCCAGCACCCAAATTGCATACGCCACATATCGTCATCTGTGGCCTGGCTGGCTCTACCTATTTTCCCACATTATCTCATAAACGGCAAGATTTTCGGATAAAAAGTTACTGAACCTAAAATTTGTAATTCGAGTTTCTCTACAACTTGCGTCAGAGTCATCTCCCATTCTAAGAACAATTCAGCGAGATATAAATGTACGTAGGGGTACCAGTTAGTATTGTCAGATTCTAACGAAACTTGAAATTTCTGGACAGGCTTTCGAAAAAGACACAAGCATCAAATTTCATGAAAATCCGTCCAGTGAGAGCTGAGATGTTCCATGCTGACGGACAGACAAACAAATATGACGAAGCTAATAGTCACTTTCCGAAATTTTGCGACCGCATCTAAATATCGCCCAGCCAAATAGCCTAATCGACATACAAAATGATTTACCCCGCCTCATTCCCTTGGGATAAATACTATATTGACACAAAACTGCTGACTGTTGTTTGAAGGTTAACCAAACTGGCGCTAAGCAGGCGTCTAAATTGAAGGAATAAACAATCAGTATCGGCGTATCATCAGTGATATTTCACAGACCATGGAAAATTTTGTGCCGGTCCCTGTGGCCGCGCGGTCTAAGGCGTAGGTCTACGGCCGCTCGCCTGCTCAGATTGTGTGTTCGAATCCCATCGGGGGCATGGATGTCTGTCTGTTGTGAGCGTTGTGTGTTGTCAGGCAGAGGTCTCTGCGTCGCGCTGATCACGCATCCAGAGGAGTCCTACCGACTGTGATCTGTGATGCGTCGTTGTGTGTGATCTGGAAACCTCAAGAATGAGGAGGCCCTGGTGGCCCACGTTCGGCCGCAGGGCCATGGGGGGGGGGGGAATTGTGCCTGCATGTACTGAGTACAAGTTGTTTAATATATAATCATAAGTCATAATCTAACAGAAAGCTACATTAAAAAAATAAAGCAAATTGATATCAACAAAGTCTAAAACAATACAGAACTTTTCTTTGTACGTGACGCCATGGTTATGTTCAAGGACCACCGCTGGGTGATCATTACTAAGTTCGGAATTGTACGTGCAGTATTAATTTCGTCTCATCACCTTGAACGCTACAAGGTAAGGTACAGGTTAAGGTAAAGTTCACCCTAGAACAGGCCACGAAGGCTCGGGGGAGGGGGAGGGAGGGGAGTATAGGTATGGCTCTACTCTTTCTTTAACTTCGGCGCTAGATGGGGTGGGTGTTCAACACCACGCCCCGGTCGCTTTACCCACGGAAAAGACCCGGTACCCACTGTACAGGAAGCTGGGTGGGCCCCCAGGGCCGGTATGGACGGGTGCGGAAAATCACGCGCCCACCGGGATTCGATCCTCGGACCGTCCAGTCCGTAGAAAGTCAATATACCGACTGAGCTATCTTGGCCCTTGAACGCTTTAAGACGTACGGGAAAAAGTTACTGGACATGAAATGTGTGTGCTTCGTTTCTCTGCAGACCTTTAATTCGAAATACTTTTCGCTCCGTATTTAGCTCGCTGAAACGTAAGTGGCCGTGAAATCTATCCCATAAACTCCGTGGCCTTAGTCCGCACGCGAACTATACCGACAGAGCGGCCGCCGCCGGTCGGCGAAGTTAGTGCCAACTTTTGCGGATAGAGGGGTGTCACGTGGTCAGAGCAACGGGTCCCCA
>Ga0123354_10019300_pt1 | contig 10707 bp, 8 predicted proteins | sample TergutLab28metaG_2_FD_97872 | JGI IMG/M metagenome (GOLD analysis project Ga0123354, IMG submission 97872) | Labiotermes labralis P4 segment gut microbial communities from Petit-Saut dam, French Guiana - Lab288 P4 | ecosystem: Host-associated > Arthropoda: Insects > Digestive system > Gut ...
ATAAGACATGCTGCCACAACACCCTGTTTATACAACGAAATTAATCAGTGACTAATTTTAATAGTGACTTTAGCGAGGAAAGTGTAGCTCCCTGATGATGATCTTAGGATCGAAACATGTCGGGAACAATTTTAATGTTTTAATGTGGAGTTTTTATGTATGTTCATCAGTTGGTATACTAATTAAATAAAAAGTTAACGCGTTTTTCCGTGGTCTGTTACCTTTCGGTTTTGGTAGATAACTAGCTCTAGTATTTCTCCCTCGTCTGGCGTTTACGTGTAGGCAGTGTAAAAATGGACTGGACGGCGTTCTTCTTTTAATGATGACGATTTGAAACATAAAAGTTGGAACAACGAGAAGTTACGCGCTTACTTTCGTGTAATGTGTGAAATACGTGCATACTTTAGATGTGTTCGAAAATTATTTTGGCTGTGGATACACTTGAAAAGTGACGTTTGTAGGTCAACGGATATCGGCCTGCATTATGACGGACCGTACCTAATCTTGTTACACTTAACTATATCTTACGCTGGGTCTGCTGCGGGCAACTTAATGTGAAATTTTGTCTGCGTGTGGCCAACTTGAAATTCTGCACACACAATAAAGAGTGAAGAAGTATACATACATTTATATATAATTATCCATGTGTATTTTTTGTACGTCATGTGCAGTAACAATATACTGATAATAGGAAAATGTATAAGAAATGCAGTTTACAGTCTAGGTTAGAGTACTGATATTTTAGCGCATTTTTTACAAAAAGAATTGGTAATTGAATGCTGTATTGTCCAACTAGTGCACTCATATATATATATATATATATATATAGTCGTTAAATTGTTAAAAACCAACTAAACTTGTAAAAGCCGCTCCAACATGTTTCGGTTCATGCAGGAACCATCATCAGGGAGCCATAGCATAAGCCGCCATAACGCTGACAACGTCTGTACCGACATGCACATTTACATTTGAACAAGACTTGTAATTTTAGCTAAACACTGGATGTAGCTCCCTGATGATGGTTCTTGCGTGAACCGAAACATATGGGGCGGCTTTTATAAGTTTAATTGGTTTTTAAAAATTTAACAATTTTATATGATTGAGTGCATTATTTGGACAATAAAGCATTTCATGTCATTGATGCACGGTATAACCATGAAGTTGAATTGGTAATCTTTGCTCATGAATTTTGGAAATTGTTTAGACTTTCTATCTGGGCTTTGCCAGGGAAATGGATAAAAGTCTTTTTCTAATGCTGAATGTCTCTACGGGCACATGACATTGAACTATACGTAAAACGGCCATGTCTTGCGGTATTACATAATTTCAGGTTTTGTCAAACCTAGCACGCCGCGTAAGAGTTACTCTTTAGCAAGTCTACAGGTACTAAAACTTAGTCTTCCTTTTATTGTTTACGGTTTGTTCAAATTTATGTACTGTTCACCGTCTTTAAATAAATGTACATAGCGTGTGCTCAGTTGGTGTGGCGTGTTTAAGATACCGTACAGTTTAAATTTTATAAAATGTAGGCCTGTATCTGCCCTCCGCCCCAGAAGGAGACTGCCTTCAAATATGGAATATGATGTGCTGAATAAGCATTTGTTGTTAGCAGGCGAGCGGTTGCATTGACCCTTGCATCACACATCTTTAAAAAAAAAATGTGAAGTGTCGCAGGGAGCTTTTTTGAGTTGATCTTACCAACAAGAGGATGGCACACAAGATTTCGAATTTCGAAATCGGGAATTTTGAAGAGGTAGTTTCATCGACAGCTGCAATACGAGAAAGTGCGCGTGCGATGGAATTGTGGGACATAATGTCCGATAGGCATAGCAATGAACTAGATGATTTTTGTACATTTTGCTCCAGAAAATGGAGGGCTAATCATCACGTTAGGACGGATATTTTCTTATGCAGGGGAGGGAAGTTTGGCGTTTAAGAGGATATAGTTTTGTATTCTTAAAATTAACAAGCAGCATGGAGCAGTATTTCTTCAGTAGCTGATAGTTCCCCAGCTAGTCAATAAATTACCCCTCCCCTGTTGCCATCTTTTGGAACCGGAAGTTCCCTTACCTTTTTCGCAAGAGCCCTCCAGTTGCTCCTTCCCTTAGCCAGATAACTTCATTCCACAATCTTCCACCCTATATAAGACATATGTTAATGTTATTTTCCTATCAACACAGGCTCGCAAGTGGCTTTTCCCCTCAGATTTTCCAACCGAAACCCTGCATGCATTTTTCTTCCCCTGCGTGCCGCACGCCCACTCCATCTCATTCATCTTGATTTCATTACAGTAATAACGTTTGGTGATGAGTGCAACCATGATGCTTCTTTTTATGTAATTTTAGTGAGAGAATGTCTTATAGAATATCAAGAGGGTGTCTGAGTGACATATTTATGAGATCCTTTTAGTGAACAGTGACGAGTGTGTAGAATAAACAGAGCTGGTTCAGAGTAGAATTTAGTGGCCGGCTGTTGTGTACGCTTTAACAAGTCTTCGAGTCTCATAATGGGCTGGAAATTCTTTAACCAGTTCCGCATGAATGGCTGTTCTCAGTGGAATTACTGTTTTAACAAATTACAAAAAATTATATTTCGCCGTGGATTATAGACAGACACTGTGTATCTGGAGGGTATATTAGGGACGTTGCACCATCTGTAGATACATACCTCTTAAACAAAACATAAGGCTGCTGACACTCTCCTAGTGTTTATTTAAAAAAATAATTACTAGGAAACTTCGGCGGATTGGATCACTTTTGGGAATAAGGCAGAGACAGAAGGATATTAAAGTGAATCTGTAGGTAGTAAGGTGCCAGATATGTACTGGACACTAGCGTTTCAATGGCTAGCTCTAAGGAGCGCGGTGGTGGATCTTGGTTCCATTAAAAAGATGGGAATGGAACTGCTTGACCAGATGAGGTACTCTCAGATTCGTAATAATAACTCACTACAGCCTTCTTAGTTCCATGTATTTTCCTGAGTACCTTGTCTCCATACACACATGATTTGTAATTTTCCGTCATAGTGACTACGTCAGAAACAACACAAAACATTAAAAAAAAATTCTTGGCCGTGATATTCTGCATTTACAACTTGAATTGGATAAGAATTTTGGAACCAAGTAATAACAAGCACTTCCATATTAGTATTCTCCTAGTTTTCGTCGTGAACCTTATTTCTTTATTTTAGTGTCATCAGGTGCTTGATTTTAAAACATTCTGAAATAATTAATTGCGAATAAGGAACTGAGCTTGTAATTGTATTATGATTCTGTTAACTAGATGCTTTTGTCGTTGTACATTATATAGATATCTGGCTCTCGCACAAGCAATTGCTAGTCTAAGTTATGGTTAATAATACTTTCAGCCGTTACGACTTTCAATTCCATAGGCCTTGAATGCATGGAGAGTGAAACACTTCGCAGTTTTTCTTTTTCATTTATCTGGTAAATTTGATGCTTGTTCCAGCTACTTCAGCGCTCCTGCAAGAAATGGTTTTCCCGTGGGACTGGACCATCGATTCACACCTTTCAAGACTGGCGCGACTCCTTTTGTAGGTTTGATGGCACCCCTAGCAACTACGACGATGCCGTCTCCTGGTCAACACAAGAATAACAACACGGCGATCAACAGTAACAGTACGGCGACGTCATCGGGAAACTCTATCAGCGGTAACGCATCGTCTTCAAAGGAGTGTCTTATTGACATTAATCATTTGAAGAAGCCACCTTCGTCGGCTGTGGAAGCGCAGCAAGCCCTGTATGCTGCTACTGCTGCGAACTTCGGTACACACCCGTTCAGCGCCGCTGCGGGTAGCGCCACTCCCATGTTCCCTCCACTTATAGACATGAGTTCCACACAGGCACTCCTCAACATAGTGCGAACAGCCAGTGCACATAACGCATCGCAGCTTGAGACTTACCTGAAGGGAGCTATCAAGAGGCCCCCACCCTCTGAGAGCAGCCCCCTCGACCTTTCTTCAGCGTCCGCCCCAACGTATGGGAAGAGATCACGGACTAACAAGGGTCTTGGTGGTGGTAGTGATAGTATATTCATGAACAGTGACTCTTTACTTCATGTGCCTATTGTAGACGCGTTGAGGACTACGAAAGAAAGGCTAGGGAAAAGGACTGGCAGTGTTTCACCAAAGCCTCCAGTGAGAAATAATGGAGGAAGTTCTGCCGGAAGTAGTCCGCGGTTGTTACCGTCATCCACAGTGACTTCGGCATCGGTGGCGGTGGGTCAGCAACACCTGTTGGGGAGAAACTTGCCGTGTTTGTCTGTGTGTTCCGCGGAAAGGACATGTTCTTCGGGGAGCGACGCTCAAGCCATGGCGCAGTGGAGTGTTGAGGATGTGTGCAGTTTCGTCGCGTCTGTCGATATCTGCGCCGAATACGCACCGGTAAGTGTAGTTGGCACTAGCATATTATCTCCGTACGTTACAATTTCTCTTGATGGTTTTGCGTCCCGCAAGCCCCCATCAAAAGAGCTAGAAACACAATTTGGGTAACAAGGAGTCTTATCACATTCTTATAAGGTAATTCACATTTACAATAAACCATATTTACAACTGTGAATTTGCGATGCCCCTAGTTTTATATGCAGCAAGTAAAATGTATCGTACTCTAAACCTGAAGTAAGCCTCTTAAATTAGAAGATACTGTGTTGAGTCTTGACTGAAATTTTGAATAAATGTGTCGTCGACAATCCATATTTTCAGTCACACCTCTGCTTCTGTACCATCGTTAGAAGCTTTTAATATTTACTCGCGTTGAGTGTTGAGCTAAAAAGTAAAGTGGGCAGGTTTTGAAAGCTCTAAACCACTTCTAATTACCGATTTTATTAATTTCTTGAAGGCACTTTTGTGTAGCTTTTGCAATGAACTTTGCGAGGTGACTTATGCTGACCAATGTGTGGTGGCTAGAAGTTCGTGCGGGATTGTCAGCAGAAAAATGAAGAACTGAAAGCTTTAATTTGAAGAGTTTGAATCTTAAGAAGGCAAAAAATATGAAGTAACAATACCAGGCTGGAATCCAAAACGGGTTAACAGCTGTAGAGGAAATGATAAAATGGGTATAAACAGAGTTTAGAGAACTGTTAGGGGAAACATCCGAACTTAAGCGAAAAATAGTCCGGCATATTACAAGGTAAAGAAGAATAACCACAGAGCGATAAAAAGTGTTGGATTAGAGTAAAGAGACGAAACTGCAGTCATTGCAGAACACATCCAAATGAATGGAGGTGCTGCAAAAAATGCAGAATGAATCTAGAAGAAGTATGAAGGAGAAAAGGAGGTATATTTTAAATACAGAATGAATGATCCTGACGCCAACGGTAAGAAAGAGAATACTGGATACGTGTCGTCTTTAAATTTCATTTAAGTTTAGAAATTTTAAAGTTCGCCGACTAGACTTAGGGTATATGCAGTTGTGAATATTTCACTTAATAGAAAGCCAGAATTGTGGTCGTGTGATTTAGGTGCCTTTATAGTCTGCTGGTTGGGTACCTGAAGAAGATGGCACTATGGAACCTCTGAAATGTTGTTACCAAACTACCCGTACTAAACAAGACACTGTAGAACTTGATAAAGGAATAGAATTATGGCATTAAGACAACACTTCAGTAAGTGCTTCTATTAGCTGTTGGGTTTCCAGTATCATTATTTTATCTGACATCTCTCGTTTGTCAGTTTCCGCTGCTACTCCTACGCGCCTGTGTTGCATTAATAGGACAAACTAACCGACAGCAACTGGCAGCCAATAGTTTTCAGATAAAATAAGGACCCTATATGTGAAGTTAGTGATGTTAGCCTGAAATAGTTGCCAGTGGGATATTAATATCTGAACCCAGTCCTTTTCAGTGTGAAATTGCTGTTGAAATGTAACACTTGCCCGATATTTATCGAATTTCAGCTGAGTGATCTAAGCGGGAGGCAAATAATTAGGTACTGAAAATCCGAAAGTTCTGATTTTATTCTTAAAAAGTCAGAATTTTACAACAGTGAATGGAATCTGCTGTTATATCTGTTAAGTAATGATAAAGTTTCATGCACCGGCTATTTGGGAGTATTACTCGTATCGACAGCATAGAAAAACGCATTCACCTCTCCTCTCTGAAATTTAACGCCTTATGTAGATAGAGTTGTAGGGGATCATGTGGATTTTAACATACTAGATCACCCATTTATTCGCCAGATATTACACATTTGTCGGGTGCTGGAGAAAGAAGTGGTATTACACTCGGACGGTAGACCCCAATGCATATCGGCTGTGAATTCCTACAGACTTGAAGAAGTCATGTAAATCAGTCAAAGGACAGATGTTGTTCAGTACTCCAAATAAATACGGCAATGTACTGAGTTTAATTAAAATATGTTTAAATTAAACGGGAAGGAAAGTCTGTATAGATATTTGTCCAGTGTATTTCCTATTCTGAGTGACCTGAAGCAAGGAGCTGTACTATTGCCACTGGTTTAGAACACGCAATTTTGAAGGTCCAAGAATATCAGGAAGGGCTGAAACCGAATGAGGCATTCCAGTCTGTGGAACGAATATCGAAACTGAGACCTTCAGATGTGGATTAAGAAGATCCAAACAGGATGTTCTTCTTGGACTGCTTCACCCATCGGGATAGGACCGAGAGTTTGTCGCAAAATGCTTGTAACTACCTACCAATCAGCGCTGCGTAACATCCCAGAAGCGCGAAAGACCTCACAGGATATTGTGTCATTTATTGCACGTAGTTTTTAGGAGAACGAATGAAGACTGGTGATTACAAAGGTAAACACTTTGATCTGAAGGCGAGGAGACGCAAATTAAGTGACGACACGCATTGAAGTGCGAATGACAATAATAAATATCTGTTTTAAGCTGTTAGGATTGCAAATAGGAATATCAAGAGGTCACGAATCTGCAATGTCCATGCCTCTCAGAATGCCAGAATTGCGTCGCCAACTTTGTTAACGATCTCAGAAACACTCTGCGGAATCCAGATAAGAGATCCTCTATATTATCCTCTAGAGGCGGATATCCAAGCATTTTGAAGCCTTGAGGATAGGGAAGTTCGTTGGCCCACAACAGTTGATACTCTATTCAAACGATATTTGGCCTGCCTCGTACACCCGTGACATTTGTTAGACTGTTTCTTATAACACTGAAGACCAAGTTGTGTGTGATTCAATAATAATCGCACAAATAACCACTTGCTTCGGTCAGAAACCTAGCGTACAATTCATATATTTTGGGTTATTTACTAGTATTTTCGCCCCTAATAAGAACAGCTCACGTTCAGTTCTGCTGCTATCACACGACTTTCTCCCATAGTCCGCGCCACGTTTTTCGTATCGTGGGACGAGCTTTTCTGTCTGTTGACACCAGTTCGTGTCCTGTGCTATCAGCCATCCTGTAACAAATGTTTCCACCTCGCGGTCGTCTTTAAATCCGTGGCAGCCAGGGATTTGCTTCAGCGATGAAAGCAGCATGTTAATTACTCGGCGAGTAAAGTAAAGTAAAGTAAAGTAAAGTAAAATTCGCCCTTTTACAGGCCACGAAGGCCCAGAGGCGGAGTAGATGTGTAGCTGTACTCTTTCTTTAACCTCGGGGCTATATGGGGGTGGGTGGTCAACGCCACGCCCCGGCCGCTTTACCCCCGGGAAAGACTCAGTACCCATTGTATAGGAGGCTGGGTTGGCCCCAAGACCGGTCTGAACGGGTGCGGAAAATCTCGCCCCCCCACTGGGATCTGATCCCCGGACCGTCCAGCCCGTAGCGAGTCGTTATACCGACTGCGCTATCCCGGCCCAGTTACTGGGCGAGTAGTTACCCTAATATGATCATAGTAAATGTTAGTTCCTTGTTTAGAAATTATACGAAATATCAACTTTTTAATGATCTCCCGTCGGATAAATACTGTTTACGATATGAAGAACTACGTAAGAAGGCGCGTAACACACCCAGACGCAGAGAAAATACGTGTAAACCTACATTTAAGTGCAAGTCTTTACTCGCGCATGCTCATACCCCTTATAATAACCATGTGACGGAAACTGATGCTGGCATGAACGGTGTGAGATGTAGTCAGCAAGGTCTGGATGTAGGGTAGGGAAACCCCTAGCAGCTCGTATCCCCGAAAGATGTGGGCCACTTTCAACTGCGCCATTCTGTGTGCCGAAATGTACTGATAACGTACGAATCCAGTTACAGTACAGCGAATGAAGTCATTGTGTCCTCTTCTGCATTCCTGAGCTACTGATACATTTACACGCCGAGTAAAAGAGAGAGAGAGAGAGTAGGTAACCAGGGTTACTGTTTAATACAAACCGTTTAGTAACTAAAAGTAAGTTATAGAATAAGCAATTATTTATTTGCAGTTTAGCCATTTTTCAGCTTTAGTGCATCCCATGATCGACGATGTTTGAGTTTGTTACAGCCTTTGTCTGTGTCAGCAGTTTCTATGAAGTCTTATTGTAAGTTGTGTGATTACTAAAGATAAACAATCCCTGTACATTTCCAGAGGGTTCCAGGAGTTTGAGGCCCATGAAGGTTGTAAGATTATCATACCTACGCACCGGCCACCGTTACTTATTTCTGTTGGAAGCAGAGTCGACACTAGTGTCATAGTGCGGCCGTAAGGATTATGTCAATGAAAAATTCGAATGGCACCATTGGGAATCGAACCCGCGACCTTCCGGCTTGTAGCGCAGTGCCTCAATCAACTGAGCCACCGAGTACCCCGTATGATAATAGTCCCACCGTATTTTTAGAACGCCCTGTCGTGTCTCAGCCAAAATATTATAATAAAAACCGATTGTGTTGGTAGCGAAGAGATATTCAAGCAGCAGCTGACCCTTCCCTGCTTACTAGATGTCAGGGTGGAAACTTGTGAGCTGTGATTATATTAATGGTTTTTTTTTCTAAACTTGCTGTTTCTAGTCTGTTATTTGGAAATCTCATCGCCATTCCATCTCTCTAAGTATCGATAATGTGGTGGGCATACAAAGACAACCTACTAAGTCCAAAGTTCATAATTATTACATGCAAATTAAATAAAATGTTTCTAAGTGCAGTAAATTTATTATTACTACTACTACTACTACTACTACCACTACTACTACTACTACAACCACTACTACTACCACCACTACTACTACTACCACTACTACCACTACTACTACTACTACAACCACTACTACTACCACCACCACTACTACCACTACTACTACTACTACCACCACTACTACTACTACCACCACCACTACTACCACTACTACTACTAAATCCTTAATCAAGGTTTTGTATTCATTTTTCTCAAAACTTTGTTGGACTTAGTGAATTTTCGTTGTACCATCACGATATTAAACGTGTTCTTATGCGAGGCTTGGTATTAGGGCATGTTGCCCTGTGCACACCATTGCGGTACGTGGTGGAGCAAAGATACAGTTCTCCTCGTGCCTAACCTCGGCGTTAGATGCCAAGTTTAAGGATTTGTGCAGCTACTTCTCCTCTGGCGGCTGTACACGGTTAAGATATGAGTTCCTTCATTCTATAGAGGGAAGGGGTAGTTCTCGCGATTTACCGGAGTTCTTGATAGTAAGGCAAACCCGTAGAACAGGTGAGCAAAACGCTAAATAATTTAGAATTTTTTTAAATCCTGGTGAACGCAGACCAGGCTTAAATTATGGAGCGATGGAGGCATCTTTATGAAAGTGAATAAATATGTTAATAGCCTCAGTGACAAAATACATATATAATAACATCGCCAGCGACAGTCGTGTTGAGGTGACTGCTCTGTCATGAGGTGACATACGTCCTAAATTGCAAGCCGCGAAATCTAACAGTCGTGTTAGGCGACCCAGACGCTTGACCAAACTACTAACGACTTTGTAAGTGATGCATCTGCTACCGAGCGGTTTGTCGTGGAATGACGAAGTGATACACAAGGGTTTTTCAATTCGACTCGGACATCACTGTTTTTTTAAAATAGCGGCATTAATGTTTGTTTTTCCTTAACGGCCGTTGACTCTGATGACGTCAAGTGACCTGCAATGAATGATGCCTTTCCTTCCCATACGCGTTCTCCATCTTTGTCAGGCGCAACCACGAGAATTAACTGTCGTGGAATATGTGAAGCAATTAGCGGCCAGCACGTGCCATGACTCCGGTGGTCCTGATTTCTGTCGTTCGTGAAGGCGGTTGAGTGTCTGAGGTCAGCATTGACGTTACTTCTGTGTATTCATTTGCCTTATTGCCAGATATTCATTGGTCAACTTAATTTTTTATTTCGTTCTGGATACAATGGATGAAAGGGAAAGGTTCGCCAGGTTTTCTTTAAACCTACCAACAAGTGACTAATTCAGTGAATAAGAGTCCATCTTAAAAGCTAGTAGTTTCTCGGCTAGGCAAGAAACACCCCTGCGTTCTGTAGAACACAATATACCGCCTCTTGTCCTCATCCTGAAACCGAGCATTCCAATCTTGGGCACCCGAATCGGTTTCTCTTAAGACCAATAATGTAATAAATTATTTTTGATATGAGTCATTCCGTTGTGTATTGCAATAATATAATAATTTATTCCAGTCAATAACACAACTAAACTAAACTCCGTGGCCTTAGTCCGCACGCGAACTATACCGACAGAGCGGCCGCCGCCGGTCGGCGAAGTTAGTGCCAACTTTTGCGGATAGAGGGGTGTCACGTGATCAGCGCAACG
>Ga0123354_10019302_pt1 | contig 10705 bp, 7 predicted proteins | sample TergutLab28metaG_2_FD_97872 | JGI IMG/M metagenome (GOLD analysis project Ga0123354, IMG submission 97872) | Labiotermes labralis P4 segment gut microbial communities from Petit-Saut dam, French Guiana - Lab288 P4 | ecosystem: Host-associated > Arthropoda: Insects > Digestive system > Gut ...
ACAGTGTTCTCACGTACCTGCAGTAGGTATAAATCCACATTACATTCGTGACAGGAATTAAAACACGCATAGTTGTCATGGCACGTCCAAGATCGTTCCAATGTACGTACACATCAACTAACAAGGCTAAATATGTTGTGCTAGCACAGATAATCACTGTTCTCATGTAGATAGCGTAAATAATCGATATTTTCTTTTTATGAAAAGGAATTCCCGCTAATCTGAATAGTAAAATAATTGAACCGAAACGTTTGTCCGTCAGGGTTTTTAATTTTATATTTTCGCCGTGCATGTAAATAAAATTAGCTTTAAAGGAACGAAATCTATATTGAAAATATTGTTTATAGCTATGACAATTCCAGGTTTGCTAAGATTCGTTACGTTTCCAGTGTTCCGGTACCTCTCCAAATCAGAACAATACGCATCGCACTGAGCGCTTCGAGGGATGGTTACGGGTCACATGACCGAAAGTGATCAATACTTTTTTAACTTCCATTATTATTTTTTAAAGTGAAATTTAGTACGTCAGAATTCATAATTCGGTAATTTCTTGAAATTTGAAGATAATAAATGTATATTCTGATTGTGAGATACAACATTCTTGTAAACTTTGTAAAAAACGAAGCGGAATTGGGTCACTGCTGCAAATAATTAATGCCAAATGCTGAAAAAGTAGCTTTAATAAGAAGCAGGTATTTCGATAAAATTTATGTATATTTCTTCACAGGGACAACACAGGAAAAGTAATAGATATATTGATGTTTACTTTCAGAAGACCAACAATTGACAAATTGTTTTAATAAAAATTTCCTATAAATTTAAATGAAAAGATTTAATTATCTTCTACTATCTTACAATTAAGAGGAATTAAAATTTTCCGGAAAAATTCTTCGACTACTTTGTGTGTCACACCAAACCCTACAATTTCTTTGGAAGAAGAGCTTAATGGCATTAAAATATTAACTGCATTACTTTTACTTTAGAGCCAGTTTATTATTTCTCCTGTATTATACGACGAATACGGTAATAATGTTATCCTGCATTCATTTTTTTCATTAGGAAACATTACAGTATTATATGTCACATAAAATTCTCAGAAGATTTATTTTATTATATTCCTGCTGTACACTTTTGTGTTAGGTTTAATTATTCTCGAATATTTACTGTTCTCAGTAGAATCATAATATTGCCATTTCATGATTTCAAACTTTCAGTTTTTTCTGAATATTGTATGCTTTCTTCTGGGTAATTACCCTGTGTCTGAATTTTATATACCGACGTTTCAGAACAGTGTATGTTCCATCTTCGAAGGCAGGTAGGCATGAATTATGACCGGATTAGAGAAAAGACAACAAACAATATGTTTTCGCTTCCCTGATACACAGAGCTAAAGCTCTCTGTGACCAGGATTCCATTGCACAAGAACTTGAATTTCTCACCATCTTCTTCAAGGACAATGGATACATTCATCAACATAAACGACAAGTCATGGAACCGGCAACACGGACCGCCAAGTCGAAGGATATACCCATCTCTACTGCATACATACCGTACATCCAAACTACATACGGCCAACTCAGCAGAATATTGACCAAACACAGCATCAAAAGCTTCACCTTTACACCTAGAAAAGTATTCAGGTACCTTCCACCTGTCAAGGATGCACTGGTATTAAGAACGCCGGATATATACAGGATCCATTGTGAATGCGGCAAGGTTTAAATTGGACAAAGTGGTCGATCCATCCATCTCCGAATTAAAGAACACAATGGACATATAAAATGGCTCAAACCGACAAATCAGCAGTAGCTGAACACAGCATTAAACATGACCACATCATCAAAGCACAGGACACAAAACTCCTTTCCTCTAAAACCAAATACGAGAATCGGCTCATGAGGGATGCTATTGAATTTGAAAGGCACCCACTAAACATCAACAGAGAAGATGGTCTGACCTTAAGCAAATCTTGAAAACCACTTCTACACAAGTTTAAGGAAAGGAAACGCCACCTAATACCCAATAGTTCGACCTCCAAGCCAACCAAGCCAAAGTATTAACTGGAGGCGGAGTCATGCTCGAAGCGCAAGTCGACGTCCCCCTTTCAGTTAACCATTCATTCGTTAGACCGCATTGCTGGGCTCAGTAACAGACACCTAAATTCTAGCATGGGATAATGCTAACGTTAACGATTTTGAAGTCAGGCTGAGGGCCTTGTCTGTTTGTGTCTAAGACTTGGGCCTAGTTTCCCCTAGACTAAGTGTGGGATTGAGAAACTTTGGTATGTTGGCTGTCTGGGCTCCGAGCCCAGACTGGCTCTGTCGCATATTGGAGTTATGCGAAGTTTGTCAGGCGGTTAGGTGAAGCCGCCGCACCTGTGGGAGGGGAGATAGGGGCGTGCCCCGACTTTGCATCAAATACCCTGGCATTTGCCTCACAACTGCGGAAAATCACTCAAAACTTCAGTCAGGTAATCGAATGGCGCTCGGTTGTTCAGAGCCGAAAGCGATTCGTTTTGTCGACATGGCCATCGCGGGCGATGACCTCGACTGACCTGCTGTCCCCTGCCGGCTTTGGCTTTCGCGTCATGCGACGGGGCCAACCCTCGGTCAGCGTAAGTTTCCTCCGATTTGGCGTACGTCGGGATTCCCCATATCAGCTAACTTTTAGTCAAAGGTCTCGGTCATGACTCTGATATGGTTGGCAAGCAGCGGAACACACAGATCCTCGTGTATATGCCTGTTTCTTACGTACCAATGGGCTTCAGTAGCGAGGCAAAGACTCTTGGATTTTAACAACTCTAACCTCCGGAGGGAGCGGGCAGCGGACCTGCACGCAGAGCACGAAAAGTCCATCGGGGGCCGGATGAGCTGCTTATGTAGCAGGACTCCGTTCCTGACGGTTACATCAGCTTTCCTATTCAGGTTGGGAACCAGCATACCCCTCCTTTGAGTAGTCCTCTTCCTGACGTGGTCGATGTGATGCGGCCAGGTGAGACGTGTATCTAGAGTCACCTCCAGATAATGAGTAGTGTCGACCAATTCAATTAGTTTCTCATAGAGAGACCTGGTCGGGCGTGGATAAAGAGCCGTCCGTCACGCGCGAAGCTTATGGCGGTGCTCTTAGAGAAAATAAGAGCGATTCTCCATTCACTCAACCACCGTTGAAGGCTGTTCAGTTGTACCTCCAGGAAGCTGAAAAGCAGCATCGGCATGCGGGATGTGGCTATGATGGCGGTGTCGTCCGCATAGAGGGCAAACTCGAAGTGGTGCGAGGGTGGGAGGATTTCGTTGACATACAGCCTGAAGAGAACAGGGGAGATCAATCCAGCCTGTGCTAACCCAAACCGCATGTCTCGACGAGATGACGTGGACGTCTGGAAGGACGCTTCGAACGTCCGATCACTGAGGTAGGAAGAGATTGTATGAACTATGTAAGGAGGGAAGTTGAGGAGCGTTCGCTTGTAGAGGAGACCATCGATCCAGACATTATCGAAAGCTTTGGCCACGTCGAGGAAAACTAGGCCGGTGAGCCTCTTTTCACCGAAATTCCTGGTTCTTCTTTCAATGAGGCACACCAGCTGCAAGGACGTGCTATTTCTGGGTCTGAACCCAATCTGCTCGTCTCGCAACAGTCCGCGTTCATTTACTACATGTAAGATCCTAGCAAGTAGGCTCTTTTCAAATAATTTACCAATCGTGTCCAAGAGACTAATGGGCCGATAAGAATAGGGTAACGCTGGATCCTTCCCCGGTTTAAAGATAGAGATCATTAAAGCGTGCTTCCATGTTTGGGGAAAGTGATGGGTGGCGAGAACTGCGTTGAAGATAGGGGCGAGGGGGGAAACTGTTCGCTTGGGAAGCTGCTTCAATGTCCTGTTCGGTATACCGTTCGCGACCGGAGTCTTACTGACCTTGAGACCCCTAATGGTTTCGTGAACCTCGTCAGGGGTGGTTAACTGGGGTTCGGTGGCAGTACTTAAGAAGTAAGATCTCAGCGCCACGTCAAACGTCTCAATAAATGCCGGGACCGAAAAATCGGTCACCGGCTGAATCTGAGCCACCAGTTTGTCTGCAAAGGCTTACGTTTATTCAGAGTCTGCTAGAGCGATTGCCCCTAGGGGGAGATGGAGTAGGAACTTTCATCACCCGCTTATTCATCCTCCACAGCGATTGGTCTTCAGGAACGAGGGATTCGATTGTAGCGCTCAACTGGTATTTTCTCCACTTGTTGAGCTGGCGGGTCACCTAGCTCTGGAGGCGGTTGTCCTCTGTTTTCAGAGCGGAGTCGCTGGTGAACTGCCGTTGCCTACGCAGCCGGTTTTTTAGGCGTATCTCATCTTGAATGCCGGCCGGTATCGGAGTCCGTGGGTCGTCACGCAAGCGACGCTTGGGAATTGACGCTGCCAGGGCCTTCACAACGGTGCCAGAGAAGTTCCCAACGCATGTGTCGATTGCCTTCTCGTTGTCCAATTCCGGATCGAACGGAATTAGTTCTTCCAATTGAGTTTGGAAGTTAGCCCAGTCAGTGCGCCCGAAATCAGGGCGATCCGGTGGGTGGTGACATGATGAGCGACACGAAGTGTCAATGAGAACCGGGATATAGTTTGACCCCACCCTCATACGCGCCTTATATATCTCACACTTTCACAGGATGTTCCTGTACTCTGAAACACCCATAATTGTTGATCTGTTTCAAATTGGTTCAGGATAATTTTGATCCAAACCATTTCCTGTATAAATACTCAAACTTTTCGCTAATCCAGTCATACTTCATACCTACCTGTCCTAAGAAGATGGATCAGACAAAATGTTCCGAAGCATTCAGGAGTTAATATTTTGTCTGCCAGTTATGATGACCTAAGCGTGGATTTTTTAATAAGGTCATTGCCCAGAAATTGAGAGACCTTTCACCCCATTTGTCAGTATTAGCCGTTTAACAACACATACATAATATTGCTGATCATCCTCTCCTTAACTACTGAACCTTTGGATGCTTAACGTCAACTATAGTTGACGAACTGCAACGCTAACCACTAAAGTTGCATTTTATGTATTTATTCAACGAACGTAGGTACCAAATATTTTAAAAATGGAGTATACTCTCCGTTTCTTTCTCTTCAAAATGCAGTTTGTTTCATAATTCTAACTTGTTTGGTTCCTGTATTATTCACATTTTATATACAGAGTGTGCTAAAATTTAAAAAAATAATTCCGGCGCCAAAATATTAACCTGTTGAATTTAAACTGCGTTCATTAATTTATCACTGCATATTTTAACTTGCCGGCTTCTTGGATCCGTCTATTTCTCTTTCTGTTCCGCCAATTCCTTTGTCCGCTACGCAGCACCAAAATCAATAACAGAATTCATTTTGTTCAAATATAAGTACAACAGAAGACCATGACTCGCACTGACAGTGGGACACCAGCGTTTATGTAAACAAGTAAACTTTATGTAACAAAAGAATGAAGGATGATATGACGGTTCCCATGTAATGACACGGAATTTTTAAAATTGAGTTTCGCTTTTTCCTTAACAGTTTCACACGTTGACTTCAAATGACACAATAAAATAACACATTCAAACAAAAATGTGTTCAAACCCCTTATATATTTCAATCGAACCAGACGTTATTTGTTTTACCTCTCTGTACTGTAATATAGTGCCGTGTAATTCTTTCAATACTGTTTAGTTTGTATTTCCCTTCTTTAGTTTTAGGTGCTGGTCCTGCGCAACGAGATTTGCGCTCGTCTGATTTATTGTTATCATCTTTTTAACTATAATATAATAATTAAGTCGCAGAAGATTTCCCTTTAAATTTCGGTGTACCTTTGTTCTTTTCATATTTGTGAAGGTTCCTCTATACCTCTTCGTCCCTCGGGTTTTTGTTGAAGAGCCAGTGTTGTTAATCGATACGCTTCCTTTCCGTTATGCTGATCCAACCGTGCATTCAGATGTGCTTTCAAACATTCTACTATTCCGCCTCTTTTCATTCTATTTCGGATATTAAGAGTTTTTAGCGGTCCAATCTTGCACCCCTTAACACAGTTTTAATTATTTCATTGTGCTGCTTTTATTTCTTGAGCATTCCATTTGCACTTTGAATATCACCTTCATTTTTGTTACTATAATTTTCTAGATTTGTGTTTTTGTAATTTTTCGCCAAACATTAAATTGTCAGAAATTGTTGTTTTTCTTGTTGTTGTACCACGGTGATTCCTCATTTTATAATTTGACTCATTTTATATTTTCACATAAGGATCCTTTTTTTTTAATTTATAAAAATTGCATTTTTACATCGTGTATTTTTACAGTTTTGTTTAATATATTATCCACTTTTTGCAATTTGTCCTCAGATTTTTTTTTGAATTCTTGTGCACGAAAATACTGTGACATAGAAATATCTCTAAACAACATCTTGCTTGTACTGAGTGGCTTAAAGGAGAGAAATATCTCACATTAAACCCTAAAAATAATTACTAAATACATATATTAGCTTGATATTTCTGAAATAGGAAGAAGAAGAATCAAACACACGTACTATAGCAATCCGCTTGCTGTTTTCTATTTAGATCACAGCGACCATGGTACAGAGTTCTTCTTGAGAATTCTAATGCTTTCTCAGACGGAAAAGAATTTTTCATCACTGTGTGTAACCCAAAAATTCATTTGCGTGTCCACAATATTCCACCACTTTCTTGTATCCTATGCTCAATAAATCCATTCCACACAAGTATTCCCTTTATTCATGATCGACATTCATATTTTTCCGTCGTATAATATAGCCTCTCAGGCGGTCCATTCTATGCAGGTATTTCCATCGAAACTCTCTATACAGTTCTTCTACCTACTGTTTTTTATTAATGTCAAGCATATTAAGTTTCAATATGAATCTCTCAAATTGTCTTACTCCTTGGCGTATTTATTTCAAAGCTGGCAAAGGATTCTGTTAATTTGTGACATATTTGCACGTAACGTTAAGAATGTATTACTTTGTATATTTCACATGACTGTACTTTGCGTTATATTTTTCGCAGTATTTAAGCAGATGACACGTGCAGCATTACAACAGGTTTTCCAGTCTGTGGAATGACATCGCGTCAGGCTTCTCTGTGAGTGTGTTTGTGCACGAAAAAATTGAAATAAATGGTTTGGGAGTGAGATATAATGGGTAATATTTTGTTATTATTGTAGAGGGGAATGCATAATATAAGAAACAGGAAGACAATGCAGTTAGCATACAGTATTATGATCAGGTTGAGTTGTATAACGTACATTCCAAGTGCCAGCTGTAATTTACAACCTGGCATAACATAAAACTGTAGATTCACCTTAGCTATATATCGGCACAGACCGCATCTAATAGTTCCTTACGGAAATTGTACACCCTTCACAATCTTTCTCTTTATGTTTATAGCAACTCTGGAACTTGCGTTTCGTGAATAATTCCAGCAAAGCCTTTGAAACTGCTTGAAGTATGTAAGTACTTGAATGGAAGAAAGATATAGAGTCTGCTCCAATTGCATTAAGAATGCAGGGAAAGTGGTGAAAAGTAATAGCTCTAGACTCAGAAATAAATGAATGTGACGTAATAAATAGGGCATAACTGTCAGTTTACAAGATGTTTTGTGCTTTCTTCTGGGTAATTTCTCGGCGTCTGAATTGAGTACGCCGACGTTTCGGAACACTCTGTCTGTTCCATCTTCATAGGCAGGTAGCTATGAAGATGGCGATATGGAGGAAGAAGAAATAGCAAAATAAAACAAGAATGTTTTTGTCTTTTATTATTAGACTTTATGAGTTTTAATCTTTTTCTAACCCAAAAGAGGAGCGTTATTTGCATTCATCTGTATTTGGGAAACATTGCGATTAATTAGCAACATTAAATAAAAGGGATTTGTTTCATTGGGCTACGAATAGGAACCAGTTTTAGGCTTTTGTGAAGAATGTAATTTACCTTCTGATCCCATGTAATGAGTGCAGTACATTGGCTAGCAGAACTACTACAGCTTTTAATAAAGGATATTTGTCTGTGGGACAAACAGCCTATGTTTGATTTAGAGTATAAAAATAGCAGTTATAAACTCAGGTTGCCAATCGCGAACGGTAAGTTACGTTGCAGACCTTCGTTTCCTGTATTGTGTTGCTGACAGATGGATAAATTCACCGTGCACAAAACATGAAAGAACACAAATGTGCTACAAGCATCGTAAAAATAATATGAAACGTCTGTAGTGCTGAACAGCCCCAAGTGCTTTCTCCGCAGTTTATTACCCTACCGAAAGAGCACTTGAATTTTTTTCAAAACAGAATTTGGTAGACTTATAGTGTTACGGAATTGGAGAAAATTTTGTATTTGGGTACAATACTGTACAGAATGTTGAGTTGTAACAATACGGAGTGAAGTTTAACAAAATATTTCGAATGTGTCCTTAGCAGAATACAGAAGAAATAAAGATTCTGGCCAGCCCCATTCGAGGTATTCTCAAAGAGATTCTTAACACAATTGGAACAATTTTAACATTAGATATTACAATTATGTTACGACTTTGTAAAGGAATTCTAGACGTAGCGCAGTGTGGCTGAAAGTACAGGCAGACTGACATGTTCGATACACATTGTACCATGTTTGTTCACAACACCACCTCGCATTAGACGCTGACAGACGGACAGCCATGACATCATCAGTCCTATTCTATAGTTCGTAAAATTGCCTGGTAAATCGTTGTTTGGTGTCCGACTGCTCTGTATGATCAGGGGTGTTTTCTGTATCGTTCAGTTTAGCGTTGCACAATGCACAGCTATCAGTCATTAAGTATAGGTGTATTCTGTGAACAGGAAGTGTGTGCCAGATGGTTCATTCTAGTCCGGTATAAGGGAGTTTTCTAATACATCGATGTTGTCGCTCTGTTTGTAGTAATATTCAGGTGTATCTTCACTAACAGGGTGTGGAAAGTTAGTGTTACGTGACATTGCCTGTGGGACGGTTGCATGATAAAGTTGTGCGTGAGTGGGCTGTAAAGAGTTTGCGTTAATTTGGTACTGCCTCTTGATGTGTCGTTGGACCGAGAATATCATGCTTTCTTGTGTTAGACAAATGTTTGTTATGCTGGTGACATTTCGAAAGATCGTTACGTCACATATGCACTCACCTACCTGTCTATTTAACGAGCTTGAAGACACTTTCCGTTCTTACTGTTGTAAATATTTTGTTAATTTTGCGTTGTTTTGCACTGCTTACTTCAAATATTTCCTCATCCCTACACTGTCCTTTAAATGTAAATGTTAATTAACGAATATTCACCACCTTCCTGTTTTCTTGGAAGTCTATATCTATAAGTATCTTGTGTGTGTGTGTCTGAATTTCCGTACACGAGGGGGAATCCAAAAATAAAAAGAATTTTTTTATGGAGGGGTGAGTGGTGTTAATTCCTTCTGCTCCCGCTTGGTGCGTGTACGTGACTGCTCTCCGCATCAATTTGCAAAGCGGCGTCCTTGAGGAAAGGTATATAGGTTCCGTGTGATTTTTTTCTTAAGCCTCTGTCATTGTTTTCGTCGATTTTTCGATGGCAGACTTAAAAAAAACAAAGTGTTTTGCATCAATTTTTTTTCCTTTTGGCGAAAACAGCAGCAGAAATTGTCACAATGCTTCGAGAGGCTTTTAAAGAAGAAGCTTTGAGCCAGGCAAGGGTTTACGAATGGCTTCCTCGGTTCAAACGTGGTGACATGTCACTTGAAGACCAACCGCGATTTGGGCGCACTTCAACAAGCAGAACCGACGAAAACATTAAAAAAATTCGCGATGCGATAATGTTTGATCGTCGTCAAACAATCGACGAGTTAGAAGTATTGGCTGGAGTTTCGTGGAGCTCATTTCAACGAATTTTACCAGAAGAACTTCACATGAAACAAGTTGTTACGAAATTAGTTCCTCTCTTGCTCCCATGGGATCAGAGAGCCAATCGTATGGACGTGTGCCTTGAAATTAAAGATCAACTGAAAACTAATCCAGACTTTTAGTCCAAAACCATCACATATTTCCTGTTTACAAGAAAGCAAGCTACCATAAAGGAAAGCATTTTCAGAATGTAGAGGAGGTGAGGGAGAAAACGACGGAGGCACTGAAGTCTATCAATTTGCAAGATTTCCAGAACTGTTTTGAAAAATCGAAAAAGCGATGGGATAAGTTTATTGATTCTCAAGGAGTGTATTTTGAGGGTGATTAAATTTTGAAAATGTTCAGAAGGATATGATATGATATTTATTTAACCGCAATTGGGTTGACACCCGGTGGCAACATCACACGACACATTTACAACAAACAATACAGACAATATATAGACAGTACAATTCTGGAAGTGCGGGCCGTGCCCCGTCTTTGCGAGTTATACCCTGACATTTGCCTTACAACTGAGGGAAAAGCACGGAAAAAACCTCAGTTAAGGTAGCACAATAGAAGAAAAATGAACAAGCTCAACACACAAACACAATACAAAAACAATACAAAAACAAAAACAAACACCGCACAAGGACCGAAACACCATACAAGAGTATGAAGCATCACCATACAAGAACAATGAAGAAGCACCAGAACCATGAAATACAATACCCTAAGGAACAAGAGTTACAGCATAACACAATAACATAGAACACCGAATACACCACTAAACACAGAAGACAAAATTGACCCTTACAGGTAAGTATA
>Ga0123354_10019306_pt1 | contig 10703 bp, 4 predicted proteins | sample TergutLab28metaG_2_FD_97872 | JGI IMG/M metagenome (GOLD analysis project Ga0123354, IMG submission 97872) | Labiotermes labralis P4 segment gut microbial communities from Petit-Saut dam, French Guiana - Lab288 P4 | ecosystem: Host-associated > Arthropoda: Insects > Digestive system > Gut ...
ACTGATAAAATAAGATGATGAACAGGGGGAGGGGATAGGGAAGGGGGGGGTGATAGGGGGGGGGGGGGTGGGGGGGGTGGGGGGTGCTAAGAGGAAGAAGCAATGGTATGGGAGGATAAAACCACTAATTTTGGTACACCACTACATTTTGCTTATCAAATCAATATGAATCATAAGGTTTGAATAACATGTGGGTAGGATAGTGACATGGAAACCCTTCTGGTGTATGCTAATATTCTGCATGCATTATAGAACGCAGAGTTATGAAAATTGGTTCCCAGTATGCAGCAACATGTTTTAAAAATTAAATATCCTCCCACTGGTAATACAGGGAGTCCATTTACTTATTTTATTAATTTATATGCAAAAATTAAATGCAATTAATTTATATGCAAAAACATTTTGATAGATTTAACAAGGAGCTAATATCACATAACAATTTACTATACCACACAAAGGTTAAATCCATGAACTCTTCTTCTCAGGCACTGAACTTCTTTAGTGTTTGAAAGTTATGGCCTTCTCAACGACATCTTTCCGTTTCCCTCGATCCTAGACACAGGTTATCAAATTTTTAACCTTCATTTGGCAAATGTCCTGTTTGACGTTATCCTCCCATTGGTACTTGGGCCTTCTTTGTGATCTTTTGGTTAGAGGATTCCATTTAAATATCTTCGTAACTGTTCAGGTATCTGGCATTCTTTGTACGTGACCAAACCAGCTTAGTCTTTGAGCTCTAATATACTTTACTATATTTTTATGTTTTATCAGTTTATCTAGTTCTTTGTTAGTTTTAATCTTCCATATTTGATTTTCTTTCATAGGCCCAAATATTCTTCTTAAAATTTTCCTCTCAAAGACCAGCAATTTCTGAACTGCAGTTTCTTTCAGCACCCATGTTTCTGAGGGGTATGTCACTATTGGTCTTATGACAGTTCTATATAATTTTAATTTCGAGCTCTTAGTGACTAAACTGCTTTTAAAGAACTTTTGGTTTGTGTAGTATGCCTTTGTACCAAGAGCTTTCCTCTATTTGACCTCTCTTCGATTGAGTTACTATCATTTATAATGGAACCTAGATATTTATATTGTTGAACTTGCTCTATATATGAGTTGTTAATCTTTAAGTTCTCAGTCCTGTTATCTTTTTTTTTTTTTGTGCATTTTAGATAATCAGTTTTCTTCTCGTTGATTGTTAATCCAACTTCCATTGAGTTATTCTTTAGTTGTTGGAATGTATCAATTAGTAACTGTTTGGTGCATGCAGTTATCAGAAATCCATGAACTCTAAGTCATGTAAATCACATCCATTACATATCTATATATTTCAAAGCAGATCCTTCTCTAGCAACACAGGGTGTTTTGAACAACAGATGACATTTATGAGCATGACAAAGGATCTTGGCAGCACATTCTGATATTATTTAGTTTTAATTCTTAATTCTACTAACCAAGTTACTAAAATACTATATTCACTGTTTGCAAATTGGAGGCCTCTTCCTAAAAAAAAAAAACACTTTCTTTTTATGCAGTTGTACGACTACCTGATGATGGCCATAATAAGACAGCCAGGACATGCTGTATTACGGTATAATGAATATACTGGTATTGAAATAAAACCAACATGAATTTTTTAGACGTCAGTATACTGTGTATAGGACTGAACTGGCTCAGTGATTGGCCTTATTGTAGATTCAGTTTTTGCAGTACCAAGTCTTCTTGTTACAGTATGAAAGACTTGCATACTACTGTGGAAGCCCACAACATTTATGACATTTTCATGACAATGTGGGATACAATTTTCAACCATTCAGATTATAGAAATGAACTCCCAATAAGCCCAGAGTGTTGTTCTTTAGCTAATTCCAGTTTCTGTGGACATGCTATATATCTTTGGTCAAACATGTAACTCTGGCACCAAAGATGTAACTCAGGGTGAATGTACTAGATTTAAAGAATAAAATTAATTGAACATGTATAGTGATCACACTTTGCCAGCATATTCTGCCTCCTGAACATAACCCCAAATTAAAAATAACACAAGAAAAAAACTAATGGAAGGACTGTGTTTAGCTCCATTTTCACATACATACAGTAATTTTACTATAAAGATAAAAAAGGTATAGTTGATACCACGAGGGGAGGGAGAGATGTAGCTCCTCTCATTCTTAACCTCAGCATGAGCTGCAGGTGACTGGCCACCTTCACACCTCAGCTGTTTTACCCCGCAGAAAAGAACCCTGGTAACACTGAAAAGGAGACTGGTGAACTCCAAAGCCAGTTTGTATGTTTTAGAGAAGATAAATGTCTCTTGCTTGTGCCTGGTACTGAACCCTGGATCATTCGGTATGTACTGTAGTCACTATGCCGAGCTGTCTTAGCTCCATTTTACTATTTCAGCATTTACAAACTGTTCAGTCCTACTCTGATCTGGTTATATACTTTTCTGCAAAGTACTAAACCTGGAATGCATAGTACTGTAGAAAAAGTTATTTCACAGATACTAAAGAGAAAGTAATCAGCATAAAGAATCATATGTAGGAAGCATATCACAGAATTTTTAGCTGCTTCCAGAAAGAAAATGAAATCTTTCTGAACAGCACTTAACATACATCCCATTTTAAATGAAGCTAAACATAGTCAGAAATAAGAACATTAAATATTACTCTTATGACAACACAACGGATCTGCTTTCTGCAAGTTCTTTCACTTAACACACTCATGACTGAGGCATTAATTATACACAAAGCAAATAGGACATTCATATGAGAATGTGGTATTACCCTTTAAGTACCATGACAGAGTGGGGGGGAATCGGTCTTTCAAGGAGAATAAAAGGACACAGGATAATTCAACATTTCAGCAAAAAGCAAAAAGTGACTGGAAGTGCATTGTCAGTATAATATTTCATTTTATTTGAAAATTCCAATTTATCTCGATATTCCTAACCAAATACACTGTACAACAATTGTCACCAAAATGTGACAATATTTTTTAAAATTCATAATACAGAATTTGTTTCATCTAATAATAATCATTGAAATAAAAGTAACAACACTCCCTCTCTCACATGAACGCAAAGTTTGTCTAAATCGTCCCCTCATTTTGCAGGATAAATAAAATCAGTTCCCCTGTAGTTCACTTATTATCACATTATTAACATAAATAAGCAATCTCAGATCAGTGATCACCAAAGCTTATCCATGAAGCAGTAAACTTGCAGAATGAGAAAGAAGTAACTGGCACTGTAGTGTACAGAATATACAAATATGCATTTTATAATAATACAAACACAGAAAGACTCTTAAAAATGAAGGTAAGTCCACTTGCTCCATGTGCAGGCAAATGTACCAGTTGGTGGCACCATCACAGATTAAACCTTGGCCAGATACATCATGACACAAACTCAGTAAAGACATGCAAGAGAACTTGCTTCAGGAATCCTCATAATATCATCACTGTCATCATCATACAGTCACATTTTGTGAAAGCTGCCTTCTTCCAACCACTTGTGAAGTGGAACCGCATTTGTATTTCCATGGTAGTGGTTGCATACATCACATTTATTATAACATGGAAAGTGTACAATAAACAGCAACCAGTCACCACTTCTATCTGTGCAATGTATGGCTGTTAGCATATGTGATATACACAGTACTATTTTCAAACAAATTAAAGATGACAAAAATCAAAATTAATTATTGTTACTGACTGAAAATATTCAATGTGTTTAATTACAGACTGGATTAGTGACAATTTCCTCTTACACTTTGCATTGGTATCATCAAGATGAGATGTGTGACCTCTATTAAAAATCCAGAACAGCAGTTCACTTACATCAACAATACCCTTCAGAACTCAAAAATGCACTAATGCCTTTAATGAAAGATATTTCTGACAATGGTGGAATTTCACTGGTCATGTCATTTTATGCACAACATGCAAATGGTGCCAATACCCATTAGACTACAATCTAATTCTTTTTTTGATTTGTAATTAAAGCCTAAAAGTATAGAACAGACAAGCACTTACTACTCATGTCCAAGACAGTATTTGAACTTCCCCATTTTTATTACACAGGAGAAACTAACAACTGCTTCACACTTTTCGCTACGAAAATTTTAAATATATATATTTTTTAAATTAAGTACAGGATTTATTCAGTTTGAAGTTTAAAACTTGTCATGGTGACAATAATTTTGGAGTTTTTAGGGATATGATGTTAAAAAAATTACATACTGTGTTCCCAGTTGGGCCAATAACAGCTCTTATTATCAAGTCTGTCAGTGGAAGGATGCTCCTCTCTTCCCAAACATTTCTTTGCTTCTGTGAAGAAAATGCATGCAGCAAGCTTCTCGAAAATAATGGAAATCTGTCTAATATCTCTAATTATGAAAAAGATGACACTGAAATAAATATAAAATTACTTGTCATTCAAAATGCACTTAACCAGTGACACAGACATATATGTACAAATCAGGTAAATTACATGTATTTCAGTCTTGCCAAACCCAAAAGCTTAACCAGCGAGATTCATGGCAGTAAGGACATATTTTGTCTTTGAAGAAGTACTCTGAACTATCACAGCCGAAAGAAACCCAACACACATCACAATCTGGCCATTAAGGACTTCAATGACAATACAAATACAAAAATTATTAAAATATTTAGGATGAAAATTAAATTTCTCAATCTGTTCTTACAAGAACTGTACACAAGTATATACATACCACATAAACAAGTAAGTGACCACCTTCATGCCCTGGCTGCTTTACCCTCAGGGTAGTTGCCACCACTACCAAGTGAAGAGGATGCTGGATATTTTGGAGAAGATAATAATCCTTGCTCCTGCCAGGAATGGAATCACAATCCCTCAGTCTTCCACCCTAAAGCCTTAGGTTTTCATGGAGTATATGAAACATTCCTATACCAGACGATTCCTCTAATTCCATAATTCTGTTTTCCTTTCATTCATCATTTAGGAACAAAAGTTTCAAATCTCCAAGTACTGTGGTGGCTGGAGTGTCCAGATGCATCTTTTATATAAATATATAAATTTAATCCTTACATAGTTAAGACTTTCAATAGTCAATTCCTTCAGATGTTGTGTGGCAACCGTGTGTGACAGCATTCCCTCTTGGAGTTCTGGTGAGTGTCATATGTGCAACAGGCAATCCTTTGCCCATATTTACCCCTGTATAAGGCTGCATTTCAAAATGTAAATAAAGGCTGCAATGACTGACAACAATGTTACAGCCTAGATTACCAGTCAGATCGTTTCAATTTGCGAATCAGAGATTCTCATGGTGATGATTATTTGGATTCCTGTCTTCTCACATGTAGTTCAGTAGACAGGTAGTAATGTTTTGGCACAGCATACTGCTTCCAGCTTCAAGATTCCTCTGGAATATTGATACATGTCTTCCAAATTACATGACCACAATCTGACAATGCAGATCCTCAGGAGTGCACAAATGCAGGGTAACTGAATTTTGTATAGTGGCACCTGCTGCTGGTGAGTCCTTATGATGATACTTGCTTCGTGTCACCCTTCTGGCACCCACAAGTTTGAGATGGTTCCTTGATCTGGGGTGCGTAGCTTGATTCCAGAAGGATGACATGACGGAAGTTCCAAACTGACGACACGTTAACTAGTAGGTGCCAATGTGCAAAATTTAGTTGTGATGGCAATCTCGCATCTGGGATTTGTACACCCCTGTCTATAATTTTGGAAAATTTGTGCACCCAACCAGATATGTCATCCAGCTCATTCTGTCTCCATGTTAGTTAATCACTACATTTATAAGTTGTGGTGAAAGTAACACATCATTATCACTGCATAAAAGGTTTAGTCTGCTTATTGCTTGTATGAAGTGCATACAGCACAAAATGAGGTCAGAAGGGACTCACACATAAGTTGCATAACTTCATACTGTTAAACCACGTAACACAACCCTGATACTGAAGCAATCAAGACTCTTAATGCAGGACTATGAGACATGGCATCACCCTAAGCTTCCATTTCATGTAATTCTATATGGAACCACCACATAGAACTCCATTTTCTGCAATTATTTGCATAGCTATGGTTTATTTAGAAATGTTGTCAGTAGCAGACTGCATGACAGGTGAATAACAGGATGATCAGTATGATCAGTTAATAATAATTAATAATGTGCCTGACGACAGTCACTTGACTTGAGACACAATCTTGGCAGTATGTGGGCCAAGACTACAACCCCCAATCAACCTGAATATAAAACAGGAGTGCTACCAAATCAACACCAATTGGAACAAAAAGATTGATTCTTCCTCCTCCTGCCTCAAGCTGAACCTCAAGTTATTCAGCTCCCTAGAGTTATGAAACTAGTGGCAATTCCTGCATGGCAGGTAGAAATAGGCTGGCATTAACAGGGGATAAGTACAAACAAATTTTTTAAACAGGAAGCAAAAAAGAAATGAAACTGATATTGTGCACAATACATCTTAATTATAATCATCGTTTTGGATGTTCAAAATTGACATACGCTTACCATATATTGACAAAAATAACAATTTATGAATTTCATCAAAAACTTGCTGTTCTGAAATTTATTGAGTCATACAACTCAAGTAGTCCATCCACATGCATACAAAAACATGCTGGTTTATATATACTAAAGAGACTGTGCTTCATGTGAAAGATAATGGTGACTGCTGCACTGCCAATCTGGAAGTTGTAGAGTTTGAGCAGTGATCAAACACTCCAAGAACTTACTTTTTTCACAAATACAGTTAGGTTGGGTTCACAGTCCATCACGATGCCATACCCACTTCTTGTTTGTGTGGTCAAAATGAATGGAAAGCCATTGCTGTTCTAATAGCCAATAGCGGCTTTGACTGAGGTACAGAGGTTTCCCTCGCCTACGGAAAAAAGCAGCAACATTATTACCAGAAAACTGTACTTTTACATATTTCTTATTACACTGTTTACACAGCAATGAGATGGGATTATTGGAAAAAGCAACAAGATAATGTTATTATACAAGATTCTGTTCATGGTATATCACAACTAAATTCATTACTTTTTTGATGTATGTACTGCGTGTCTTGCACAGTTTATTACCCACACCAAGAAATGCAAAACATATATGTATTAACAATATTTTATATATATATTGTAAGTACTTTTACATGTTCTGATGCACCCGCATCATCTTCAGGGAGTCTTATCCTTCTACTTTGCTAGAGCTATAAAAATCATTAGGGTTACAAACTCAATGAAATCAGTAGATTAAAATGTTTACATATGTGATGGTTACAGCTGATGATAAAATAAAACCTACACAATGATGTGTGCTGTGTCAACTGTTATAATTACAGTACATGGAAGTTGTTAGCTTTGTGGCTGTATATAAAACCTGGACTGTCTTGTGGGTGCAATCCCTATGTTGGTGTTTCCCGCAAACAGGTATTTAAGAAATTCCCCACATCTTATGTGACCTCAATATTCATTTCGGCCCATGACCTGTCTCTATTCTGATGCCTCCACTACATTCCACTAACATCCACTTTGATACTTCCCTGCTCTTCGTGCCTAGGCTTAACCTTTTGACGCCGGAATTAAATCCCCACCCCCCCAGCCACTTTAGTGGCCATTCAGCTATTTAAAGGGCTCACTGCGCGACATATATATATGTCGTTCGGCGGCTAAGGGTTAAGGAATGGTCTCTTTCCTTCATGTTTTGTGATCAACACCCTATATGCATTTCTCGTCTCTCCCGTGCATGCCATTAACCCCACCCATCTCATCCTGATAATAATGGTGAGGGGTATGAATTAAGAGGCACTTCTATAATTCTGCATGTTGTCCTGTACGACAACATTGTGTTGGGGAACAACTGAAACTGACAGGACAAAGGAACAGGGTGCTGAGAAAAACTGTATAATTCTGGCACAGAATGGGGGCACAGATCATGGGGACCAGGTCCCAGATGGCTAAATTTTGTATGCTAGTGCCTAATATTTGTGGATCCTTGGTATTGAATTTGTGCTGCATCATCTTTCTAGACCCAAGAATTTTGAGGTGGTCCATAGATATTTGGAAAACTTGTGCACCCCTATCTCACACTACATATAGATGTCAATGTAAGGATAGCTGAACCATGGCAGCAACAGTTTATAAAAGAAACAGAGCATTGGCTGATGAGATGACTAAACAGGGCTGAAAAAATCTAACATTATGGTACACCAGCAAAGACACAATGCCTCAAACTAAAATGTAATGTAATTGAATGTACAGAATAAAGACTATAAAATCACTGCCTACTGAACTACTACTAACTAGAAAAGAAACTTACTTGAGTTCACGGTCCTCTTCCCCAAAGGTGTCCAAGTATACGGAGCCCCAGAGGCAGGCACGCTTGTCCCGTATCACAATTATGTATGATGAAGTCACCACTAGGAAGATTCCAGTGCCCCCTCCACAGTCAATAGAATGCTGAAATATGACACACACACAGAACATTAGGCCTATATACTGTATATGTGTAAAAACAAAGTGGCTTCTGCAAGGGATGTTATGTCTGATTGAGAACCAAAGGTAGACAGTACAGTCTCTCAGTTTACCTATTAGCAGTATAGACTGTACAATGTTCCATTCCTCCACTTTTCAGTTCTGCAGAACTATAGGACATTTTTCTTTTTAACAGTATGAGTGGAGTGGGACTGTGTGCCTTGGTGCTTAAGTCATAAATGGGCCATAATCTACCAGATCTTAGTGAATGATACATGAAAATAGTGCAGTGGTGGAATGGTAACTGGTAGCACAAAACTAAAGTGTCTGCCACTTTCTCCATCACAAATCCCATACGGACTACCCTGGGATTCTGGATTCACTTCTACAGGTAATTTTTGTAGACAGAGATTTTTTTCCTGATTGTGCACTTTCATAAAATCTGGGGCCTGCAGCCTGTAGATAGAATGTGAAGACATATACAAACGTAGGTACAGCATTGCCCATTCTTAACCACATCTCTAGTTTATCTTTATATTCAAGGGTTGGGACAGGATTGTTGGGTACCCATTGGATAGGATGTTGGATGGGCTCCAGACATGGTAGAAAAAAGAACAAAGTCCCTTCCTTTGAAGAGTGTGAATCCTCAGCATCCAGCTGAGAGCTGTCCTGGCTTGAAAAATATGGCAAGAAATGTTCAAAAGTTTTTGACAGAGATCCTTGGAGGGGAGTGGATTCTGGAGTAATGGATTTATGATGTCACCACCCAGTTTCAAGACACAATCCTATTTGTGAATTGACCGAAGTAAATTATAGTCCAAAGAAACAGACATCATTACAATAGTTTATCTGGTACCTGCACAGCCTCACACACATTTGACTGCTTGCAGCACATTTGCTTAAGGCAAACCAATGTTCCACACAGCAGGCAAATACTGGTCTCATGAGGAACCAACTGACACTGGTTGCATGGCTTCCGGTGATAATACTGAAAAAAAATACAGAATCTGGAATTATGGGTTTTCATAACAATAGACTGTAGTCGTTTTCAGGGTCATGACTCCACGTAGTGGATTTCCACCCTGCACATAAAGGCAGCATGTACCTCTGAAACACTGATAAAAACACTAACAGTCCAGAGAGTTTCATAACCTAGAAGACCAGTATACACACACAGAATTTAATACACAGCTGTTTTATTGAAAGGCAACTACCAGTACAACAAACTACAACTAACAATACAGAACAGCTAACAAAAATGAAGAAACTAAATACTTTAATCAGAATGTAACTTTTTTTATCTACCCTTTCATCAAAATATGATTCGCTTTTCCCTTCCTCACCCTTTTCATTTTATTATTGATTCAGCACATTAGTCATCTATGGTGTTATCATCATCATCATCTCCTTTATGCAGGGTATTTATACTTATATTCCTGAGACAAACTGTGTCCCTAGGGAATACAGTGTTGAATCTATTGTACTTTTACACAAGTACTTTCCAGAGTATGTGTGCAGTGCCCGATATGACTGTTTTCTGGAGTTCCTTAACTTCATGTTTTCCCGGTATGTTGCTCACGTATTTTCTGAATGACGATGAAATAGTCTCAGTCGCCCCTATTGTTACTGGTATCACCTTTGTTTTTACATTCCACATGCGTTGTATTTCTATTGTAAGGTCTTTATACTTTAGAATCTTGTCGGCTTCTTTTTTAATCACATTTCTATCTCCTGAGATTGCAATGTCTATTAACATACATGTTTCCTTTTCATTATCACAGATTATAATGTCTGGTTTGTTGTTGGGGATAGTTCTGTCAGTTTGTACTTGTTGATTCCACAATATGGTTACATTGCCTCCTTGACTTGTTTCTACTAATTTTGGCACATGTTCATACCAGTGTTTTTTGTCCAGTTTTATCCCTGTTTCCTTGCATACGTTGAAGTGTAGTTGTGCACACACTCTATCATGTCTTTTTATATACTCTTCTTTTGACAGTATTGGGCATGCTGATATTATGTGGTCTATTGCGTCGTCAAATTGTTCGCAAAGTCTTCATTTTCTATCCGTCTCTGTGCTCAATATTTTTGTCGCATAATATTTTGTTTGTAGCGCCTGGTCTTGTGCTGCCACTATTTCACTTTCAGTTTCTGCTTTTAGGTCTCCCTTCGATAGCCAGAGGAACGTGTCTTCTTCACCAATAAGCTG
>Ga0123354_10019308_pt1 | contig 10703 bp, 8 predicted proteins | sample TergutLab28metaG_2_FD_97872 | JGI IMG/M metagenome (GOLD analysis project Ga0123354, IMG submission 97872) | Labiotermes labralis P4 segment gut microbial communities from Petit-Saut dam, French Guiana - Lab288 P4 | ecosystem: Host-associated > Arthropoda: Insects > Digestive system > Gut ...
CAAATTATATTCTTTAGATATGTTATATAATAAATAGACTGCCTTTTGTAAGTTGTCTTCTGTGTCAGAAATAATAAACTGGTCATCTGCAAATAACAGTGTGTTGAAAATTAACTCTTTAAATTATTTACTAGTTTTTAGTTTCTGTAACCAAATCCTAATAACTTCGTCCAAATGTAAATTGAATAAAACAGGTGATAAGCTTCTTTATTGAAGCATTTGTTTACTTGTAAATCGATAAAAGTGACGAAAAGACGAGAAAGAAGACGTAATCAGACGTTGGATGACCCTAGGGAAACTAGGGGATCCTGTACATCAATGGAAGAAGCACTAGATCGCGCTGTGTGGAGGACTCTGTTTTGAAGACGCTATGGACCTGTCGTAAAACAGACTACGGACGTAATGAATGACGAATGAGAATTATTTACGTGTATAAGACCACTTCTAGAAATTGCTGAAAAATATCTGTTAAGACTTTTTCTTGTGATTGTCTTCATGAAGCCTAGTGCTTACTTTATGTACCACCAAATTAACATTCAAAAATTCCTGGAGATTTACGAAATAGTGGAAGTAAACCTCCATCCATTCATAACCACGATGTTAAGCTGTGTATGGAGGTGTCGGTGAGGTGAAGATGTGGTCGCTTGACCTCCACAAACCCCCCACCCTCTCTCTGGCTGCCATACCCTGCCCGGACACCGAAATGAATAAACAAATCCGTTTACTGCAGTATGAATATAATATACACGTAAATATACTTTATACCGGTTACTTGATAAGAAATTTAGTGAAAATTACTTCAACGCTTAAGATGCTCATTTATGCCTTCAGGAGCGCAAATCTGCGTTTTCAAAACGTCTCACAAAATGTACTAATAGAAGTAGTTAGAGGGATAGTATTAAAATCGTTCTCACAATAATAGAGTGTTGTGAACTGAGGAGTTTTTCCTGAGAATATGGACTTACGATTGGCTGTTTTGATCACGGTGATGAACTTTAGAGTTCCGTAGACTACGGGGAGTTCCTTTAGCAATGGAGAGATTATTGACGGCAAACAAGGGTGACTATTAAAAGAAACAGTTAATTTCAGCACTGAGGAAGGTTCAGGCATTGGTATATGGTTTTTAGCTATAGAACACTTTTAGCGCGTGTTGGAGTGCTGGTCCAACACCTCAACCCCCAACATGGAGGACCAGGTTATCTCTCTTCGTCTGACCTCTCACCCTCATCCTGTCCGGCAAGGGAGACCCTACCAGTACCTACGCTATCGCCGGCATAGCACACGGGATTCTCGAGGTACGCAAGCCCAATCACCCGGTACAAAGTACCTTCGTCAAGGTGGAGATACCTTCGATTGGAAGTCGGAAGGCGTCGCCAGACGTTTTAAAACCGCGCAATATATGTAGGAAGGTTCAGGGTAACACCGTCGGTAAAAATTTATCTTCTCCAAAACCTTCATATTGTTTCTGGGATTCATCCAGCCTCCTATGTGCACTAGGGGTGCTTTCCCGGGTGTAAAGCGGCTGGGGCGGAAAGCATTTCACTCCCCTCCATCCAAAGCCTAGATCATGCACGTAATTCCACTCTCCCTTATGCCTTCGTAACAAAAATGTAAATGTGGAGGTATATAGGGGGTATAGAGTTATAGCTCCACTTGTTCTTAACCTCGACACTAGATAGAGGTTAGTGGTCAGCGTCACGCTCCGGCCGTTTTACCCCAGGTACTTATTGACTAGGAGGCTGGGTAGGCCCGGACGATTTGGAGAAGAAACAGTCTCCTCCTGCTACCATGATTCTAACTCCGGACCTTCCATCCCTACCCTAACCAACACACCGACACCGTGCCTGCATAACTCGGTGCTTAATTAAGCGCAGACACATCTTTGTATGGAATGACAGCTTTGCATCCCTAGGTATTACAGCTGCCTGCATTCCGTCTAGCTATATCTCACATCATTTGGTAAGGATGTCAAGAAGAGGTGTTGGGTGTACTGAAGGAGAGAGTAGCAAGGTCAACCGCGACTCTCTTATTGTCGGCCTTGTGCCAGAAGGTTCTCCCGGATACGCCACAGGCCGGAACAGCTCTTAACCTCTCTAGTGTTAAGAAACTCCTCTTAGCATGTATTCGGGGTGATGTACAGATAGTAACTGTGGAGTCTGCAGTTGACCTTGGCAACTGTTTTTCTGGGGAGGGAGGACCGTCCCATTTTTTTGTGGCCGATAACCGATGTATTACAGATAATTATGCTATTACTTGAAGTTCGCAGATGTCTTTAAATTTCAAGAGATGTGGCAGGAGAATTGTTTGTCTCCGTGCGACATTTTGGGCTTTCACAGTCGTGGTCGCTGTTCTTTTGGGATACGGCGCCATGTTTTGGGGTGACGTATGATCGACGTTTCGAGGTACAGTTGTGGTCTCCAGACAATGGGCACCACCCACACTGTGAAGCGGCACCATAAACCGGAGGAAAAGAGGCCACTACATAAATAAACAAATAAATAGCCCCAAGGAACGGGGAATTTTTTAAAACTACAAGCTCTATTCGGAGGGTACGCGGTGGCGCAGTTGGTTGAGGCACTGCGCTACAAGCCAGAAGGTCGCGTATTCGATTCCCGATGGTGTCACTGGAATTTTTTATTTGACGTAATCCTTCCAGCCCCACTATGGCCCTGAGGTTGACTCAGCCTCTAACAGAAATGAGTACCAGGAATATTTCCTGGGGGTAAAGGCGGCCGGTGCGTAGGGCTGACAACCTTACCACCTTCATGTGCCGATTGTCTTGAAATCTGGGATCATCATCCTTCTGGAACCCTCAGGGCCTGTCCAGGCCTGTAATGGGATTGCTTTACCTTTTCTCTCATTTACTAGCTCTATTAAGGTGGTCAAGAAATGTCTGAATTTTATGGGACCTGAAGAAATCATTGTCTCTTTCGAAGAAACATTGACTGGATCTTCTCCTGAACCACAAGAATCCACGCTAAATGCTTATAAATTATTCCTTCAGGATACATTTTAATATTATATTTACTACCACGCCTATGTCCCCTAAATGGTTTCTTATATTCAAGTTTTCCTACTAAAATTTTGTATGCTTTTCTCACGTTCCACGTGCATGTTACATTACTCTAGAACCTGAACAATAACGTTTAAATAAACAACCCACAAGCACAGTTCCGACTTTATACAAAACAGGAAATATTCTATCCCTGGTATAACAGCGCTGCTGAACATATTAGCACAGCCAGTGTGCGAGAAAGAATGTCATGTATGATGTCATCTTGACGTCACTGTCGGCTCTCGGCGTGAGGTCCAGCAGTTGCTTCCGACATTGCTCCTCTCGGGTTGTCAGAACCAAGGTCGGAGGGGTTACCTGATGACAGTATGAAAACTGCGAGATTTGTTCATGCCAAATAAGACTGTTGGTCCTGAAGGGACTTACTTACTTACTTATTCCATGGAGCAGAGTCCTTCTTGAGAAGTTGACAGGTTTTCAGCTAGTCAAGAAATCCCCCGCATTTCACGGAACCCTACTGTTTATCACCGCATTCACAAGTGTCCGCCACATGCCCTATCCTGAGCCAGCTCAATCCAGTCCATAACCCCACATCCCACTTCCTCAAGATCCATCTTAATATTATCCTACTATCAACGCTTGGGTATCCCAGGTGGTATCTTTCCTTCAGGTTTCCCCACAAAAACTCTGTATACGTCTCTCACCTACACCATACGCGCTACATGGCCCGCTCATCTCATTCTTCCTGAAAAGAGTAGACTGTTGAAATGTTTTAGTTCCAAGAGAACTAACTTTTAAAACAGACAACCCGTTTGTTCACACGGATAGGGTGCGGTTGCTCGACTCTTGTTGAGTTCGTATTAAGTTCTTGTGAGATTCTGCAAGCTCATCCCGCTGTCAGTGTTGGAAGTACTTCGGATAAAAGGAAGAGTGAATTAGATTACAGCGGAGAAGAGCAAGAGATGAGATGGACAAAGAGAGAAGCGGAGGGGGAGGAGAAAAGAAGATAAAAGAAGAGGAAGAAGAAGCGACAAGAGGATAAAGGAGAACTTCGGAAAATTTGACCGGAACTAAGCACCTGTTACACCTAGAAGTAGACTGAAGAATAATATTAAAATGGATCTTATAATAAGGTGTGAAAATGCGAAATGTTCAATGTGCCTGAGATTGGAGTTTCCCACTGTGGTGCACTAGAAGGTTACGGTCTTGTGCGACGTGACGCCTTGCAGTGCGGTAAATAGGCACCGACGTTTCGGTGCAGCTCCTGCCAACAAATTTTAGTCGACGTCTATAAAAATGGAATTGCGTCCAAATCTTTCCGGCGGGCGTCGACCTGACGCACGCGGACGGACGGCGAAGGTGCCCAAAAACAGAAAGCAACATTAGTGTCACTGCATCACGTAACATGAGTTACGACGTTTGCAGGCGAGACTCCCCTGTTGTGTTCAACGGACAGCAACATATCAATATACAAATATTTGTATATTATTGAGTTATGAAGTTTGCTGCTTGTATGGCTTTTTCGTTTATCACATTCCTTCATATTCCTTGGCTTCATTTTTTGTCATTGTATATGTGGTTGTGGGGACCGCGGTAGCACAGTGGTTAAGGTGCTGTGCTACAAATTGGAAGGTCGCTGGTTCGATATCAGCTGGTGTCATTGGAATTTTTCATGGACATAAAATCCTTCCAATCGCACAATGACCCTGGGGTCGACTCAGCCTCTAATATAAAAGAGTACCAGTAGCATTTCCTGGGGGGTAAAGGCGGCCGGTGCATAAGGCTGACAACCTTACCACCATATTGTGCCGTTGTCATGAAATCTGGGAACCTTAACTTCCTGGAAACCTCTGGGCCACTCCAGGCCTGTAACGGGACTGCTTTACCTTTTAATATATATTTTAGGTTTTCTATGCTTCGGTTTAATTTTGTAAATTATTTATTCTTATTCTTATGTTTATGTATTCTTATTGTTACGTATGTTCCTTTCTTTGTATTCTGTTTCATTGTGTTTTTTATGTACTGTTTGTGTGTAAATGTGTACTGTACTACTGTCACTGGGTGTCAACCTAATTGCACTTAACCTTTAGACGCCTAAAGTCAACTATAGTTGTCGTACCGCACCGCTAACATCCAAAGTTTCATTTTATATATTTATTCAACACATATAGGTACCGAATATTTTAAGCATGGTGTGTATACTCTCCGTTTTATTTTTCTCTTAAAAATGCAGTTTGTTTCATAATTCTAACATATTTGGTTCCTGTATTATTCACATTTTATATACAGAGTGTGCTAAAATTAAAAAATAATTCCGGCACCAAAAGGTTAACTAAATACATCATATCATATATAAATAACCCTGTACATGAAGGGTGATTAATAAAAATTACGCGCGCTTCTAATAGACCTCGTTTTCACCAAATCGGAATGCAGTTTCACTTTCTAAAGTCCACCGTGTCTGAACATGCTGAGTCATACAGCGGCCACACAGTTGTGCTTCTTTTCAAAATGCACTGCACTGTACTCACAGCACCACGTTTCAGTGTCGGCTGCAGAAACAGCCGGCTATCGTGTGGTCCATGAAATAAAATCAGCTCGACTTACAGGCAACGAACACGTAAGGCTATGGTTTTCTGGGACATGACGTCGTGTAGTTTGAAAGATATCATTTTCCACAGTAATCTGCCACCTCGGTACTATTCAAAATAGAAGAGTGATTAGCACCGACGTTTCGGCAGAATATTTTGCCTTCATTCGTAGGGTAGAAGAGAAACAGATGTCATCACTCTGCAGCTTTACGTAGAAAAGTTTATTACCAACAAATTGCACAAAAAAAATTCAACTTATGGGTATTCACAAAAGTGCCCAAAATGTTTCGACTATATCTTATACCCATCTTCAGGGACCACAGATATACCTAGTATATATATATAACTCCATGGAACACAGTACTTTCTGAGACACTGACAGTTATTCAGGTAGTCAAGAGGCTCCCTGCATTGTATGGAACCGGAAGATCCATTACCGCTTTCACAAGCGCCCGCCACCTGCCCCTATCGTGGGCCAAATCAATCCGCTCCATGCCTTCCCATCCCACTTCTTGAAAATACATTTTAATATTATCCTCCCATTTACGCCTGGGTCTTGCAAGTGAACTTTGCCCTCAGGTCTTCCCACCAAAGACAATTATGCAACTCATCTGTCTCCCATACGTACCATATGCTCCGCCCACTTCATTTTTGTTGGGAGAATTGAAACCGACATTTTATGTTCAATGAATGCCCCCCCCCCAAAAAAAAAAAATAAATAAATAGTATCGCTTTTGAGATAATGTAGAAAAAGTGTTACAGCCGGACAGGTCGCAGATGACAATATAATAAGGCGCATGCGCATTGCATGTTGGACAACTAAGACAAGAATACAGACTCACACTCAGAATATGATGTAATACTCATGGATTTTCCAAGGCAAAAATTGTCATGCGAACGAGCCTCAATGTTACGGCACACGTACATTGCCAATACTGTTTAAGAATCAAGTGACATAGGTTAAAATGTTTTTTTTACTTCCTCTACTGTAAACAAACAAACAAACGAAGGAACAAACTTTTCCTTAATGCTAAACCACTTTGGTTCGACACTGTACAGCTGAATGACCCTGTGAATATATTACGTATCACTACTGTTACTCTGCCTCTCAAAGTAGCCATCATGGCCACTTCTTAATCTATATACTAGGCAATCGAGATCTTTTGTGACGTACTTCGTCACAAAGAAGTTGCGAAGGTGTTTGACGAATTCGTTCTGCCAATCTGACTCCTGCCCTATAAAAGAATAACCCTGTGAAAACTTTAATTACTACTGTACAGTTATTCCCTTTCACAGTAAAGATCAAGGTCGATTTTTAATCGATATATCATTTAGTCTGGACACTTAATAATACATTTCCTCATAAAAATGTCGACAAACACTTTCAACATTTTTTTTTCAAGTCCACTTACTTGTTAAGCCAATTCTTGTTGTCCTTCAAACAGCAAAGTGTGTTGTTTGTGTCTGACGCTTGTTGTGTGTTGCTATTTCGATACCAAAACAAATTCCATCATATAACGGATTTGCAGTAGGTGACTTCGAAGATCCCACAATATGAGTGCAAGAACAGCCTAACACCGGCATTTCCAGACTCTACCCCCCCCCCCTCTCTCTCTCTCTCTCTTCGTCGTGACTCTCACGATCTGCAGCTCATTCACACCCACATGCATTATTCCCGGGTACACTTAAGTCTTTCAAAAATTGAAATAATATTCATAAGCCAAGAACCTTTTGTGAAGGTTAGCAACATTTTGTTGGAGTTGAAAAGTAGGAATAAAACTCCAGTGTTCGTCTTTTGAATTTATACAAAGTAAAACTGGATTTTTTTTTTAATTTTATGTTCCCCGCTTATGATGAGATTGCATTAAATTTTGGCAAATGTTGATTTATGTACGTGGTGTGGTTATAAAATAACCGGACTTAATTTTTTTTTCCACTTCCCTGCAAACTTGGCAACAGCGAGCGGGGTGTGGTATTGGCTTGTGCTCTCCCCTCCATTCACGGCTACAATTTCAAGGCCGTGCGGCAAACAGTTTGGCAGTAGCCTTTGCTTGAAGTGGATCGTGTTCTTGTTCTCCCACGGAATCATGTTAAGTGTTAACGTGGAGCAACGCGAAGCCTGAAATTCTGTGTAAAACTTGGAAAATCCGCTACAGAAACGTACGGTTTGTTGAAGAAAGTTTATGGTGATGAGTGTCTATCTCGTACTCAAGTTTCAGAATGGTTTAAAAGGTATAAGGAGGCAAGGGAAGAGATCGGAGACTATCAGCGCCCCTGTCGTGTCAGCACTTCAAAAACATCGAAAAAAATCGGTGAAATTGTTCGACAAAATCGTCGCCTGAGTATTCGAGCAGTTGCTGAGTTAATTAACATGGACGAGGCAACTGTTCGACAGATTTTACATAACAATTTCAACATGAAAAAAGTATGTTTGAAGATGGTGCCGAGACTCCTCACTCTGAACAAGAGGAAATTCGAAAGAACATTTGTGCTGACATTCTTCGAAACACTGAAAACGACCCAAACTTTTTATAGAACGTAATAACTTGTGATAAGTCGTGTTCTTTTTTTTCAATACGACCCAGAAAGCAAGTGCCAATCCATGCACTGGAAGAGCTCCAGTTCACTAAGGCAAAAGAAAGCACGGCAGAGTAAATCCAAATTTAAAGCAATGATGACCTTTTTTTCGACATCTGAGGGATTGTTCACGTGGATTGGGTGCCTGAAGGTCAGGCCATTAACCAGGGCTACTGCAAGTAGATTTTGACAAACCTTCATGAAAGGGTGAGAAGAAAAAGACCTGAAATGTGGAAGAACCGCTCATGGGTTCTTCACCAAGACAACGCGCCGCACACAACGCCCTCTTTTTCAAGACGTTTTTGACGAAGCACAATATGACCGTGTTGGAACATCCACCGTACACACCTGACCTAACCCCATGTGACTTTTTTTTTATTTCCAAAGATCAAGTCCGCATTAAAAGGAACCAGAATCGAGTCCGTAGATGCAGTGAAGGCAAAAGCGACGGAGCTCATGAATAAGCTATCAGAAGACGACCTGCAGCATTGCTTCCAACAGTGGAAGATTCGTATGGAGCGGTGTAGGGATCGCGGAGGGGAGTACATTGAGGGTGACAACATTTATGTTGTGTAATTTTTTTAATAAAAAATGTTCTAACATCAGTCCGGTTATTTTATAGCCACACCACTTATGTTACAACGTCCATGACAGGGACCCCCAGTACTGGGTAAAATTAATGCATTCAACGGTCGGTTAGTCCAGGCACTCTAAATCTAGCTTAAGTTCTACTTTTCCATACATCTCTCAACAATGGACATACATGTCTTCTAAAAACAAGCTCCTTCTTTCTTCATTTTTTCCCCCCATGTCCTGTGAACTCCCCGTCCTCATTCGTTTCTTAATTTGTTCCGCCCTTGCTCTGACATCTCCCCTTCCTCCTGCGTTTTTTAATTTTCTCGCACTTCGCTATGGCAACTTAACGCTTGATCAGCCTGATTGGTTTCTTTAATTCCCTCAGAACCAATCACTGCTCATGCCGTTTCCTACATATTTACAAATCGGCCTGTTCCCGGCATCTAGCTACCAACGTATGCTACTTAACAACCCAGAAGAGCGAAGCCCTGTATTACACAGGGGCAAAATACTCAAATATCTCTCTCTGTCTTTATCTCTCTCTCTCTCTCTCTCTCTCTCTATATATATATATATATATATATATACACACACAATATTTTTATTTATACACACATACATTGGGTAGCGCAATGCAAACTCCGGCCTGCTATTTGACGACCCATATCTTAGGCGAATATTACAGTCTTCTGGAAGGTACTGCCGTGTAGTCTGGCAAGAATTTAACAAATTTTTGGTGCAGCGTACTGCCTCCAAATTATGTGAAGAAGAGTAAAATTTTGGGAAGAAAGCATGTTAAGATACGGAAACAGGTTGGAGAGCACGACTGTACGATCTGCTACCAGCCCTCACGGCATCACATTCCAGAAATATAAAACTGAACAGTCGCAGTCACGAGAGCCTCAGAGCTTCCATATCCTAGTTGTGACCGTCATAACGAGTTTCTGTTGGAACGTGACACCATCGAAATTGCAAGGTCGTCAATTCGCTTCGTGTCTCTGTATTTCCTGTACAGCAACCTGGGTGTGATGACACCTGGCCCACGCGAAAGAGCGAACTTCCCGTCCTATAAAACTATTCTGAATCCTTCCGACTGCATGGAGCAGAATCCTGCTTGAGAAGGTGACGGCTGAGGACAGAAGTCGTCTGTGTCATGAAGCCGTGTCCGTCAGTATTCAGATATTTCGAAGAGTCCTAATGTCTTTATGTTTTTTGAACCATGTATTGTGATATATATATATATATATATATATATATATAGGTGTGTGTGTGTATGGGCCGGGTAACTCAGTCGGTATAGCGATTGAGCTACGGGCTGGAAGGTCCGGGATCGAATTCCGGTGGGGACGAGATTTTCCGCACCTGTTCAGACCGACCCTGGGGCCCACCCAGCCTCCTGTAAAATGGGTACCGGGTCTTTCCCGGGGGTAAAGTGTGGCCGGTGCGTGCTGCTGACCACTCACCCCCTTCTAGTGCCGCGGTCATGGAACAGTAGAGCTATACCTCTACCCACTCTCTGGGCCACACCGGGCCTGTAACGGGATCACTTTACATTTATTTATATGTGTGTGTGTGTGTAATAAGAACCAACAAAATTCACACTTTTTATCATTAGTGATTTAACCCTTTAAACGCCAAATTAAATCCCATCTGCCATTATCTGCCATTATTAGGATCTCACCATATTCTGCACGTCAGCAGGATAAGGGTTAATTCAATTATATCGTCTTCGACATGTTTCGAACAACAAAATGTTCATCCTGAGTCTCCCTGAGGATGAACATTTTGTTGTTCGAAACGTGTCTAAATATAATTGAATAAAATCATTAATTAAACAAAGTATGCATTTTATTGGTTCTGCTCTATATATATATATATATATATATATATATATATATATATATATATATATATATATATATATATATTTTTTTTTTTTTTTTTAC
>Ga0123354_10019309_pt1 | contig 10703 bp, 10 predicted proteins | sample TergutLab28metaG_2_FD_97872 | JGI IMG/M metagenome (GOLD analysis project Ga0123354, IMG submission 97872) | Labiotermes labralis P4 segment gut microbial communities from Petit-Saut dam, French Guiana - Lab288 P4 | ecosystem: Host-associated > Arthropoda: Insects > Digestive system > Gut ...
AAACCTATGTCTACAAGGCCAAAAATGGCCGAAAACTACCTTGTAAAGCTGCTTTTCGGACTGATTTTGACCTGTCTTGTGGACTCTGGCACCTGAAAAAATAGTTTTTGAGCACCCTGTTAATTTACTTTTACCTTCCGGCGGCGCGCCGGAAACGCCCGGTAGCGGTCATCGGCTCCCTGTTTGGATCTTTTCCGGCGTCCTGCCCAAACCTGGAGATGCTATGCTAATAGCGCACTTGCGTTGCCATACAGTCGGCTTCCTCAATAATCAGGCATAACCAAAAGGGAGAAACCATGAGACTCATCGCCTTATTCGTTGCGATCCTTTGTGCGTCTTGTGTAATGGAAAAGCGATCCGTACCGCGTATTGAGTCTGACGAACGGGCACAAACCATTATGAGGCCGCAAGCCATATGCGCTGAGCGAAAAGTGATACATATAGATGACGGGATTTCAAACGAGCAGTCCGTTGCTCTGAAACTTGCAATGCACTGTAGGCACGAGTATCAGAAAGCCACCGAAGATTACGCACAACTTTACTTGGACGACGAAGAAAAACGGAAAGAATTTCGTGAGAAACGGAGCAACATACAAGAGAAAATTGAAGTATTTTTGCCGTTTGTCATTGAAAATAGAGTAATAAATAATTCACGTAAAATGAATAAAATCCGATGAAAAACAGGCGCAATCGTTCTGCATGAGAAGGCAGGGCGATTGCACCTGTTCGCCATATACTATACAGGTTGGGGTGAGCTTGCGAAGCCCAACGTTGCCACCGTTCCCTTTGCCCCTGCACGCTGAGGTTCGTTCTGCTCACCCCATCCTATGATTTACGCATATTGTGGTTTGTGCAACCACTCCGACCATTGGCATGCAGATCAAATAGTAACGTAGGTCGGACAAGCCGCGCAACGGCGCCCTCCGACGGTCGTACCGTCCGATGCGCAGCATCGCAATATGAAATAAAAAATGGTGACGCTGCGCGTCAAAAGGCTACGACCGCCGGAGGGCGGCCTCCGGCCTTGTCCGACCTACGATTCACTTCGGGCTACACTTGCCGCCAACTATGATATCGGGATGCAATCGCCCTGCATGAGGAGGCGGGTCGGAAATCGTGGAGTCCAACGGCTCAGTTGGCCATCTGTTTAGCAAAAAGCTACTCAATACTGACGCCTAGCCGTTCTGCCATCTTCTTGGCCTTCTGCTTGAACTCGTCATTTTTGAATTCAACTATACTGTCAATACTATTAACGCATGCTTGATCTATTGCCGTGTAGCACGTCGAACCGTCTGGAAGTTCATTTCCGACTATATAAGAGTAGATTATTGCCTCAGCCTCTTTTTCTGAAACCTTTTCTTTGCCAGAAAGAACCCTTGCGACAAAGCCGGAAAATCTTTCCCCGTTGTTGAGATATGACGTAAGTTTGATGCAATTTTTTACTCCAGAGATCGAATCAATTTTCGTGACAGAATTACACACAAGGTAGACGGTATCGTCTTTTTTCAGGTTTGCGATTTCTCCTTCCCTAATCAGTACCATTCGCACATACATTTCGAGGTCGCGCTGCCCACCTGTTTTAATAGAATAATACTTATTTCCTTGATCGTCCTTGCCGATTCTGTCTATCTTACCGACAACCAGAATCTTTTTCCCCTTGTATTTTTTGTTTGCCGCTGCCTCATCATCACTAAAATCTTTTGAGAACTGTGCAGAAGTGACCTTGTATGCTATCCCTGAAATTTCCAATGCGCGGTCGACAGAGAAAAGCGCATTGTCCTCCCTCATTGCCTTTATAACGTCGTCATATAGCATATTCGTAACAAGCCTGACACCTTTTGAAGACAAACCGGCACCCTTCCCTCCTAGTACAAATTTGTCGAATCCTCCAAAAATCGCCCCAATGGTCACTAGAACCAACAACACGACAACTACGTAAAACGCTATTTTTTTCAAAATCCGCCTCCAAGCATGTCTTTAAAACGACTATTCTATTAACATAACACATGTGTTATACGTTCAGGCGTGAAAAAAAACCGTCGGGGTTGGTAAAGGTGAAAGGCTTCATTGTTCGACCATCCCGACTCATCTCATTTCCACGTTGCTGGTGCCCCGAAGAGGATTTGAACCTCCAAGCCTTGCGGCACTTGATCCTAAGTCAAGCGTGTCTACCAATTTCACCATCGGGGCAAAGTTCCAGGATTTTATCTGTTCGGATGCTTCTTCTCCAGCGGTAAACAACGTGATTTTTGAGTCACCTCGGCCTGAAGGCCGGGAATTCCTCGATACGGTTCAGGGGAGCCTTCGGCCCCTTAAACAACTGTCTCGCTTACCCCATCACGCATTACGGGGATTACGTGCGACGCGTGTTCAAAGGGAACTTCCGGTTCCGAATGATTCGTTATACTGCACTCTGATTTTGTCCCGATGTGCTCCACTCAGCTATGCCACTCAGCCATGCCCATCAGCCATTACGAAAATTTCCCCGTCGCCTCCCTGCTGCTGCCCGCAAACCTGCGTGAACCGGTCGAGGCCATTTATGCGTTCGCCCGTAGCGCCGACGACATCGCCGACGAAGGTGACATCCCGCCCGAAAAGCGCTTGAATCAACTCGCCACTTACCGCAGTGCGCTCGATGACATAGAAAGCGGCGGACTACCCAGTATGTGCGGACTGCCTCCGCTTTTTGCCCGCCTTGCCCGAACCATCCTCAACAACAATCTGCCCCTGAAACCTTTTTACGACCTGCTCGACGCTTTCCAACAGGACGTCTACAAGAAACGCTTTGATGATTTCAACGATCTGGCCGACTACTGCCGTCGGTCGGCCAACCCCATCGGGCGGTTGCTGCTTATGCTCTTCAATGCGGATAAGTCTGAAAATTACTCGCTCTCCGATTGCATCTGCACCGGCCTGCAACTGGTCAACCTCTGGCAGGATATTGCAGATGACTGGAAAAAAGGCCGCATCTATCTGCCCATGCAGGATATGGCTAATTTCAAGGTGACCGAAGAAGACATCACCGCCTCCCGTTGCGATGAACGCTGGCAAGCCCTGCTTTCCTTTGAAGTGGCACGCGCCAGAAGCATATTGAATACGGGCGCACCACTCGCCCGCCGGCTGCCCGGACGCATTGGGTGGGAATTGCGCCTGATCGTGGCAGGTGGCCTGCATATCCTCAACCGCATCGAAGCTGTCGGTTACGACGTTTTCGCACGGCGTCCCCGCATCGGCCACGCCGGAAAGCTGGCCGTCATCTGGCGCGCCCTGAATTATCCGCGCCAAAACGCATGACCCCGCATCAATACTGCCAGGGCAAAGCCGCTGCCAGCGGATCAAGTTTCTATTACAGTTTCATGTTCCTCGATCCAGCTCGGCGGCAGGCCATTACCGCGCTGTACGCCTTTTGCCGCGAAGTCGACGACGTGGTCGACGAATGCCGCGACCCTGTACCGGCCCACACCAAACTCGACTGGTGGCGGCAGGAAATCGACCGCGTTTTTGATGGAGTCCCCACTCATCCCGTCGGACTGGCCCTGCAAGAAATCTGCGCCCCCTTCAGGCTCGTGCGCGAACACCTGCACGAGATCATCGACGGCATGGCAATGGATTTACAAAACAGGCGCTACGCCGATTTTCCCGCCCTACAAGATTATTGCTACCACGTCGCCAGCACCGTGGGCCTGCTTTCCGTCACCATTTTCGGAGCCAGTAACCCCCAGACGTTTGACTATGCCCGCGACCTCGGCATCGCCTTCCAACTCATCAATATCATTCGCGATGTCGGTGAAGATGCCCGCCGCGGGCGCATTTACCTGCCTACCGACGAACTGCAACGCTTTGGTGTGCTTGAGGATAACATCCTCGCTGCCCGCACCAGCGACAACTTCCAGAACCTGATGGCTTTCCAGGCTGAACGCGCCAATGCGTACTATGAACAGGCGCTGGCCAAGTTGCCTGCCGTCGACCGCAAAAACCAACGTCCGGGCCTGGTCATGGCGGCAATCTATAGCGCCCTATTGCGTAAAATCGTCCGGGACGGCTTTCCCGTACTCGACCGCCGTATTTCCCTCACCCCGTTGCGCAAGGTCTGGCTTGCCGGCCTGACCTGGTTGAAAGGATAAAACCGTGACGGCAGTCGCCATCATCGGCGCAGGTTACGCGGGTCTCGCGTGCGCAGTGGAACTGGCCAGCCAGGATATGGAAGTCACGGTGTTTGAACGCTCCAGGACATTAGGTGGCCGGGCGCGGGTTGTCAGAAAGGATGGCTGGACAGTCGACAACGGCCAGCACCTGTTGATCGGGGCCTACACCGAGCTAACCCGCCTGTTGCGCCTCACCGGCGTATCGCCGCGCCAAGTCAGGCAGTTGCCGCTCACGCTACATATTCCGGGGCAATTTCATCTGCGGGCCGCCTCTCTGCCTGCCCCCCTGCACCTGCTCATGGGGCGTGCACGAGGATTAACTTGGCACGAACGGTTTGCCATTTGCACGATGTTGTGCCAGCTCAAACGCAGGCGTTTCCAATTCCCTGCGGAGATGACCGTCACCGAGTTGCTCACCGGTTGCCGCCAACCTCCCCGGTTGCGCAACCTGCTCTGGGAACCGCTCTGTCTGGCCGCGCTCAACACCCCCGCCCATGAAGCCTCGGCCCAAATCTTCGCCAACATCCTGCGCGACACCCTGGCCGCCAGTTCGTCTACCGCCAGCGAACTGCTGATTCCCTGCGTTGACCTCTCCGAACTTTTCCCCGTCCCTGCAGCAAGATACCTCGCCACCCGGAACGGAAACATCCTTACCGGCAATGCCATTACCGCAATCACCCCGGACAACACGGGTTTCCGCCTCACCGGTGCGCCGGGTTGCCGCGTCTGGCCGCAGGTCGTTATTGCCACAGCGCCGCATCACGCCGTCAGCCTGCTCAACTCCACCGGAGCCTGCCCCCAATTCTCGGCACAGGTCGCCGCCCTGCCCTCTGAACCGATCACCACGATTTATCTTGCTTTTGGCTCCGGCTTCGCCCTGCCTTCGTCGATGATCGGGCTGACTGCCGGCCCTGCGCAATGGGCTTTCGACCGGGGGCAATGCACCGGCCCCGAAGGGCTGGTAGCCGCAGTCATCAGTGCGCCACGCCACGAAAATCGTAAAACCCTGATCCCTACCGTCCTCGCCCAACTCGAACGCACGCTTGGCAGCAGCCTGCCAGAGCCTCAATGGACACACATCATCACCGAGAAACGCGCAACCATTGCCTGCCACCCCGGCCTTGTCCGTCCTGGCATCATTACACCACTGCCCGGCCTGTGGCTAGCCGGCGATTACATTGAGAGTGAATACCCGGCTACACTGGAATCCGCCGTGCGCGTGGGCGTCCGGTGCGCGCGGGAGATCGCGTCAACGCCTGGCCACTGATTCAGCAAAAATACGGCATAGCCGGTTGACCTGCCCGTCCCAATGGAAAGCTTCGCCATAACGTCGGATGACGACACGATCCCATGTCCTTGAGAGCGCCAGGTCAATGGCTGCCTTCAGGGCAGATGGATCACCAAAGAGTGCGAGTCCCCCCAGTTCCGAGCGGCAAATGAGTTCGCGATTGATTCCGGTATCGAAGGCGACGACCGGCAGGCCGCAGGCCATCGCTTCGAGCAATGCCGTAGCCGGACATTCGTGATGCGCAGTGAACACGAATACGTCGGCAGCCGATAGCGGGTCGGCCAGCCCATCCGGCGGCAGGGCGTCAAGAAAACGTACCGTCTCTTTCAAATTCAGTTGTTCGACCAGGGCTTTCAGTTCAGTGCAGCTGGTTTTCTCCAGGCTATCCGCACCGACGAGCAGGCAAATCAGCCCCGGCCAGCGCTCGGAAAGTGTTGGCAACGCCTCAACCAACCGCCTGTAACCCTTTTCCCCGGATACCCCCCCTGAGGAGATCAACACTGGCGCAACCGGTGAAATCCCCAGCGCGGCACGCGCCGCAATGCGGTCACGCGGACGGAAACACTCGGCATCGATGCCATCGGCAATTATTTCGACCCGTTCATCCGGCGCACCCAGTTCAAGGGCAAACTGGCGCAGGGTGTCGTTTATGGCAAATATCCGCACCGCACCCTTGAACGCTTCGCGCAATTTCGAAATCCGCCACGAACTACGCGCTCTTTCATCGCCATACAGGGTAATCGTAACCGGCACACCGAGCCAACGGCTCAACAGGACACCCGCATACCCCTCGGGATAAGCGCCATGCGCATCGATCAAATCGAGCCGCCCTGCATTATGCAGTGCGGCAAAACGGGAATATGCCCCCTTTGCCATCGCCCACCCGTCCAGCCGTCGCAGCGCTTCCAGCCCCGGTGCGGCCAAAAAACGGGGAAACCATACGGGGATGCCTTGCTGCTCTTCGTATTCCGGCATGCTTGGCCGAAAAGCCGGGTTCAGATTCTGCCGGAACCAGTCCTCCAACGGAACCCAGGGTGTTGGCGAAACGACATACAGGGGCAGGCGGCGTGCGACGCGGAACATGCGTTCTCGGACGAATAGTCCCCGGTTCGGATACAAACTGTTCGGAAACCGGCTGCTTAACACACCGATATGCGGGCCTTTGGATATTTCAGCCATCACAACTCCAACCTTATCGGAAAAACCCCGCCCAGGAGGTCGAGGTAGGCCGAATATGCCCAACCGGGCGTAAAAATAAGTCGTCTCATGGAGGCGATGATAATATGACATACCCACTTGCGGCAGCAAAACACAACTTCACACTTGCATGTACCGCACGCATCCAGTATCGTCACGCGACCGTTGGGGGTGTCCGCACATCGTGATGCGGGCTGAGAAAAACCCTTGGAACCTGATCCGGCTCATACCGGCGTAGGGAAACGCTGTCCATGCCTATATCCTCTTCTTCCAGCCACTCTTCCGGCATCCCCAATGTCGTCTCCATTGCCGGGATCGACCCATCCGGCGGCGCAGGGGTGTTTGCCGATATCAAGACCTTTTCCGCGCTTGGCGCTTATGGGTGCGGCATCGTCGCAGCGCTGACTGCTCAGAACACGCGAGGCGTAACCGGCGTCCACACGCCCCCTGTCGAATTCCTGCGCCTGCAAATCGACACCCTGTTCAACGATGTTGCCCTTCACGCCTGCAAAATCGGTATGCTCGGCAACGCCGGGATCGTTGCCACGGTCGCCGACCGCCTTTCTCACTGGCAAGCGGCCAATGTCGTCCTTGATCCCGTGATGACCGCCAAGAGCGGCGACCCCCTGCTTGACCGTAACGCCATCGCAACCTTACGCGAAGCGCTTTTCCCCCTGGCATCCATCATCACCCCCAACCTGCCCGAATCGAGCCTGCTGCTCGGCGAGCGCATGCCGGAAACGCTCCGCGAAATGCGCCGTGCGGCGGAACGCCTGCGGGATATGTTACCTGCCACATTGGAACGATGGGTGCTGCTCAAAGGGGGGCATTTGTCCGGCAGCGAGTCGGTCGACCTGCTCTTTGATGGCGAGCACATGATCGCGCTTTCCGCCCGCCGCATCGACACGCCGAACACCCACGGAACCGGCTGCACCCTGTCCTCTGCCATTGCCGCGCTGCTGCCGCAGGCTGATTCCTCCAACCCGGTCGAGATTTCCGTGCGCGCCGCCCACAGCTACCTGCAAAACGCCATAGCAAATGCGGGGAGGCTGCGTGTCGGCCACGGGCATGGGCCGGTGCATCACTTCCACGCTGTCTGGGCAAAACCCGAAGATCCCCTTTCCTCACATTGACCAAAATCACATGAACGATCCTTTCGATGGAGCCAGCGCCCGCGTCAACCATGCCGCCATTGCTCCCCTGCCCAACTCGCGCAAGATTTACGTTCAAGGCCCCCGAACCGACCTGCGCGTGCCCATGCGTGAAATTTCGCAGTCGGATACCCCGGCTGCCTTCGGTGGAGAAAAAAATCCGCCCATCTTCGTCTACGACTGTTCAGGCCCATACACTGACCCGGACGTAAAAATCGACATCCGCCAAGGGCTGCCCACCCCACGGCAAGCGTGGATCGAAGAGCGCGGCGACACCGAAATCATCGAAGCCCCCGCCCTTCGGCCAGCCGCCCCCGCCTTTCCCGGCCTTGCCCGCAGACCGCGTCGCGCCAGGGCTGGAATGAACGTCACGCAAATGCACTATGCCCGGCAAGGCATCGTTACCCCCGAAATGGAATTCGTGGCGATCCGCGAAAACCTGAACCGTCAGGCATGGCTCGAAAACCTCGCTGCCACCGGCGGCGAAAAACTCGCCGCCGTCCTTTCACACCAGCATCCCGGCGAACCCTTCGGTGCGGCGCTGCCAACCGAAATCACCTCCGAATTCGTGCGCGACGAAATCGCCCGTGGCCGCGCCATCCTCCCGGCGAACATCAACCACCCGGAATGCGAGCCGATGATCATCGGGCGCAACTTCCTCACCAAGATCAACGCCAACATCGGCAATTCTGCGCTGGGCTCCTCCATTACCGAAGAAGTCGACAAAATGGCCTGGGCCATCCGCTGGGGCGGCGACACGGTAATGGATCTATCGACCGGCAAGCACATCTTCGAAACCCGCGAATGGATCATCCGCAACGCCCCCGTCCCTATCGGAACCGTCCCCATCTACCAGGCGCTGGAAAAAGTCGGCGGCAAGGCCGAAGAACTCACCTGGGAAATTTTCCGGGACACCCTCATCGAACAGGCTGAACAGGGCGTCGACTACTTCACCATCCACGCTGGCGTAAGGCTTGTCCACATCCCTCTGACCGCGCGGCGGCTGACCGGCATCGTGAGCCGGGGCGGCTCCATCATAGCGAAATGGTGCCTTGCCCATCACCAGGAAAACTTCCTCCATACCCATTTCGCGGAAATCTGCGACATTCTGCGCGCCTACGACATTGCCTTCTCGCTCGGCGACGGGCTGCGGCCCGGCTCCATCTTCGACGCCAACGACGAAGCCCAACTGGCCGAACTCAAGGCCCTTGGCGAACTCACCGCCATCGCTTGGCAGCACGACGTACAAACCATGATCGAAGGCCCCGGTCACGTGCCCATGCACATGATCCGCGAAAATATGGAGCTGGAACGCCAATGGTGCCAGGAAGCCCCTTTCTACACCCTTGGCCCACTCGTCACCGACATTTCCCCCGGCCACGACCACATCGCCAGCGCCATCGGCGCGGCCATGATCGGCTGGCGCGGCACGGCCATGCTTTGCTACGTCACGCCCAAGGAACATCTGGGGCTGCCGGACAAAAACGACGTCAAGGAAGGCATCATCGCCTACAAACTTGCCGCACATGCCGCCGACCTCGCCAAGGGGCATCCCGGTGCGCAGATACGGGACAATGCGCTTTCCAGGGCGCGCTACGAATTCCGCTGGGAAGACCAGTTCAACCTTGGCCTCGACCCCGATAAAGCCAGGGCTTTCCACGACGAGACGCTACCTCACGGCACCGCTAAGACCGCCCATTTCTGCTCGATGTGCGGCCCGCGCTTCTGTTCGATGAAGATCACGCAGGAAGTCCGCGAATATGCAGCAAAAAAGGGCTCGGCGGAATCCGACGCGCTATTGAGGGGGATGGAAGAAAAATCGGCAGAATTCGTGAAATCCGGGGCGGAGGTTTACAGGAAGGTGTAAGAACCGGCCTGGCGCCAGGTTTCAACCCCCCACACCCGAATGCGCGCGCTCTTCAGGTCGCCTCTTCCCCGGTCTCCCCGGTGCGGATACGTACAACCTGCTCCACCGGCATCACAAATATCTTGCCGTCACCGATCTTGCCGGTATGCGCGGCCTTGATGATGGCTTCGACCGCCTGATCCACGATCTCGTCAGCCAGCACGACCTCGATTTTCACCTTGGGAAGGAAATCGACCACGTATTCCGCCCCTCGATAAAGCTCGGAATGCCCTTTCTGGCGGCCAAAACCCTTTACTTCCGTTACCGTCAGGCCGCTGATACCGATTTCAGAAAGGGCTTCGCGCACTTCTTCGAGTTTGAACGGTTTGATAATGGCTTCGATTTTTTTCATGACATGCTCCCACGGGTTCCCCGGCATTCTATGCGTTCCCGGGGCGCCTAGCCACCCTCACGCGAGCCAGCCATGCCGTGCTGGGGTTGGCCTCAAATTGGCGGGTGTTACAGCCTGTATGAGGAAGAGGTCACATGCGGCGGCTCTAATACGATCAAAGCTGAAAAAAAATGGCCGTTACAGGAGCAGAACGACATCCCTGCATAACGGAAAGGCGGTCATGAACAATCAACGCTTCGTGCTCATCCAAGGTAGCCGCGAAAATAGCGACCATACGCCCAAGGACTCCCGCAACATCGGCCATATCGTGGCCAATGCCATACAGGCCGGGTTCCGTATCGGCATGGCCGTCCGCATCGGACAGGTGGATGGCCGCATCGTTGGCTACAACATCGGTCATTTCGGCCTATTCAGGGGCAAGGATTACCCCCTGCTGGTACGCACCCGCTACGGCACCGCCAAATGCAGCCTTGCGGAAGTGGCGGCGACCTGAACCCCTCACCCTGTGATCAGGGCGATTGCACCTTTTTGACATATCCCATATAGATACTGTTACCAAAGTCAAGCTCCGAGGGAGGCGTTTTCGCTAATGCTCGGCATGGCGTGTAAGGCACAAACCGCCTTACACGCCACACCGGCAAGCGTGTTTTGTCCCGCGCGCAGT
>Ga0123354_10019310_pt1 | contig 10702 bp, 10 predicted proteins | sample TergutLab28metaG_2_FD_97872 | JGI IMG/M metagenome (GOLD analysis project Ga0123354, IMG submission 97872) | Labiotermes labralis P4 segment gut microbial communities from Petit-Saut dam, French Guiana - Lab288 P4 | ecosystem: Host-associated > Arthropoda: Insects > Digestive system > Gut ...
AACTGTATATGGACAACTTCTTTTCCTCCCCTGAGCTGTTTGATGACTTGGCCCAGAAAAAATGCAGATAGGATGGCCAATAGCTACACGGTCAGCCGTCGAACATGGAAGTGGACAAAAAAAACTCTTTTTCCACCTGTTAGACCTGGCCATTGTCAACAGTTACATCCTCTTATCTTCATGTGTTGGGAAGAAAATCTCACACAGATTTTCAACTCGCCCTTATCAGAGAGATGCTGGCACGGTCTGGGCATGAGCCACGAACATCCATGCCTGTAGGAAGACCAGCCTCAGCTTCTAATAACACCGGAAGACTGGACACACGTCACAATAAGCACTGGCCTGGCCGCAGTAACACGAAACAGCGATGTCGCCTGTGTCTTTGGGGGGCGTGAAGCGAACGGTGATATTGAGATGTGTCAAGTGTGAAGTGGTGCTTTGTGTTGATCGAAACTGTTTTGAAGATTACCATACAAAGACCAACTTGTAAGACATCTGTTCATCTGTCCTCCATACAAAGAGATGAAGCCTTTGACAGCAATGAAAGTAAAAGAACACGGATATTTACAAGTTCGTTTAGAAACTTATCTCCTCCATTACGCAGTAAGGAAATTACAGCATTTTTAAGGCATTCTGAGCAATGTCTGTTTCCTTCCCCACAAAATGCTTTTTGTTTCACAAATTTATCCCGTTCAGTTCACGAAATATTAAGGTTTTGCGAATATCATGCGCAAAATTTAAATACCCTGAAGAAAAATTCGGCGAGCTGGGACTTACAGTTGGGATTTAACTCAGCGTTTAAAGGGTTAATGGCTGTTCAGCTATTTAAAGGGCTCACTGTACGGCATATATATATATATATATGTCGTTCAGCGGCTAAGGGTTAATTCACAAACAGTCGTAGTCTCCCCATAAGGCATCATTTACTTCATAATGAATGGCTAATATCTTGTGTAAATGCAAAGAGAATTAAAGGAGCGTTTTATCATTGATAATAGCAACAGTATTTGTCTCTGTTAAGTGTGTGACAGGTAATAGGAAAATGTATGTGGGTGTGTGTGTGTGCTAGATAATTCAGATTAAAATATATGGCTGGCCCAAAGTAAGTTGTTAACCACCACTAGTGTGTGAATCATCAGTGTTCTCTCTCTCTCTCTCTTTTTTGCAGTTAGTACCTTCAAGTTTAATATTTTAACAATATATGTACAATATTTGTTAAACTTACCATAGAAACAACACTACTGCAGGTATTAATTACAAAGAACTATACAATTGTAAATCTATGAATATTCAATACAAATGTAAAACCAGTATTATAATAATGTGCTTGTGAAACTTGAAAAACTACCAACCAGGGTAACAAGAACACTACAGATATTTGTAAATAAATGCTTAAGACGAATAATGAATATAAAATGGACCGATATGATTATGAATGAAGAATTATGGAGAATCACCCATCAGAAGTCAGTAGATAATCAGATAAAAAGAATAAAATGGAATTGGATTGGACACACATTACATAAATTAACAGGAGCAATAGAGAAAACTGCATTAGATTGGAATCCTCAGGGATATAGAAGGAGAGGTAGGCCGAAGAGAACGTGGCGAAGGACATTAGAGGATGAGATAAGAAGCACAAGAAGATCATGGAATGAGGTCAATGGGATAGCTGAAGACCACAATGCCTGGAAGCTCTTCATGGATGCCCTATGCTCCACAAGGAGTAAAAGGATTTGATGATACAATTGTAAATGGAATCCCATGACATTGACAAACAATACATTGTATACACCTGCATTTAAGTTCTTATAAATATTTTGGCTTGATGGTGGCCTGCCTAATCCAAAACTAGTCACACTATTTAAATTAATAAAATGTAAGATAGTTGTATTTGACGAAGTATATATTTTATTTCATTTTAATATTCTCTTATATGTTCACTAGGGTTTAATATATTTACATCATTTTCAGTATTTAGTTAAATACAGATTTTTCTGCCACAAAAAAACATGAAACTGATTTAATTCACACTTCTTTTGTCCGTTTCAGACGCAGACAACCATGCAAGGCACCTGATCAAGCTGCAGTAACTCGCCCGCTAATGGCTGCCGACATAGGAACTAGTCACGCTCCAACAGACCCGGTCGAGATGCGTCGTCTGAACTTCCAAACTCCTGGCATGATCTCACATCCACCCATCCCAATTTCTGAATTAGCTAATCACATTGAGAGACTCAAGGCAAACGACAACCTAAAGTTTTCACAGGAGTATGAGGTATAAATCTTAATTCCTCCTTGTAATCTTATGAAAATTTTTAATTGTCACACCACATGCATTGGCAGCTACATTTAAATCATGTTGTTATGTGGCATTTTATTTTTATGTCTTCCTTTCAATATGTAGGCACTGGGATAGCTCAGTCGGTGTAGCGACTCGCTACGGGCTGGACGGTCTGGGGATCAAATCCGGGTGGGGGGGGGGGGGCGAGATTCACCGCACCTATCCAGACTGGCCCTGGGGCCCACCCAGCCTCCTATACAATGGGTACCGGGTCTTTCCCAGCAGTAAAGCGCCTGGGGCGTGGTGTTGACCACCCACCCCCATCTAACGCCTAGGTTAAAGAAAGAGTAGAGCTATACCTCTACTCCCCGTCTGGGCCTTTGTGACCTGTGCTAGGGTGAACTTTACCTTCACCTTTCAATATGTATCAATAGACAAAATGCATTATTTTGTTGCAGGAGACCAAAGAAGAGTGAAAGGCTGCCCGATTTGACAAAATATTAGCACAAAATAAGTGCAGGCTTTAAAATATCTTGGAGATGTAAAGTTTGTGTACTAGGTGGCCAACCATGTATCATCAACATTGTTGTTGAGTGCTTGTGTTTAATTATTGTGGATAAAACTAATGTCATGGTTAAGAGTTAAATGAACACTGAAAACGTTCTGGTACAGTAAAATGGACACACATTTTACAAAAATGTTTTAGATTATTTTCAACAAATGTGGAAGCCTCGATGGCTTTGTTTAGTGACTAAGCTATGGGCTGAGTGGCTAAGGAGTTGTGCTTCCAGGCAAAGACAAAAGATTTTTTCCCCCCTTAAGAGCATCCATACCAGCTCTGAGGCCCATAAGCTCACCAGATGGGTGCTGGCACCCTCTTTCTTTGGAGTTAAAGCAGCCAGAGCACAAACCTGACCACTCACCTCTGTCTAATGCCAAGGTTAAGAATCCATGTAGCTGTACCTCTGTTTGCCTGTATGTTTGCATGATGTGGTTTCCGGTCAAATGCAGGGACCACCACATGCAGAGCTTTAATATTTCATTCCATTTATGTAATTTGGGAGGGGGTGGGTGTATCAAAACACAACTGTCTTCGTACCCTATTTATTAGGCTGACGACGACATGTTTCGGCCACTGTGGGCCATCCTCAGATCACAAAAATATATAATGAGGAGAAAATATACAGTATAAGAACATTAGTTGTTGTGCATATTTTGAGATTTCAACGAGATGTCGTTGTCTTTCGGTTATCTATATTGAAACTAATAAATACCTAATAAATAGGATACAAAGACAGTTGTGTTTTGACATACCCACCCCCTCCTAATTTACATAAAACACAACGGTGATGATGCATCTAAGGATCCCATTTATGTGTTTTATATTTTGTCTGCAGTCTATTGAACCAGGCCAGCAGTTTACCTGGGACCACTCAAATATGGAGGTGAACAAGCCAAAGAATCGATATGCCAATGTAATTGCTTATGATCATTCAAGGGTTATTCTACAGCCTGTGGATGGTATACTTGGTTCTGATTACATTAATGCAAATTACTGTGATGGATACCGAAAGCACAACGCTTATGTTGCTACTCAGGTAAGTACTGCTTATCTTGTGTAAGACATGATAATACTTAATTAGGTAGCTGTATTATTTTAGGAACATTTTGCTGGAATTGCAGTTTGTTTGGATGTTTTCTGCCTGTGTCTCTTATCTAAATATACAGAAATTTAAGTATACCAAAAGAGAAGAATCTAATATTATTTGGTGTGTTTGTGTTTTAGGGTCCTCTTCAAGATACATTTGCAGACTTCTGGCGCATGTGCTGGGAGTTGCGTTCAGCCACTATAGTGATGATGACAAAATTAGAGGAGAGGACACGTATCAAGTGTGACCAGTATTGGCCCACAAGAGGAACTGATACGTATGGAGCCATGACTGTGACGATCACAGATGTCCAAGAGCTCTCAACTTATTGCATTCGAACCTTTCAGATTCACAAGGTGCATCTCAGTTTATATCATATTAATCCTGTAAAAAGTGTAAACAAGTATGAGGTTTGACATTCCTGTGGCGTTGATTATGAAGATTTCAGAATGCAAAATTTAAAGTTGTTACACAGTGGTGTTGGGGGACCGCGGTAGCACAATGGTTAAGGTGCTGTGCTACAAATCGGAAGGTCGCTGGTTCGATCCCAGCTAGTGTCAGTGGATTTTTCATTGACAAAAAATTCTTCTGATCACACTATGGCCCTGGGGTCAACTCAGCTTGTAACAGAAATGAGTACCAGGAGTATTTCCTGGGGGTAAATGTGGCAGGTGCGTAAGGCTGACAACCTACCAACATCCTGTGCCGTTTTCACGAAATCTGGGAACTTTAACTTCTTGGAACCCTCTGGGCCCCTCCGGGCCTGTAACGGGACTGCTTTACCTTTTACCCAGTGGTGTTGTTCAGATTTCTGATTGTCTGCAACGTGATGTTGTGTCGCAGGGTAAGTGGTTCCTGACATTTCAAAGCATCATGTTACCTTTGTCTTCAAGGTTATTTAGTCAATGAATAGAGTTTACGGATGCATGGATGCAGTATATGGACTTACTGTCCTTGGGAATGAAGCCAACATGGTACTATGAAATGCTGGGGACCATTCACCCAATAACATAGCATCATATCTCAGAAGACTCAAAACCTGAAAATTCCAGAAGACAGCAGTTTTTGTGTGTGAACAAACATTACTGTTAAGGTCCATTAATATATTTGCCAGGGGGGGATCGCTTTATGATAAAGTGCGCTACATTCTTTTCTAATCTTCACTCATTCGTCTGTGTGAAGTCTTTCCTTCCTGTGTTATACAGTATCTCATCCCTGAGTTTTTGTGTCTGGCAAGTCCTTGTTCTCAAAATTGTTTTAAATTTTAATTTTATGATCTACAAACCAGTCATATCAGTGTTGTAATTATTAGTGTGTCCTTCATTACATCAGCCGGTCTTAGAGGGCAGTGTTTCCAGTTTTCTTGGCAATGAGCGTGAAGTTTGTGGTCTTTGGATGTGGAACAGTGTAGAGTGGTTGGGCATTTCCGACTTTGTCATCTTATCTGAACAGACAGCTTTAAAAATAGTTCATAGGTAAATGACACAGTAATAAAATGATCCCATATGGTTGTGCTGTGTTTCTTGGAGCATATCCACATAGAAATCACTTGTTGCAGTTTGGCTACTCGGAACGACGGGAAATAAAACAATTCCAGTTCACAGCGTGGCCTGACCATGGCGTGCCTGATCACCCTGCTCCTTTTCTACAGTTCCTACGCCGTGTTCGCAACATGAACCCTACTGATGCAGGACCAATGGTTGTTCACTGCAGGTCAGTATGAACACATTTCATAGTAAGAAGACAGATCTGTGCTTTCTGATTTACATTCTTGACCACAAGAATGCTGGAAAGTGATTTCACATAGTTCCTGACTCAGTAGCTTGTAAGGCTTTTTTATTTTTTTTCCCTGTGTAGATTTCAGTAGCAGAGAGCTGTGTGGATGACTGACATATTAAACATCTTGAGGGACAAAAATATATTTCTTTAAGTCAAAGACAAACACACTGATTATCTGAATCCGACATTCAGAGGACCATGCATCGTGATATATTCTTATAATAAAACCAACAAGATGCACTAATTTCTCAAGTTTATTTTAGGAATAGAACTCTACATGTTTCGGACAGTTCCTCTGTCCGTCGTCAGGAGTCTAGTACTGTACACACAGCAATAGGTATATGTCATACAGGTTATGCTGACTGCTTGCTACTGGGATCACGAACATACGCATCAGAAACTTGGACACTAACAAAGAGAGATAGAAAGCAATTGAACATTTTTGAAAGGATAGTGTATAGAAGAATTTTAGGCCCAGTATATGGGAATGAAAAAGGAAATTGGAGGATATTAGCCAATAAAGAAATTTATGCAAGCATTAAAATAGTACTATAATTGAGACAATAAGGTTAAATAGATTACTTTGGTTTGGGCATGTACAGAGAATGGAAGAAAGTAGAATTCCCAAAAGGGTATTATATACGAATTTGGGAACAACAAAATTGGGAGGTAGATCAAGGAATAGATGGCAAGATGGTGTAAGAGAGGATAGAAGAATAGCTGGTGGAAAAGGGTGGCAGGAAAAAGTATGTAGCAGAGAGGAAGGGAAGAAGCTCCTGAGAACGGCAAGGAATCATCGCATTTTGCACATGCCAGTGGGATGAATAGAATGATTATCATCAACTTCGTCATGTTAGCACTTGCCAGTATTTTTACTCCATTATAGTTGTTACACTTTCAGCTTCACCAAAGCATTTTCTGATCAGAATAAGTCCACATTACAGACTTCTCATACAGACCACATTTCTTACTGTTAGAGTGGTGACATTTACTTTCTGTATTCACAGCGCTGGTGTTGGACGGACAGGTTGTTTCATTGTTATTGACTCGATGCTGGAGCGGATGCGTCATGAGAAGATAATTGACATCTATGGTCATGTGACGTGCCTCAGAGCACAGCGTAACTACATGGTTCAGGTGAGATATGTCTATCAAGAACATTGTATGATTTTGAAAATGGAATTTGAAGAAAAAATTATGGCAGTGCTTGGTGACTGGTCACTGTAGGTACCTTATTTGCCATGTGTTAAGGACTGTGTCATGACTCAGGCAGTTAGTTGCCGGCCTGTCATTGCGGAGGTCCAGGTTTGGTCCCAGGCCACTCTATGTGGGATTTGTGGTGGTCAAAGTGGCACTGGGACAGATTTTTCTTAAAGTATTGCAGTTTTATGTCAGTATCACTCCACCAGTGCTCCATATTCAATGATTCTTCCATATGTCACCGGAACTATATAATCTACCAATTGACAGTGTTGTTGAATAACACACATGCACACACACACACACACACACACACACACACACACACACACACACAGTCTGTGGAATGGGAGTGAATGTGGCAACTGATAACGTGCAGCTACAATGGCTAAGCTTTTCATGGTCCAATGATGAAGTAATTAGCTACCAGAATGTGTTCTGTCAGTAATTTGGTGTTCTTTACTGTTGAGTCATACTAGTATGAACTTTCTGGTTGCTTTTCCTGATACGTCTCAAAAGGGGGCACAGTACGCCTTGGAAAAGGGTGAAGTGGATAGAGACAGGCAGCATACACAAAGACAACAGATTGTAATTGTGGTCGCATTGTGCTTCTTAATTTAATGTTTGTGACTTGCCCTGAAGAAACCACTGAAGGTTGAAAACCTACCAGCATGTTTAAATGAGTATCAGTGCTTCATATTTAGGGTCCCTAGGTTTAGCTTTTGTACCCGAGGCCGGCTATCCTGAGAAGTTAGTTGTATTTTCCTTAGTCCCTTGAACAAATTAGGCCATTCCTTCTTATTTACAAATTACTTCTAATTCATTATTCTCAAATTGTCATGCTTGTTTGTTTATTTGCTTATTTATTTGTTTATGTACTTATTTATTTATGTTTTTGTTTCGTTTATTTATTCTCTCATTTAGTCACTCATGCCCTCACTCTTGTATGTATTTATTCATGTATTCACTTATTAATTAATTTATTTATTTATTTTATTTGTAGTGTGCCAGTAACTCAGGCTGTGTAGCATCAGGTGGTAGTATGATTAGTTAATCGTGAACTGGAGGGGATGTGGCAGAAAGCAATCATGCTCAGATTTGAGTTGTGTGTGGAAGGACTGAGCAAAAGCATGAAATCCCTCAATATGTGCACTGTGAGCCAAGATTTGGACCAGAGACCTTCCAAATACAGAGCTGATTTGCAGCCCAGTTCACTGTGATACCCATTCAATGCTGTATAGCCTGAGTAACTGGTATTTTTGTTAGGTAACAGGTACACAAATAAATCAAAGATTAAACCAGTCAAATTCTTTGCTCTTTGTTTGTACAGGCTTTTTACATTCACTGATGAGGACATAAGATGCATTCCTTACCGGTTACTATCTTAATTATACGTACATTACAGTAACTTTATTGTCATGCCTTACAAATGAACACAAACTTTAATTTCCTACAGACTGAGGACCAGTATATTTTCATCCATGATGCCCTGCTTGAGGCTGTGATTTGTGGCAACACTGAGGTGGCTGCCCGGAATTTGCACACTCACATCCAGAAGCTAATGCAGCCTGAAATTGGGGAGAACATCACAGGGATGGAGTTGGAGTTCAAGGTAAGAATTACATATCAAATGATCTCATTCTGTTTGAATCATTATCAACACTGGAACTGAAGAGTGTGGTCTTTGGGGATGTTATGGCATGGTGTTGCATATGCAGTAGTTCCCTGCTGCTCACCAAACAATGCAGCATAACATTCCAGAAGACTGAAATCTTCAAGAATCTTCAGCAACACTGCTGTAAGAACCACAGCTCACACAACACCATACATGTCCGTCATGGACTCATGACAAGTATTTTTCATTCTTCTCTGTCATCCCATAATTTCTCCATTTTCCCCACTTTCTTTTGTTTATCTTCCCTCCCCCTGCCCCCCCCCCACCATATGGTCCATCATCCCTTCTTAATCTCAGTGCCACCCATTAATAATATATAGGTATACCATTTTGTACTCAACTGTCATTAATATCATTAGAATTACATTGTGACTTGTGTCCTATAGATATCCTGGTCTAACATGTAAGTTCACAGACCAGAACGTGTTTCTATTCTCTCTCTCTCTTCTCTTCATGTGGCTCCGATTTGGCACTCGTCTTGTATTCCATGCTAAACCATATATATTCTGCATACTAGACAAGAAGATGGAGGCAGCAGATTCTTGATTCTTCTGCAATTATTTTGTCCACCAATAAGACTACATAGTGTCATGACCCAGAATGTCATAGTCCGAAACCTCACCACAGTAAATTTGTGAAATTTAATATATATGATTTTTAGGTGGCTCATTCTGATGGAGCCTTTTCTGGCAATGAATTTTAATAGTACCAACAAGTCTGTTTTGTATAGCATAGACACCCGGATACCATAGTTGATAGTCTCACAGCCAAAGCTTTCACTGCAGATAAATGCACCAAACTCTTCTTCGGTGATCAGCTGAACCATGTCACGGCTGTTTGCCACAGAAGATTGATAGGGGAGTTTTCTGATAATTATGATACTTTTGAAATTATTGTGCTGATAATTTGATAAGCAGAATCAAATCATCTGACAATGAATTGGAACTAAATAAACTTACAAATACTCAATTTCTTTGTGTTACAGAAACTGTCTAACATTAAGACTGACTCCACCCGCTTCATCAGTGCAAACTTGCCCTGTAACAAGCATAAGAACCGACTGGTGCACATCTTGCCATTTGAATCAACAAGGGTGTGTTTGACACCTGTACGTGCCATAGAAGGCTCTGATTACATAAATGCTAGTTTCATAGATGGTTACCGTTACCGAGCAGCTTACATCGCAACACAGGGCCCACTCCTTGACACCACTGAAGACTTCTGGAGGATGCTGTGGGAACACAACTCAACTATTGTTGTTATGCTTACAAAACTCAAAGAAATGGGAAGGGTGAGTTCATATGTTGAAGATTCAAGATTCTTTTTTGGATTCTTGACTCCCGAAGATAGGACTGATAGGTTGTCCTGAAACGTTGGTAAGAAATTACCACTACTCGCCGTGTAATAACCCAGAAGAGCGCAGTTCTGTTGAAGATTTAAGTTTTCTAGGATGTGACTCCGTATTGTTGTGTGAGTACTTTTTGATGTTTTGAAGAATCATAGCACATTCATCTTCATGTCAAGCAGGTATATTGGACACTGAAGCTGAAGATGCTCTGATCATTTAAAACAGTGCTACACAACCTTTATAAATTGCAGGGCACCTATACACTACTGATATGGTAAAGTGCTATGAGGGGTTTTAAAAAATTTTATTAATATGAAATCTGTATTCTTCTGGGATTTGACTTCCAGTCTACACTCTATAAAATCCTGAAGAATGCATATCTCATTTATGCTGCGGCAGATGCCTGAAATCATGGAACATTCAATTGTATTTATTTTATCATTATTTATATTAGATTACAGTGAACTGTATTGCTTCTTCAAGAGTGATTCTGATTCATTTGTGTCTGTTCCTGATAGAATTTATACAGGGCCAATGCTCATTGGAGTCTCAAAAGAACTAAAGACTCCATGGACCATTTACAAAAAGGCAAGGGCTACAGGATGTGTGCCACTGCTTTGCAGCATTATAGATTACCCAGCCATCAACAAAGCATCACATCTCTAAAGACTCAAATCCTCGGTGGCACTGCTGCTGAAGCCTCAGACCTCACCAACACAACAAAGCATCACATCTCTAAAGACTCAAATCCTCGGTGGCACTGCTGC
>Ga0123354_10019314_pt1 | contig 10702 bp, 8 predicted proteins | sample TergutLab28metaG_2_FD_97872 | JGI IMG/M metagenome (GOLD analysis project Ga0123354, IMG submission 97872) | Labiotermes labralis P4 segment gut microbial communities from Petit-Saut dam, French Guiana - Lab288 P4 | ecosystem: Host-associated > Arthropoda: Insects > Digestive system > Gut ...
GAATCCCGGTAGGGACGAGATTTTCCGCCCGTCCAGACCGGCCCTGGGGCCCACCCAGCCTCCTGTAAAATGGGTACCGGGTCTTTCCCGGGGGTAAAGTGCGGCCGAGGCGTCCTGCTGACCACTCACCCCCTTCTAGTGCCGCGGTCATGCAAAAGTAGAGCTATACCTCTACCCACCCTCTGGGCCACACCGGGCCTGTAACGGGATCACTTTACTTTTACGTTTTATAAATACGAATGACGATGAGACCAGACTTCCTGCTTCATAAGAAAATCATCAGGATTTCCAAACAGAAAAGTTTGAAAAATTAATTAACCGTGTTCAGGCCAATGGTAAGTGTATGCAGAATATGCAGTAACACTTCTTGTGCTTCTCAAAATAAACAGCGACTATTTCTCTGTGCGACATTAACCGGTTGATCTTTATAATGGACAAGAAACGTGTTTACTTTGAGGTAGGAACTGAACTTTTTATATTGTAATTTGGTTGAACGTTAGTTTAGAAGTTGCCTCTCGTTTACATGTGTATATCCGTATTCTTAATATAATCTCACATAGTGCCGTAAATGGGCTGTACTCTCAATTGCAGGGCGTAATATATTCAGAGAAGGTGAAGGGGAAATATCCAGTGCACCGTTAGGATACTTGAGGAACTGGGAGGGAAATAATATACAGCAGACTGGCACGTCATTGTATCCAGCGACAATTGTTCATACACATGCCTGCCTGAAATCTCCGTCCTTCTGGGATATGACGTCGTGTCACTGGGTGATCGGTTTCGAAATGTCGGGAAACGATTACCCAGTGACGTGTCATCACACCCAAGAACAACGGAATCCTAAATCACAAAGCTGTGTAAAACCTCAAAACTCGCACGTTTGTATGTATTTAATTATGTGGTTTCCAGGTGACCATCCAAGTGGTTTCTCCAATGATATATCAGGTTATCGCGTTAGTAAATCGCAAGTTTACGGTCTTCGGTAATGTGACACCGTGTAGTTTGGTAGACATCAACTAACTGCTTCCATCGACACTTAAGGTGGAGGCAGAATGTTTCGCCGAAATAGTGATAACTCTCTAACAAACTACACGGCGTCACACTCCATGAGATATATGTTTTGTGTTTTTTATGTCAGCCTGCGGTTTGTCTGTGGTTTCACTAAAACTTGTTTCAATTGTCTACCTCAAGATGGTTGAGACTGGCAGAATAAAACAGGGAACGATAAGCGTACCTCAGAAAAGACACGTCTGATTCATAACGGGTATGTTATTTAACGTACTCTAGTGGCTACCTTTCTCCTGTTTTTTTTTTCTACATAATATGTTGAAGAGAATCGAAAGAAAGTGGACGTAGCATGCTTGGGGAAAATAAGAGTTCAATACATTTTGATCAAAATTCCTCAAAAGTATCAGCACTCGTTAGGTCTAGGCTTGGTTGTAAGGATAGTAGAGCACGTTTGAAACGTGATGGCACACGCGCTGAAACCAGACTTGGTCTTCCAGCGAAACGGACGAGTCCATTTAAATTGGCAGGGGCGTCAGTTCAGTCGACAACTGGCAGCCGAGGTGTGCGCATCAGCGGTAGTAATGGTAGTAATGCTGGATACACCATGTTCCGAGGTAGTGTGCAAGACTACTGGCTACCCACTCCACTCGCATGTTTCCCCTTCACTTCCCCTATCGTGCGTCACCGTGTGCCATCATGTTTCAACTGAGCTCTACTAAAGGCAATATCCGAGAGATAAGTGTGAAGGTTTGGACTAGATTGTGTTCGTGTAGAATAGAGTTCAGTGCAGTGGTTTTATGAACACCAAATTCTCTAAAAAGCCTTCAAAACTGTGAAATATCACTGCTAAATAAACGCTGCGCGTGGAGTTACTTTTGTAGGTCAAGTGCGAAGTTTTGGCAAATGCAGGGGAACCTGTTCTTGAGGCAATGCCACAGCACACTGAGTTAGTAGGTGATTTTTAATCCACAAGGTCCGACTGTAATTCTAAGGTGGTTCATGTGGCATCTGTAGTGGTTGAAGTTACAACCGAACAGGCTTTATTCACAGATATGAATCTTTCCTCTGAAAATTAGCATTCCACCAATTCTCTACAAAACTTATCATCACAGGCTGCAACAACAACACTATCTTACCCATCGTTATCAAATAACTAATTAACGCACTTTGTTCTAGCTGTAGACAGAAGGATGTAGGTCTTTGGTAAGACATTTGTAGCCTCAATGCGAAAATAAGCTGGGAGGCCAAATTTGCACGTTGTTCTGAACTGAGGATGCCAAGACAGCAATGTAATAATGTACATACAAAATACATATGACACAAAATCTGCAATAAAATTAACATTTTCGTTGCCTTCCGAACGGTGAAGCTTCATGCAGATGAACAGACTTCGATAACGTTAAACAGGCCCTGTATCGGCCACGGTGAAATGCAACTTACGACAAGATTTGAAAGATATAAACTGGATGTACTGGGGTATGATTTACTCAAGGAAATCTGTTAAGAATTCTCTCCTCTATAACAAGAGGGACCGACGCTACGGAAGGTTGGCACGTGAAAGCTTCGTTAAATATATGAAGAAAAAAAAAACGAGACGTGTATTCTCGATCATCTGAACAACAACCATCCAGGGCAACAAGACCCTGCAGGGCATCGCACGGTACAGTTAGTCCCATAATTGGATAGCAACTTAAGTGCCGTGCAATAATTGACTAGTGCTGGTATCAATTCATGCAGCCTTGGATTCGATCACGTGCTATCACGTGACATTCGTGATGGACTCAGTGGAAATGCAACAGACCTTTGTTCAAATTTAATCAGTTTCCTCTGCTAACCATCATTTCACGATCTCGCCTGTTACCTTCCTCTCTGAAGCTCTCAATAACTCTGACTAGAACATTTTTAGTATATATTCTCGATTTTTGACACAAGAACTTCATCTGAGACCCGGAATTTGTCTGGTCTCAGGGTTCTACGTAAATTACACGTAGATATTCGTCCTTGGAACGGCTTAAAATCAATTTACTCTTAAGTGTAACGCTGACGACACAAAGCCGTCCCTCAAAGACACTCCTGTCGTACGCAATCGACAGCAGCGTTCCTGTTTCCGCAGTATTTCTTGTTTCCCATTGCCAAACTAATAATCAACTACTGTAGAATAGAACCGACCAATGCCTCAACATCCGAAAACATATACGAAGGTAAACAACTTTGACTCGTGTCCAACTCTCTTCCTTTGCGCACAAAGTGTACTATACGCTGTGTCCAAGCAAAATATTTCGGTGAAACCGTTCATATACAAAACGCACACTATGGCTGATAATGAGTGAAAAAAAATACTGTCGTAGACGAAATAACCAACGAAGTAAAATTTACATTTTCTATCTCACAGGGGTGCTGATAAGTCCTTAGCCCGACCAGGAAGGAAACAAGGTAATGTTTCTGTCAGAATGGCGTGAATTTCCTTCGGTTCCTTGCCTTGCAGGAAAAGAAATTTGATGACAAGTCGCTTCTCGATGTTGTTGAAATCGCGCGCGTTCCTGACATGCTTCCGAGCTTGTTTCCTTCCTCGTCGGGCTAAGGGTTTCCACAGTTTGTAGTTTCATGATTCCGAGGGTTTCGTAGGAAAATACCGCCTCCACCTTCTGGGCACATATATGGTATAAAATCTGTTTCCAACTGAATTAGATCGCTATTTCTGCAGTGCAATATTCTATACATTTTAATGCAGACATTGAGCTATACCGAAAAAATACTACATGGTTTGTCCCCGGAGTAAAGTGGCCATAGTGTAAAACTGGACCCTCTCTTCTATGTAGGGTCGAATTCTAGAGTGCAGCGAGTCCGAATTAAGGCTTTATGGCATGCCAATTCGGCACAGGACTTGGGCCAATCTCCAAAAGTTCGGACTGGCTGAAAGAAATACTCCGATAACAGCATTAAATAATTGCTGATTTTTACAATTTTTAGACATACTTTATTGTGTTATGTGAAAAGAACGAACATTAAAAAGAATAATGTGGGAATTCACTTATAACCAGTTGTCGAAGTACCTCCCCCTTTCCTCCCTAACCAAAAATAGTGCATGCTTGCACACTGTTCCGAAGTAGCAGTCTCTACAAGGGCGTTACCATCTACAACATTGTCTTTCCTACATTCTTTCTTCCTGAGAATGTCACTTTTGGGACCGCCGTCTCCAGTTTAACAGAGGCTTAGAATGTCATCAACCAAGGTTCTTCAAGAGATATTGCACGGTCAGTGGTAAGCGTATTTGCTGGACTGAATAGACTTATAACAAATACCAGAAGGAAAATCTTGCAAAACCGGTAATGATCTGTCTCGTCCATTATGAGATCCTGCATTTTTCTGGCTAGCTGACCTACTGGTAACCTTTCAAAGAGAATATACTCTGTGGAATAACGTCACTAGTTTCATTACTTCGCTCCATTCATTTGTTTCGGAATTTAATTTGGTACAGCCAGCCGGGTTTTTCAGTAGAATCGCAGTATACTAGACAGAAACTGAACTTGCTTCAATATTGGTCCTTACAGTCCGCCACTGAAGATGGAGGCAGCACGTTCCTCCAAGACGTCAGTAACTATTTACCAATCAACATGGCGTCATATACTGGAATACTTGAATCCTCAATTACGGATCTTTAGCACGTACTGTACAGAAGAATGAGATGGACAGGGCATGTAGCACTATGGGGAGAGGAGAGATGCATACAAAGTGTTAGTTGGGAAACCTGAGGGAAAGAAACCGCTTGGAAGACCCTGTTGTAGAGGGAGGATAATATTAATGATGGATCTTCAGGGAGTGGGATAGGAAGCATGGAAAACATTGATCTGAATCAGGATAGGGACAGGTGGCAAGCACTTGTGTATGTGGTAATGAACATTCGGGTTCCATAAAACGTGGGTAATTTCTTGACTGGCTGAGAATCGGTCAGCTGCTCTAGAACGACTCTATTCCACGGAATAAGTACGTAAGCATGTGCTGTCACCTGCACCAACTGCTACAAACTATCCACTTTAAATGCTGGCCGATAGATGGCGGTAGAGTGCAGGTATCTTGCTGGCGCAATGATCTCCATAGATTCAAATTTTCAGCAACCTGTAATAGTTAGATAAAATTACGCAAAAGCCATATTTCATATAATGTTGTAGTCATTACAATAAAAGAATTATATCAAGAAGGATACGATGCGCGGAACGTGTAAGGGACGTAGACAAAACGAGAAATTCGTCAAAATTTTTTTAAAGATGTTGGGTGTGGGTGTGGGTGTTGTGGACTGGATGTATATGGGCCAAGACAGGGAAAAGTGACGAGCTCCTATATATAGGTAATGGACGTTCGGTTCGCATAAGACACGGGTAATTTCTTGGGTTGCTATGGACATACTGGCTTCTGAAGAAAGACTGCCCCGTGGAGTCAAGTTGCGTACACACCGAAGCTGTCGAAACCAGCCCAGAGCAAAGCAAAGGATATCACACTTACAAGAAACCTCCAGTCACTCTCAGTCAAAATGTTCCAATACAGCCGTAGTGATAAAACCAGCCTGGTATTCCATTCCTTGAAACAAGGCAACGCCAACCAATATTTCCTCATGCAGTTTACAAATATAGCTCAGCATCGCAACACTGACAAGTACACAGCCTTTCAAAAAGAATAGTTTCATTCTTTTTAAACTCGAGTGATTTCAGGATTCCGCTGCGGCGTAAATGAGACCTTCGTTCTTCTTGGATGTTACGCACAGAATGGTAAATTGCAACTGATGTTTCGGGATATTATATCGGTCCCATCTCCAAGGGTCAAGCCCTTGACCCATGGAGATGGTACCGATAAGTCTTTCCAAAACTTCAGCAACAAACTACCGTTCTACGCTGCGTAAACTCCCTGAAGGGCGAAGATCTTTTTAAAATCTTTTCTTCCGAATAGTTTTGCGTAATATTCATAATACGAAGATCGCGATGTTTGAGGCCTATAAACTAGTTTTCCCATTTTGCATAATTATTGTGTGCAGTAGGGCTATATCGGAATTTTAATTACAATGTATTTATATTCCGTAGTTCCTTCATGTTACGAAGATAAAGAACGTGTTACAGTATGAATAAAATGTAATGTTATACAATCAAATATGGAATACCTGGCTTGTGAGTTACTTGCAAACATTTTGCTTGAATTTAACTTTCGTTTTTCTGTGCATCCTTAGTATAATTACAATTGATGACCAATGAGATGCAACTATTTTGATTTATTTACTTCTAATCCGCTCAACATGTTTCGGGCGAGGTTTACGCCCGTAATCAGGAACACATAACTGTAACTACAGCTTCTGGTATTGTCCACCGATGTTGCTGTTGGCTGGTGTTGCGTATACAATACCAGAAGCTGTAGTTGCAGTAATATGCTCCTGATGATGGTCGAAAACATCGCCCGAAACACGCAGAGCTGATTAAAAATAAATAAATAAAAGTAGTTGCATCTTGTTGTCAATAATTGTAATTTTGCTTGAAGTATTCCAAAATAATTTACCAATTAAATACAGCAATGTTAAGCACAGTCATTGAAAAGGGAAATTACATTAAATTATGAATTTGGAAGCCAAGATGGAACTACTTCGTGGATTCTTTCGTTATTATAACCTATACTTAAATTAATACATGTTTCACCGCTAGCAGTAATTGTCACGTGTCTTTTTTGTCAAATATTATTGCAACTACGCCGGTCCCGGTGGCCGCGCGGTCTAAGGTGTAGGTCTGCGGCCGCTTGCCTTCTGAGATCGTGGGTTCGAATCTCACCGGGGCATGTTGTCTGCTGTCAGGTAGTCGTCTCTGCGACGCGCTGATCACGCATCCAGAGGAGTCCTACCGACTGTGATGCGTCGTTGTGTGTGATCTAGAAACTTCAAGCATGAGGAGGCCATGGCCCGCGTTGGGCCGCAGCGCCACAGGAAAAAAAAAATTAATGCATCTACAATTATATTCGCCATTGACCATCAAATCGGCAAAATCGTAACTAATGCAATTACGAAACTGATTGCTTTCGGTATAGTAGGATGCAACTTCATAGATAGATTTTCGCGGGGGTTAGATTCCAAAATTCCCTATTAAACGAGAAAATCTGCGAATAAATGATCGCTCCCACGCCCTCCCCCTCCCAAAAAAAACATTGTTTTAGTACATTTAGTGTTTTTTTTCTGGAAACACTGAGAAGGTAACTTCCTCTTTTTCCTCCTTCCTTTCGTTTAACCCCTTGATCACCATTGATATTGGGCAAACTCAGAAAGTAGACAGGCATGACTCTTTCCTACTTCAAGGTACTGTCTCGACGATGTTCTGGACGAACTAGGGACAAAATGGCATCGTTGTTAGGTCAGGTATGCAGTCACGATTCGAACCCGGTAATTCCCGAATCACCAAGGTCAGACTCTAATCTTCAAAACACTTCTACCGCTGCTGTTCTTCTTCGCGTCTTCAGAAAAAAAATGTCACGTCTGTGTCTTCCAGGTTCCAAAAGTGTGTAAATAAAGGGGCCTGTTTAAAAATATTTACTAAATGTAGTGTAAGGGCTTTACAATGGCGCAAGAATTGTATCGATGGAGATTCCCTTTAGTAGACACAGCCATTTAGTGCCACGTGTTTACTTTACATCACTCAGTGTAGGTGGCTGCATCCAGCCGACTATATTTAGTGTGCTTAGAGTAGTTAAAAAGTGTCAAGTGTGAAATGTATCTAATAAATTAAAATCTGCCTTCATGTCACACAGAAAACACCGCCCTTCTATTATAAACACTAACTGGTAAATGACATTTAGAGTAAAACTTCTTTATTATGAGAATCATTAACCTTTTGGCGCCAGAATTATTTTTTTTTTAATTTTAGCACACCCTGTATATAAAATGTGAATAATACAGGAACCAAATACATTAAAATTATGAAACAAACTGCATTTTGAAGAGAAAAAAACTGAGAGTATATACCATGTTTAAAATAATCAGTTCCTATATTTGTTGAATAAATATATAAAATGCAACTTTAGAGGTTAGCGATGCGGTACGACCACTATAGTTGACATTAGGCGTCAAAAGGTTAAAAACGCACAATATTACCCGTGTATAAAATGCGCAGATTTAAATGTTAAAGCAGCAGTTTGGCTACTTAGAGTAAACACTTTGCATTAAGGCTGTTAAGTGTTGTTCATGTTATTGTCAGATGACGAAATCTCGGAATCTGACACATTCCTTAACACGAACGAAACGACATTTACGGGCAGCAATGTTATATCGAACAGTATCCCCCCCCCCCGCAAGAATTTAAATATATCCTAAACAAAGGTAGGGTTTCTGCTGTGGAGGCCAATGCTTTAATATTCCTCAGATCTGACGTCAATTATATTTTCTACACATGAAACATCTATTTTACGTTTCACTTGTGTGCGGTGTTACATATTAATGACATACAAGGAATCACTTGCACAGCGGAATGACGCATTAATTAAACCCGAGAGTAAAGTAATGTTCATGTAAATTGAATGCGATTTATTTCACGGGTTCATTCAAAAGTTGGGGTCCTTGTATCCACCAATCGGAGAGCAGTAATGTTCATGGAAATCGTACATGATTCATTTTATGGCATGCCTCAGAAGCTGAGGTCCTTGTATCGACCAATCAGAGGAGAAATGAAGTCACACGCTCTCATTCTATTAATATAAGGCAAGGTTAAATATTCAAAACAAACACCTGAAACTCTTAAATATTAATTAAACAGCATTTAACGCTGTGCCCAAGAAGAATATTTAACGTTACGACAGAAAAAATAATTAGGAAATTGAAGGTAATGCATAATGCAGAATTTTGTTATTTAGAAGGCTTACGTAGTAGATAGAGTTCGTTCCACATATTGTACAGGTGTTAATTAATATGCGTTGTTAAGAATGTAATGTACATCGGGGATTTGAAAATAAAGAACTTATTTTCAATAAATAAATATATGTATATATGCGCAGTCTGAGGCGCGTGCTATCTCTGAACAGTCTAACAAGCCATCGTGGCTTAATATTTCACCCGGGTATTGCAGTACAACCAAGTTCACTTATTGTGCTTATGCTGTTATGTGCAAGCAGGGGGTCTTGTAATGAGTCCCTACCATTCAAGTAGTACTCTAAAGTATCTGAACAGCATTCATCTTTTCAGACGTCAAGTATGTATATAATAGGCTATGATGCATAATCAGTACAACGTGAAGAAAACATTTAGGACCCGCAAGGGCCAAAGTTTATGACAATATACTGCAACTAAATCACTTATTTTTTTAAAGAAAGGTAAAGGCGATGCAGCTGAAGAATGTACAATAATTTCGACGTAAAGGGCCGCCCATAGAAATCCAAGTAGCTTATGGCACAAGTCAAGTAGGCGTATGGGTATGGGTAAGGTAGTAGGGGTTCCTTATTTAATCTGGCAATTACTGTCGGTTCGCTTATCTTATTAACTTATCTTAATGGACGATTATTTCTTAACGTTAAATAAACACTAAATGATTCTGATATAAGTAATGACATTTTGATGATCTTTAAATGGGTTAAAGTTGTAGACAACAAAAAACATTGTGTCGTCGTTTCATATTCAGAGGGTGATAAAATGCAAATGGATTTATATGAAGATCGCGATTGTATAGGACAAGAAACTGTGTACACTGGCAGATAGGTACCGATGTTTGTGACGTAGAAACTGTCGCCAGGTTTAGGGTATAAATGTGAAAAAACTGAAGCTGGAACTACCACCTTCGTCTGACACTCAACTACGCTTCTACCAAACTACACGACATCATACCCTAGATACAAGCACTTCATATTTCGAGCTCTGAGAATCTAATATCACAAATCTTGATATATATATACACACATAATACAACAAATATCACAAAGAAACAAGACAAATAAGAAGCCTATACCTGAATCGCGTACTATAAAATTGTTTCAATATAAGCTAACAGCAAATAAAAAATATAGAAAGAACCAAGATAGAATAAAAGCACGTAATTTTCCGGTTATATTGTGACCGGCTGTCTTTAGAAGGGACGAGGAGAGAATGTGAAAAAAAGGCAAAAGAAAGAAGAGAAGAGAAAGAGGAGAATAGAGTATAAGATAATAAAGAGAAGAGAAGAGAAGAGAGAGGAGAGAGGAGAGAAGAGAGAGGAGAGAGGAGAGAAGAGAGAGGAGAGAGGAGAGAGAAAAGAAGAGTAGAGATGAGAAGAGAAGAGAAGAGAAGAGAAGAGAAGAGAAGAGAAGAGAAGAGAAGAGAAATGTATTTCAATGAATGCTTTTTGGTGGACATTTTGAATTTAGTATTGAGAGGGATGCATGCGATGCGATGCAGTAGTGTAATGTGGAATTAAATAGGAAAATAAAACTGAATCATCATCATCATCATCATCATCATCACCATCACCATCAGCGGCCCCGCAGGGTATAAGCCATTCCCAGCGTCTTCTGCCTTAGTTGATGCTGGTCGCTCCCAGTACGAGTTACTGAAGTTACATATTATGTAATATATATATTATATATATATATATATATAGACCGCCTCTGTGGTCTAGTGGTCAGAGTTTCTGGCTACAGATACAGAGGTCCCGGGTACGATCCCCGGCGCTACCAGATTTTCTGAGTAGTAGTGGGTCTGGAACGGGGTCCA
>Ga0123354_10019316_pt1 | contig 10702 bp, 8 predicted proteins | sample TergutLab28metaG_2_FD_97872 | JGI IMG/M metagenome (GOLD analysis project Ga0123354, IMG submission 97872) | Labiotermes labralis P4 segment gut microbial communities from Petit-Saut dam, French Guiana - Lab288 P4 | ecosystem: Host-associated > Arthropoda: Insects > Digestive system > Gut ...
AAGGAGATTTTCCCCAAACATGGGTTAAGGTGGAGAGGGAAAGAAGTTATGAAAGGATGGGGGTTGGGGGGGGGGGGGAAGAATGTAACCAGGTTTGTTTGTATTCATCTCCAGACGTGATCACTTTCGTGCTCCAGTCATTTTATTTCAGGGGATAAATCCTCTAGCACTCAGTGAAGTAATTGGATGGATCAAGTGCCCTTACGTTAGTGTTCTGAAATGGTTTTCCGCAGAACGCGAGGTTCCGCGAAGTGAAAACAAGAGTTCCGAACGAAAATGTCTTCACAACATATCAATGAAAATCACAGAGCTATTATAACAAACCTGTCTTTAATTTTTTTAAATCACAATGAATCGTCCCTTCAAATATCTCTCAAATGTTGTATTACTGAAAAAAAAAAATACAATGAACACATTTCGAAAATCATTTTATTGGTCATGGAACAGCACTCCAATAATATTAACATACATAAAACAATCAGATGTTGTTACGATTGTACAATAGTAGTCTATTCAAGTGGCGATACTATGAGTACGTCACTAGCCACTACTCAGTACCGCCCCGCACTATTGCGATTTCACACAGGTACATCCCCACACCTCAAAATATTACACTCAGTTACATCCAGTACAGTAACGCGATTTCTTGTATGTAAAAAACGCAACAGAGACACATTCTTTTTTGGCCTCATTTTTCGTAAACGAAATGTTACTGTCTTGTAAATATGTGTAATGAAATAACATACTGACATCAGATCCTTGTTAAATATTTATTTACTTCTATCATTACTTCTTCGCGCTCTAGTTTCTTGGTTTGCTACACAGAATTTCGAGAACAAGTTGAATCCGTAGCCAAATCACGGTGTCACTGTCCCGTCAGCTATGTCAGCCAGATGTGATCGCCCAAATGGTTTCGTTACTTAATCTATATTTATTGCCTAATCTATTTTCACCGCCTTGATATTTGTGGCAAACCGACTTAAAAATGCAAAAGTGGATTTTTCCCTGTCCACACCATTAAAGCATACGAGGGTAGTAGAGGTACAGCTCCACTTATTCTTAATATCGTCACTAGATGGTGGTGAGTGGTTAACCTGACGACCAGGCCGTTTCACCCTAGGGAAGAACCCCCGGTACCCATTGAATAGGAGGCTGGGTGGTCGCCAAAGCAGATTTGGACGTTCAACAGCAAGAGAAAACTCTGTTGCCCATACTGGCCCTTTGAGACTGACATTATACCCAAATATAACAGATATTTTGTTTCTTGTAAGGAAAGAACTCTTCCTACGTCTAACACTTAGGAAAAACTGTTTTATACAATGTCGTTCGAATTGAGATTTTTAAAGGCGAAAGGCCGTAACAAGCAACAGGTCCACACAGACGCTAAACAAAACACGATTGCACGAGAGCTCCGGTAATAGATGTGTATTTCGTTGACAGAATGCTATTATATTTTCAATTTTAAATTTCAAACTTCATTAAATTTACATTGGAGTAAAGTTCCGTAACTGCATTAGACCGTCAATTTACTACTGAATTTGTATGTAAGTTAGTTTATATTTTCAAAGTCCACCCAAGTAATTAATTCACATAACAAAATTAACCATCTACAGCGAACAGAATCAGACAGTTCTTTTAATCATTTAGGAAAACGTTTCACCCTTAACAATAGGTTAGGGTAACAGAAACATTACTCCCTTGTAAATGTGAGGTGTCTGGTTCGAATCTCGGTTGTGTTTTTATTCAGGATTGTTGAGGTGTACAATTCTGTCTTCAGTTTCTCCAGGTAAAGGGCGATATATTAAACAACGTACCGATTGATGACTTTAAGTATCTATATAGCTACCATTAATAAACATCACGTCATCTCATTCGTCGCTATAGCTTAAAAACGCTGCAGTTCAAACAGCGTTGTTACATAATCCAAGAATCAATCCACTGAGTGCTTAAGAAGTTATGTGCACTTGCGTGTCTGATGATATTAAGAAGTTCTGTTTCTTGTAACAATATTAAATAAAACTTCACCTTCCACATTCATTAAACCTCCCAGAAATAGCCAAGGTAGCCGACGTGTTTATTGCAGCTGTCTCTGTTTTGTATATCACAATACGATTTCTGAAAGTAACATCTGAATTTTCAATTTACTACCGTGCGCAAAGCATTACATGAGTCAATCGAGAGTACTATGCATACAGAGGTTCCTTTACCCGGGCATAGATCGTAACAGGGAGTGAGACAAATATCTAGGGCTAACACAGAGACTTAATACGTTGACCTTTACTTCTCCGCCACCACACAGTCTATTGCAGTAGCACTTAAACTGCGTTCAGCGAAACTCTGGGCATCCGCGGGTGACTTCAGGGATGCCACAAGCACACATCGGTAAATACGATTTTGATAACTTTAATTGCATTTCCTATTTTCCTCCCGATGCAGAAATGATGTTGGGTTTATGTTCAGTTTAAATCAATAAAATTGTTTTCTATAAACGTGCCTGAATATTTTATTCTTTTAAATAAATATTTATGAGCACCATTTCATTTCTACACGAAGAAAGTGCACTTTTATTTTGCAGAGGTTCTGTGAAAATTCAGAGCTAATCACAAGGCGTCCACAGACATCAAGTTCTTGTAGACTATAGGCATACGCTTTTATGTTTATGGTTCCGTGCATCGCTGATCTCTATTAATAGTTGTCCAACGACATGCAACACAAAGCAGTCTATTTATTATCCTGCAAGTTCACTCTACATGTTTCGGGTGTCAGTACGTGAAATCAAAGAATACTCATTCTCGCGCCAAAATTGTCACAAACCGGTATGTTTCGGTCACACCGTGACAACTGTTAGTCTTCGCACATATTACGCTCCAGTACTGGATCTATTTTTTCTGCCGCCTCGGCAAACAAATTTTTAGCCGTCCCCTCTCGCCATCTGTCTCACTTTTACTCAGGTTTGTCTATAATTGGCTCCAGTTTCTGGGGACAGCTAAACATTTAGAAGAAAAACGAAGGCAAATTTTAGTTAATAAGATAGTCACAGGATTTTTGCGTAAAAAAAATGGTTGAAATACCGTCCCTGGAAATATTCCACCTCACGTACGTCCTTGCTAAGGTGGTGCCTAGATTTCGCCCTTTACCATGGGTTCTGATACTGTACATGGCTTCGAAAAGGAATAACTCCGAGAATTCCAGCAAGCGGCCCGCGGGCCAAACGTAGCTCACCATCCCAGAGCGTGGCACGCCTGAAATTTTTATACATTTAACTACCACAGGATATAACCGATCAGTACGACGTAACCAGCTGCCCGTCCCTACCATCGTGTGACGGCTGCCGGGTGTCATTGAATTGAAATCTGAATTACTGTTGAAGAAAATCACATTTAAAAACATCCATCAAGCTACATTAATTTGATAACAACAAGAAACCAACTATGTTCGCATTCTTATTGATTTATAAACATATGACTTACAAATGATAAAGTTGGACGCCCCTGGTCTATATCGTTTGCGAAACAAATCGAGCCAACGAACACTTCCAAATATTAATGTTCAAACAAGTACGAACACGGACTGTTGTTCAGAGCAGTTGGCGGTAGAAGGGAAACAGGAACGTCAAAAGAAGCAAAACAAGTACAAAAACAATATAATTTACTTTGTCTTGTTCATCTCTGTCAGCCCAAACAGAAGGCTTACCAAAACCGCTCGAATTGGACGCACTGGAAATAAATGCCTCTTACGGGATTTTTTTACTTTTTCTAACACTTTTCTTTTTTGTCAAAGAGAAGGTAAGTATACTGCTATGAGAGCGCCTGTCTATGTTTATGTGTGTGTTCCCTATCTAACAGCAGACGAGTCAAATAAACATACTTCCTTAATATCATGCAATTATAAGTTCTCTCAGTTCTTAATTACCTAATTTTAATAATATAAACTTCGTGTGCAATCTACTTTCAAAATCGAGAATGAAAACAGCCTCATTTAAAGTATGTTCTGACTTGCTTTGTGTCATGTAATACATCTTTTGTCACGCTTTAATATCCAGCCTCACGTCGCCGAGGCCCCGGTTCGATTCTAGTATAGTTCAAGTGAACTTCGCGATGGACACAGTGGCTTTGCCTCAAGGTTTATCGCCAGTACTATGACTTTACCATGTCAATATCATTCCATAGATGCGCCATATTCAAATTTAATTCACCTACCACTGACGCCGTAAAGAAGACAAAGACAAAATAAATACTGGCTACCTTTAGCTGAGGCTGTAAACGACATTCAACAGTCTCTCCACTTGCTAGAATCACCGACTTCAACACCCATAGCTTTTATCTTATAAAGCACAGGAAGGTCCTACTTGATATTGAGAAAACCTATTATACAGTACGGTTAAATGGATTACTTTACAAACTTATCTCACTTCACTTGCCGGATTACCTTCTTTTTTTCCTTAAGTCTTACTCGGAAGGTCGTAACTTTACTGTCCACCTGAATGACTACCTCCACCTCAAAACCTACAACCGCATGTCTTCCTCACGGTGCTGTACCATCGACCACATTATTTTCCCTTTACATTTCTGCCATGCCGAGTCTTCTGCACACTCACCTCGCCTTATACGCAGACGAAACTGCCCTTCTGCCTCCGTCCTGATACTATCTCATGCCTACTAAGTCGCGCTGTAACGACCTTACTCAAATACTTCTTTTTTTTCCGTGGCGCTGCGGCCCAACGCGGGCCATGGCCTCCTCATTCTTGAGGTTTCTAGATCACACACAGCGACGCATCACAGTCGGTAGGACTCCTCTGAACGAGTGATCAGCTCATCGCGGAGACCTCTGCCTGACAACACACAACACACACAACAGACAAGCATCCATGCCCCCAATGGGATTCGAACCCACGATCTCAGCATGCGAGCGGCCGCAGACCTACGCCTTAGACTGCGTGGCTACTGGGACCGGCACTCAAATACCTCACTACATGGAAATTCCAATTTAAACACCCACAAAACTGAAATAATTCCATTTTCCAAGCGTCGCCTTCCCCCTCCCGGGCCCTTTTCAAGAAACCTTTGTGCCCAGCACCTCGGCAGTACGCTATTTAGGCCTTGTGCTATACTCAGAACTTCCCCCCGCGCATCAGCTAACTTGAATTTTAAACTTTCAGTCAGTCCTCTGACGTATGCTAAAAAGAAACCTCCACATTCTCCTATATTCCGCTTGTTACTAACATACGTGGGTGTGGTAGTCGCAATGCGAAGGTACTGACAGATTCCAGACATTACTTTGTGTAACCGGTCGCCAAATACGGCATAGAAGCTTTGTCTAAATCAGAACATCATGGTCCAGTATCCCCTACATTGAACTATCTTGTTTACAATTCATTTATGTATGCCGACAAGTTGTGCTGCCTATCAGCGGCCACCCGTAAATACCGTGCTGTATCGACCCATTTCATTGGCTGTCCAAAATGCTAGATTGGTCTGGGCCTTGGGAGGCCTCTCAGGGTCTTAGTGTACAGCGGCGCTCTTGGAGATACCGATGGCAGGTCTATAGCCAGTGCTCAAGTCTGTTGCAAAATCTCCCCAGACAAAGAGCAGCAATGGATTGTGGGACGCGGTAACGGGAGTCCTATTATCGTATACAGGAATAGCTCGAGATGGCTGCAGGGTTTTGGCATGTTGTTAACACACAGGTTAAAAAGGGCGGGGGAGTTTAGTACACTGTGAATAACTACAGCCCGCATAAAACGATGGGTCGATATTACTGATAGGGAGGGCGTTTGAAACGTACGTGTATGAAGGCATGAGGATAAGGAATCCACCGGATAATTTGGGAAATTTATGATGGTCAGCTTGTAGGAAACCTTCGGCCCACGTGGCATCTGAAGCTGTAGCCATATCTAGACAAACCACATCTTTTAGGCTGCTTTCTCATTGGCCACTGACCAGTGAGAAAGCAGCAAAGCATATGTTGATTGCGTCAGTCAAAAGGGCCAGTACACTAATTAAAAAACGCTGCCGCTCATGGAATATTTGACAAATCCATCGGCAAAACTAGTATGGAAATTTTAGCAATACCATTTCCCCTCTACATATCACAAGCCACATATTGCAATTTAAAAAATGACGACAATTCGGACGTTTTATCTAATAACGTCGACAAGTATGAACTGAACTGCGCGACTGTCAAGATCTTACAGCAAAACACAACCTACTTTGAAACTGCTATGTAAGTTTGGAATAATTGAATAATTAAGGAGCAAATAACCATTTTTTAAAAATAATATTCGCTCTAAAACAAAATGAAGTGAACCAAAATGTTTGCGTAAACGGGAATTTCGAGTTCAAACTTAATATTACAGTTGAAACAAACACTGTAACATAAATTGTGGATTCTAACATATCACATTCCCACTAGATCTACCTCATACGCTTTCTTACACGCGTGCTGATAAGTCCTTAGCCCGACTAGGAAGGAAACAAACTAATGTTTCTGCCAGAATGGCGTGAATTTCCTTCGGCACCTTGCCTTGCGGGGGGGGGGGCCTTGATGACAGCTCGCGTCTCTATGTTGTTGAAATCGCGCGCATCCCTGACATGCTCCCAAGCTTGTTTCCTTCCTGGTCGGGCTAAGGATTTATCAGCTCCCCAGTATCTGTACGTTTTGAATAACGTAAAATTCCGAAAAATTAGCAAGTCAGACCTTTCAAATGGTCCTCAACTGCCCAATTGTGATTTAAACGAAGAAAAACAATGCCATCATTTACGCGTATTTTTCACAGTAATTAATAAGTTTCGTTAGTGAACACCACAAATAGTTACACTGAGGCTTCAAAACATGGCAGGAAAATGTATTTCCACTAATAGTAGTGGAAATAAATATCATATACTGAATTCAAGAGTAGGAAAAATACAACGCCGTCAATCGCAACTTCGTTAGACTGTTATTCTCGTGTTATTTGATGCTGTGCGAGGTATGTTTCCGCTTCTTATTCTCGTGATATTTGATGCTATATGTTTCCGCTTCTTATTCTCGTGATATTTGATGCTATATGTTTCCGCTTCTTCTACGGAGTCGAAATAGTGATGATGACTTCGTAGACGAAATCGAAACATGTAGCATCAAATAGCGTGAGAATATCATCATAACAAAGTTATTATTGGTGGTGTTTTAATTACCCTAACCAGGTGTTTACGTCACAAAGAGATGTCCCTTATCAAGAATTTCAGAACAGAATCAGGCGGCGTTTCTTAGCAATAAATATCGTCCTTAGAAAAAAAAAAGTTTATTTTCTTACACGAAATAACACAATGACAATAGTTTTTCATGTTTTCCTGTTTTTAAAGGGTGTTCATACATTAACACACTATTTCCCTCAAAATAAACATACCGCCTCCATTTCTAAAATTCCGAATTTCTTTATCAGTAACGTCTAATACTGCAGAAACTACAATTCTCGGTCATTCTCACAAACCAGCCCAAACAACGTCAGAGTCAATACAACAACGTAGTGAAGACCCAAGTCAATAATCTACCGCTTAAAGCCCTGTGGCAATTACATATACCACTCGCTCTAAGATTTAAAAACTCATTTTTGCCCACACACTACATTTATGTGTTTGATGTGATTCTCGCAATACACACCGACCCTCCCTAAACAGCATTAAACGAGTGCTCTTTGCAATTAACAAACAGCTAAGTGCTTGTGTGGCAGGAACTAAACTTTTACATAAATTAGATATATTTTAGTCTTCAAAAACTTAATTCCGATGACGATGCATTAGGCTGATAAAGGTGGGTCCAAGAAAACTCTGGCTTTTAGCAATGATGCATTTGGAATTGTCACAAGCGTTTTTCTATTATTATAATACCTTCTTTACCTACGTGCTTTCAAAATTATGGCACATAACTTTTTTTCAAGTTTGTGAGTTTTTAAAATAATATATTAGCACAATCCAAATCAGCTGTGCAAACACATACAGATCCAGACATGATCACTCAACAAAAACAAAACTTTTGGTCTCATAGTACTGAGAAGTTTCGTTATTACAATGTATATCCTACTAGGCGGCTAAAGGGAAGAAACGACCCTATGATTGAGTAATGATCATTGGATTTCAGCAATTTTTCCTTAAACGTAACAAGACCAGACAGAACATCGTTTATTTTATCATGAGGTACTCAAGTGGATTAATACTATACTTGGGTTAATTCCACTGCCCCATACTAGAAAGAAACATGAGGCACTCGGAGGTCTTAAAAAAGCAGGTTCTATAAAAAAAATCAATTGTACGGCACATTTTAAAATTCGCAGTCATGCCACAGTCCAATTTCGCAACTTCACAGCGGATGTGTCACACAGTATTAAGTACTTATAAAGGTAAAGCAGTCTCGTTACAGGCCTGGAGGGGCCCAGAGGGTTCCAGGAAGTTAAGGTTCCCAGATTACATGACAACGGCACAGGATGGTGGTAAGGTTGTCAGCCCTACACACCGGCCGCCTTTACCCCCAGGAAATGCTCCTGGTTAGAGGCTGAGTCGACCCCAGGGCCATAGTGTGACCAGAAGGATTATGTCAATGAAAAATTCCAATGACACCATCTAGAATCGAACAAGCGACCTTCCGGTTTGTAGCACAGCACCTTAACCACTGTGCCACCGCGGTCCCCTATTAAGTACTTATAAATCAGTAAAATCATTCCACCTACATCTAACACATAGCGTTCTGCGCACACCAACAAATATCAAACGAAATTCCACAGCAAGATGTGACAATCAAGGAAGCTCATTTTCTGAGCGTTTTGAATAAGCAAGCTCTTTCTAAGACTCCGACTTTCGGAATACATGAATGGAAATGGTTTAAAGGGAATATGGTAAATAAAAAAGCAACAACATGAATCTCTGTGTAAATGACCAACTTGATGCACAATTAAACTATATAATGCGTTTTTATTACTACAATCCTCTACATGTTTCAAGCAACACTGTGCTCATCATCAGGAGGTCAAATTGTATAGTACTGTCAGTAAGTGACAGTATTATACCAGATGCTGTATTAATACATTTGACCTCCTGATAATGAGCACAGTGTTGCTTGAAACATGTAGAGGATTGTAGTAATAAAAACGCATTATATAGTTTAATTGTGCATCAAGTTGGTCATTTACCCAGAGTTGTACCAGGATGCACGGTCAGCGAAACATAAAATTCAACAACATAAATGTTGCAGCGTTTCATTTCCAATCCAGCATCATGTTAAGTAAGTACAAGCATTTAGTCTCATCTGGAAAAAATCACTAGAGTGACCAAATTTCTCGTCATGTTTCTAAGCGATCCGGGAAACCAAAGTTCATGGAATGTCAGGAATGAATCCTTAGAAGTCAATCTTTGTATTCTAAAAGTTCGAAGTCTCATTCTCGAGCCGGAGGCCAGTTACAGTCACTGTGTTTTTTTTCCCCTAGTTTTTCGTCCTTTCATGCCGAAAAAATGCTGGAATAATGACTTCCGGTATCGCACAACCGCTTCTTCCGGTGTCTTTCCCATTTCATCGTTCAAAGTTTCTGTAATTTTACGCCATACTCTTACACCATTTCATACGCGAACACGCTCGATAGGCTATACCGACAAGGACACTCGCATTGCTATTTCTTCAAAGCATGTCAGACCCACTGCTGTCCAACATCCGTCGGAAATCTCAATGAAAACTATTTTACCTTTTTTATTCTACGCTACGTCACGTTTGCAGTGGACACAGAGTCATTAAATATACAAGTACACAGATATGCTATTCTCAGACACCACAATGAAATAACAAAATTGTGTTTGTTGTTCTTCTTATTGTTATTCTTATTCCAATAATATTAAAAACTCTTTCCGCCATCGCCACTACCACCACCACCACCACCACCACCACAACTATTATTATTAGCATCATCATCATCTCCTTTATGCAGGGTATTTATAATTATATTCCTGAGACAAACTATGTCTCTAGGGAATACAGTGTTACAGTTATTCTATTGTTACTATTCATGGTGCTTATATCGTTAGCTTCAGTGTTGAATCTATTGTACTTTCACATTAGTAATTTCCGAAGTATTATATTATTATTATTATTATTATTATTGATTCTTTCTGAGGTTTACGTCGTGTAATTTAATTTATAATCACCATTTTAAGCAGAATTTTTGGACAATTCTACTAGCATTAATTTGTAAAGAATGAGAAGTTTCTGGACAATTCAGCATTTTCAAGCAATGTTGCCATTTGGATGTTGCTAGAAAGATCTTCGAAGTGTATAAGTCTCAAATGCTTTTGCAGGATCTATTCTATTTTATACAGCTGCTTTAAAGACTTAAATTTGTGATTCAAAATTATTTTCGTAAAGGTTAGAAATTAAGAGCAGATTGAGGTCAGGAAATGCTTGCTATCATTCGTTGCAGAATCTTTTGTGTTCTAGGTTGCTATGCAAAAATTTAAAGATTAAGATATACAGAACTATAATTTTGCCGGTTGTTTTGTGTGGGTGTGAAACTTGGTCGCTGACATTGAAGGAGGAAAGGAAGCTGAGGGTGTTTGAAAATATAGTGTTGAGGAGAATATTTGGACCTAGGAGGGACGAGGTAACGGGGGAATGGAGGAGATTGCATAACGAGGAGCTAAATGATCTGTACTCCTCGCCCAATATTGTGCGGGTGATAAAATCGAGA
>Ga0123354_10019317_pt1 | contig 10701 bp, 6 predicted proteins | sample TergutLab28metaG_2_FD_97872 | JGI IMG/M metagenome (GOLD analysis project Ga0123354, IMG submission 97872) | Labiotermes labralis P4 segment gut microbial communities from Petit-Saut dam, French Guiana - Lab288 P4 | ecosystem: Host-associated > Arthropoda: Insects > Digestive system > Gut ...
ATTTGTAGGGAATTTAATCACTGGTACACACAGCCATTTGTAGGGAATTTAATCACTGGTACACACAGCCATTTGTGGGGAATTTAATCACTGGTACACACAGCCATTTGTAGGGAATTTAATACATTCAATACATTTCCCCTTGCATGTGAATACAATATTCCCAGTACTGTACTGTTCTAGGAGCCCTAAAAGTAGTCAGTATAGTGACCAATTACAGGCTGGATGGTCCAGGGTTCGAATCCCGGCAGAGGTATGAGGTTTCCTTTCAACCAAAACCATCCAGACTGGTTCTGTGGCCCACCCAGCCTCTCATTCAATGGGTAACACAGTTCTTTCCCAGGGGTAAACTGCTAAGGCATGAAGCTGACTGCTCACCTCCACTTACAGCCAGTGCTGAGGATGAATAAAACTATAATTCTGCTCTCTGTCCAAGGCTTCATGTGTGTACAGGGATAACTATACCTTACCTTTTACTGCAATGTATTTCGTTGTAGACATGAAACCATTTCAACAAAATTCTTGCCCACAAATACAAAACATAAACATGACCTGCAAATGCCAAACACTAACCTCACTCTGCTACCAGAGAGAAGAGTACTATGTGGGAACAAATTATACAGTACTTCTCCATTTAACAGTAATACCTTACATCACGACATAAAGACTTATTTCAGTCAGCAATGAAGTATCTCTTGGCTCACTCAAACTCTGCAGAATACCTTGCTTTAATTTTGGTCTACATGATACAATATTCTTTAAAAGAGGCTAAAACTGAGAAATTTATTAGAGCTCGTTAAAGATGGAAAAGCCTGGAATGATCTGGTGCAAATGACCAAAACCTATGTCGGGATGCAGAGTCAGTAGTAGAAAGTACAATATTCTAAAAAGATTGTAACAGCGGCACAAACCACGTATTTCAAACCAGCGGCAACACAGTTTAAACTGTATCACGCATCTGACAGTGTTTATGGACATTGTACACGTATTTCAAGTCGTATTATATTATAGTACACTTCTGCCGCAACTGCTCCACATCCGGGTACAACGAATGTACCGCGTATAAATGATTTTAAGTATATTCTATCTGCATGTTTCCCGAGTGAAACTGAACATTGTTAAACGTGATACCTACCACAAAAACCGGGTTATAAAACAACAAGGTAAATTAAAACACTCACTACAAACCTCTTTCACCGACAATCAACTTTAAAATAAGTATGACGATAACGTTTCTGGATACCTTCTCATCGTCATGTATGAACTGTGCATTTCGCTTATCCATGAACTTTGTGGCCGCCACAGAACCTCCCACCAATGCACCGAGATAGAGTAATAATTGAATTCCGCTTGAACCACGGATCATCAATTAAGGGCTAGTTAAAGTAACCACTGCAAAGTACGCAATAAACAACCAAAGCTGCATTAGACGGACTTTTTATTGGCTAACTTACCTTATTCACACTGGAATGGAAAACATCAAAGAGGTCTATGCGTGACTTCAGGCTTCTGCCGCTAAGTAGATGATCTCTGCGTTCTTCTGGGTTGTTACGCAGCGGGTCGTGGTAATTCCGCACCGACGTTTCGGGACAACCTATTGGTCGATATTCAAGGGTCCAGAACCCGCATATAACCATTAAGGTTTGTCTGATGTTAAACAGCAAACAGGAAATAAATCCTTAAATAGAATAAGAAACGCAATTGGGCTTTACTGTAGTTTACTATGGTATAGGTCCACCACTGCAGGAAAATTTTCTACACAGATGAGGCAGAGCGGTTTCAATGTGGCAGTGGTGGGTGGAGCTAGGGTAGTTGGAGGTGGATACATGGGCGCATGGGATGGAGGAATGTTGGTGTAATGTTGCACTGGGCGTTGAGACCAGGCAACACTTCTTACAATGTGAATGAACATGAATGGCCACTTGGCGCGGCTGGCACATAGACCCAATCATGTAGTCAGCGAAGCAGAATATGTAGGGCGCCTTTTAGTTGTAAGCACTGAGGTGAATTTTTTATGTGCCACCACTTTGAATAAGAGCACAGACAATGATATAGAGCAGAGCCAGTGTTGGCTATAACCCACGTTCATCTCCATTTGTTAGTTCCGTTCGGAAGGGGAACACTCTCTGGCAACATAGAGGTAGTCTACACTGTAACTGAAGTACTTCTCAATTAGCTGGTTTGCATGCTGGGGGCAGGAGGGTTGTCGGCGTGGGCAAACCCGGTGTTGGTCCACATCTCAACACAGGATTTTCTTGGTTTCCCTGTGCCTAAAAGCAAATGCTGAGATGGTTCCCAAGATTCTAAGTTGCCAACTACATGCTTCTCATTAGCCCTCCCGACTTAAATTTATTAGTAACCAATTTCATATTTTGTATACATGTAAAATAACCACTGCCACCAGATGACAACCCAATTGCAGTTAAATGAATATTATTATTATTATTGAATACAGTGACTGTATTGTAGCACACCGTCCGCCGTCTCCCTACAAGCCCGTTTCGCTCTGTCCCCCTGACTGTTGTCTCCACCCCCTCTGATCCCACCCAATAGCCAGTACCAGTCCTGTACGCACTACCTGTACAGTTTGTGTCAACCGCACCACATTCCATATTGCCCTGTCTTCACTGTACTGCAGCTTACTGTACAAATGTTTATCACACCGTTTTATAACAGACGGAGTGCAGGACTTATTTTAAACTGTCTGCAGAACAAAATTACAAAACATTTAGTACTACTAAACTTATAATTCTGACAAATTTTGACATTTGTTGTTCTGGTGGTCGTGTTGCTGCAGATGCAGTGGGCCACTTCTGTAATGTGATGCAGTGTAGAATGACAAGCAGTTAGTGGCGTTTATGAAGATCATACTGACTTCAGAAAGTGGCTATATGCCAGTCTACACGGCGTGCCCATCCTTAAACTACCTCCTTCATTTTGAATATTTCTGGAATTTTATTGGGCTGGCAGTTGATTATTTTTTTTATTGAGCATTATGCATTATGGAAGACACACAGAACTCTCCTATATTTGTTGAGGTCAACGAGTTCACAGTACGTTCTGAACCCAACTGAAATTCAGTTTGGCCATATGTGGTCTGAATATTCCTCAGTTCCTTAACAGTAATAATTCTGTGCAAGTGATGCGACATCTTTGTAAGCTTACTGCTTGAACTGGTGGATTAACATAAACATGGGGCAAGAATTTAATTTTCACTGGCCTCCATCAAATTCAACATGACATTAAAAAGGACACCACTCTTTTGCCATAAAGAGTGTTTAAAGTCATCAACCAATATTGACTGATGATAATAAACAGTTTAAATCATCATTTAAAATTATCTACATGGTCTTTTGATTTGCTCTGTAGATAAGCATTATAGTGTAAGTATAGAATATTAAAATTAATTTATTAATTTTAGGCTAATATTCTATAATATGAACAAACTACTGTATGTAAAATTGTATGTAATATTTTTTACTACTTATCACCTCTATCCATCAGACCCTATACCTTAACCAATAAATGTTATATTTTATTGAGTACATATGTTGGTTGATGTATTGAATGTAAGAAAGCATACAATATGGGTAACATAACATTCCTGTATTTTGATGCTAGAGTCCAACTTTTCCTTAGTTTTCCATTGGAACCCTATCCATGCAGAACTATGGTATTTTCTTCGACAATTAATCCTGAAACCATTTTGTATACCAGCCGGCAGTCCACAGTCATTAAATTTGTGAATGAGCAATTCTTGCAAAATAAGGCCAAGGGCAACTGCTGAAATCAAAACAGCTGCCTTCTACTTAACACTGAACATAAGCTGAGGGAATAAGAAAATCAACAGAGGTAATGAAATCTGTGACATATTCTGGTCTGATAAACCGATCCAAGTCATAACAGTTTTGCTTCTTACTATAATTTAAACCAACAAATGCACACAGTAACTGCATTAGATTTATAATAATGTTCAGTGAACACCTTCGCCATATCATCAAGTCGCTCCAACTTCCTGTGTACAATCCTCTGTCTGTCAGGTTGCCAACAACATCCTCTATGCACCTTTTCTTCCCCCATGCTTGCCACATGCCCATCCTACTCTTGATTTGATCCCTGCAAAATACAGTATTTTTTGTACAGGACACATCATAAAACTCTTCATTATGCTGCCTCTTCAAGTCCACAGTCAGCTGGTACCTCTTCAGCCCAAAAAGTCTTCCTCAGCACCCTACCCTCAAACACTGTCTGCCTATGGCCCTCTCCCAATATGAGAGACCAAATTTCACACCAAAACCAAACAAAATGCAAAACTATAGTTCTGGACACTACTGTTTGTGTTTTTGGATATCAAACCGGAAGACAAAACATTCCTGACCAAAGGTAGCAGACATTGCCTGAATTCAAAAAGCTGTTAATTTATTCATAAAGGAATCCTGTTGTTCCCAAATATTTGAACTTTGCCACACATTCAAACAATGTATTACCTATATTTATGTTGTAACAATGTCCTGCATTCTATTCACGAGATATGAACTTGTATTAGTTCTCTCACCATTTGCTTCCAGACCAATTTGCTTACTGTCATCTAAAAACCTCCTGCGTTTTCTTTGCGGTCTGTATGCTTTCACCCAGTAGACTAACATTATGATCAGCATAAACCAGAAGCTGATGTGTCACGTTCAGTTCGAACCCCTCCTGGTTTGCCTGAACATTCGTATTGCATTATCTAAAGGTGAATTTCAAAACAATGGCAATAAAGCATCTGCTTCTTTCAGACCGTTCTTAATACAAAATGGGTCAGACAAATGCTTGCCTACCTGCAGTGTGCTGCAGGTTTCATTCAAACATGGTTTTATTCAGCCAACTAGTTTCATAGGGACACCAGACTGTAACTTCACTTTCAACTGAATCATGGGTCTTCTGGCAGTCTATGAATAGCTGACATACTGCCAGACTGTACTCCCAATTTTGTCAAGTATGTGATGAATACATAACATACAACCAGCAGTTGACAGGTTCCATCAAAATCCACACTGATGATACCCACTAATGCTGTCTGCCCATGGAATTAACCTTGATAGACAGATACTGAACCAAATTTTGTATGTAGGTGAAAAAATTGATATGGCTTGATAAATACTGGTCCGTTTTATCACACTTCTTATAAATAGGTACAGTGACTGACTGTAGCCATTGTTGAGAAATGCTTCCTTAGTCCAAACAGAATAAATCAGTTTATGGACCCCACAATGCATTGTCCTGCCTTTTGCTTGAATCTTTCCTGTTGTGTTGACATAATGTTTCAGCTGTTCAATAACCATCACAAAATCAAGACCACAAATGGTTCTGCCACATGTATTGCTGTCTGCCTAACATCATTAGCTGCATGTTTATACACTGAATGACTGAAATGAAACAACGTGTCAAGAAACAGCAGGGACTTTTAAAGGTGTCATTAATATTGTGTCAGCCACAGTCAGCGGTTCAGCACAGCACAACTGTTTTTTTCATTCCTCAGCACCCAGTTGTTTAAACCTAGGAATTTAAATGTTTACTATTCATCACATGACAGTAGGACACACAACATTGCTGTTTACTGTTCATCACATGACATTAGGACACACAACATTGCTGTTTGCTGTTCATCACATGACAGTAGGACACATAACATTGCTGTTTACTATTCATCACATGACAGTAGGACACATAACATTGCTGTTTACTGTTCATCACATGACAGTAGGACACACAACATTGCTGTTTACTGTTCATCACATGACATTAGGACACACAACATTGCTGTTTGCTGTTCATCACATGACAGTAGGACACACAACATTGCTGTTTACTATTCATCACATGACAGTAGGACATATAACATTGCTGTTTACTGTTTATCACATCACAGTAGGACACATAACCATTGCCGCTAATCGGTGCTAGTACTATCTCAAGGCAAGGGCGCCAGTATTAAACAGACGTGATTGTAGTCACCCTGGATGACACACACGTGCTGTCTCATTAGTGTCAAGTGCAACAATAAAGTTCAATTTATGGTCTGTCTACTGTGCACATGTTTGAAATTTCTGTCTAGCTGCTAGTTCATTGCCACAGGTATTTATATTATCTTCAGCCATTAGTGCAAGCTGAAGCTGCACCTTCATGTTGATGCTAACTGTCCAAACTCTACTGCCATGATACCACAAGAGACAATAATCCTGATTATGTTTGTATATCAGACATTGCAGATTCCTTACAAAGTGCAAGTAAAATGGCACCTATAGAACTGTACTGAATGTGACAGTTACTGTACCTTCGAATCTGATGGTAGTGTCTGTTAGTGCAGACTGCTGTGCATGTGCAAAACCTCTACTTCACCAATCAGAACACACACCAGTGCCCGAGGATCCTCGATATATTCCTGTACCTTTATGAACACTTTCAGTGCCAGTTTTCCACTCTGTAACAACACACATTTACATTACTGCTATGTGCTCACTCCATCAAACAGCAGTCTCACATAATATGTTAACATCCTGAACACACATGGCTGTGACTTACTGTCACTCTGAGGGCAGAGCACAGCCTGAGGGTCTTGCAGTGCAGTGTTAAGAATATTTGGATGCAAGTTGAATTTTAATGAAATACGGTAGGATTTTGCACGTCCCTAATCGATGTGCTAAAGCTCCTGACTAGCACCAGACTAGGAAATTTTTCAAACCATGATTGGTCAGCATATTATATAAAAACACTGTACACAGCACTGTGTTAAATAAAGTACTTGTTATACACAGTTGTTAATGCACTGGCAATATGTGCAGTTTGGTAGCAACGTACCAACATTGCACAGAAATGTACTGCAGTGATGATGATGATGATGATGATGATGGTGGTGGCAGGTCCATGTAACCTGTTTCAATCAAACACCATACAAGAGAGGGTTTGGTAGGAAGGCTAGCTGTTGGCTTTGGTAAATTTTCATTTTTGTGTTTTGAAATATGAGTTGGTGTGGGGAGTGCTTCATTGTGTGTTTGTGTGTGTACATAGAGGACAGGCAGTAACAAACCCCAGCCCACAGCAGACTGCTGCATGAACCTCTTCATTCCGTCCCTCCCAATCAGTACCATAGCAGCACACAAACACATTTCACACTGTTACAACACACTGTCTACCATTCTAACTGCATGTACACTTATCTGTCAGCAGTACAGGTACAACAAAAGCATACATTCTGTGTCCTTATTATCACAGACAGCTACTGCAGTGTTTACATTGTAATGGCGATAGTGTGGATATTATTGTTTTGGTTTATTGTAAGATGTCTGCAGCATCTCATACTGTACAGCAGGTACCTGAAAATGATGGGACAAACTGCAGCAGTGATTGCCCCAATCCAAAACAAGGAAAAAAGCTCATACCAATCAATATATGTCGACAAACAGTTACTGCTACAGTTACCGTCTGGCAAACGTTTGTCCTCTATTGTTTAGACCATGGGCATTCAACCTTCCTATGGCAAAGGGCCACACGTGTTATTGTGGGCTGGTTTGTGGGCTGCACTTGGAAAAATGACAGTAGGTCGCATACAAAATGTCCTGCAGCATTATTAAATTTTAAATAAATAAATATATATATAAAATTTACAAAAGTAGCTGTTAGTGAAATAAAACCAGGAGGGACAAATGCGGCCCGCCAGTCTCGGGTTGGAGACCCATGATTTATGTTACAATCTGTGTGGACACTTAACCCCCTACTATATTCAGCTCCAACTGACAACAAACAGACACTTCACCAACACAATTTGATGCCAGCCAAACAATTCCTAACCGCCCCTGGATCATTTAAGGTTTACGACAGTCCGTAATCGGAGGTATCCACGTGTCCATTGATCATTCAGGTGGAGGATATTTTGAGCTTTTGTTTGTGAATTGTGACTTGATAAACAACACAAATTCAACATTTGTTAAACTGTGACAGTACACTGTAACAGTGTGACATCAGTTGCCAGTACACTGTAACAGTGTGACGTCAGTTACCAGTACACTGTAACACTGTTACATCAGTTACCAGGACATTGTAACAGTATGACGTCAGTTGCCAGTACACTGTAACAGTGTGATGTCAGTTGCCAGTACACTGTTACACATTTATGGTATGTATTTTTGAATGCAGTCTGTGAAACTGTTTGTAGAGATTGGTTGCTGTTGCCCTGTAAATGTAATTACTGGTGTGAGCAGTTTACTGTTGATTGGACGTGAAGTCAGATGTCTGTGTGAAGTGTGAAGCAGGCAGTACAGTGATGTGTGGGCTGAGTGGTGAAGACCGTGTCAGTCAGTGGCATTAACTGACTAGTTAAGGACTGAACTTCGTTAAAAAAAGTCCATCAGTAGCTCATAAATTCCTCACCAGTCCAATAAATTCAACATTTTCTGGACCCCGAAAGTCCATCGCCGTTTACACAACAGCTTACAACTTTTCACTTCTCTCAGCCAAACTAATTTATTGCATGCCACCCCGTTCTGTGTATGTTAGACACAAATTATTATTATTATTATTCTGCTCCCATCTCTGCCTATGTCTTTCAAACAGTCACTTTCCTTCTAGACCCCCCTCAAGCCTATGAACCATTCCGTTCTCTCCCACACTTGCCACACACCCCGCATGTCTGTTCCACCTCAGTACGTCAGTCACCAGTCATTATTTCACAAAGTAGCATTTCAATTTAAAACCCTCTGTTTAGGTCTCAGTTCTGAAAGTGGCCCGTCTGCTGCACAAACAGCAATTCCCGCAATTTGCTGTACACAGTACTAAAGCAATAGAAGTGACACAATGAAACAGACAGACCACCTGTTTGTGTGGCCAGTAAGTAGCTGACTGGAATACACTGAACGGGATAACTGCTGGGCCATCTTGGTATAGATGAGAATATTATTATCCAATACATCTGGGCAAATGACACAAAAATTTTATTTTATAACTCAAGATTACGAACCAGCAGATTTAAGTATAAACAGTGACAAATTTGTACTGGGTAACGAAAGTCATGAAATGTATCAGGCATCAATATATTTTAGGATAGTCATGAACATTTCTAATGTCAATGTAATGTAATCATACATTTATTTATTTAATTACTATATATTCATTCAAATTCATGGTGTAACTGCTTGTTATGTGTGTTCATGTTTTTTTAAATATACAACACGATATCAAACCTACACTACAATTACAGTACATCTGTTAATAACTATCTTCTTAACCACATATATTGTGAATTGTTCATGGAAGGAAAAGTGGGTGTTTGTGATGGATATTTTCATATGCATTTCAGAGTCTGTAGCTGTATATACAGGATATGGAGCAACAGAACATGGGGGAAATATGAATGTGGGACAATATTACATTAGATAATACAGTTAATACATTTCAATGTGTGTGTAATATACATATACACAGGATAATTTGTAATAATAATAATAATAATAATAATAATAATAATATAGGATAATATGAATATGGGACAATGTTACAGTTGATAATATAGTTAATATTTTTCAAACTGTATAGATACAATTATACAGGATAATTTGTAATAATAATATGGGGATAATATGAATATGGCAAAATATTTCAGTTCATAATGCTGTAAATACATTTCAATGTGTGTAGATATATACATACAGGATATGCTGTAATAGAATATGAGGGAAATATGAATATGGGGCAATATTACATTTGATAATACAGTTAATACATTTCAAATATATATATATATATATATATATATACACACACACACACAGTATAATTTGTAATAATAATAATAATATGGGGATAATATGAATATTGGAGAATATTACAGTGATAAAACAGCTCTAGATGATCAAGTACAAAGCAATCTGCAATATAACAGTAACCATAACATACACATACATAATTGTAATTTAACTACAATTACAATTTGATTTGACTGTGCTACTGATTTTGATCTGACTATAATCTAGAGCAGTCATTAAAGGCAATGAGAAAGACGATACACGAAGGTTTGTAACCCAAATTACATATATACAAACCGTAATGTTAACATAGCACAGTAATTCAGTTGCTGTGTAAAGTACAGTTCATGTACTTTCTTACACTAAACAGTACACATTCCTCTGTTCATATTCACAAGATCCATCACTTCTGTCTCTCTACTGTTGACTGCTTCATTTCACAGTAAGGTACCCTGCCGCATGTTACACAATTGGAACATGTATGTACATACCTACGTATGTATGTATGTACATAAGGTACTGCAAATATCCTCTGCAAAGAAATGCTTAATGATCTGATACCTGCGTGGAACTGAAGATGCACAAACAATATATTTAGTCTGCATTCCATGTGGCACGTGAAACGGAACAGTAGATTTCTTTACAAAATTAAATGCATTTTGCCCCAAGAATAATAATGCTTCACAGTCATGGCCCACAGTACAGTTAGCAGTACCATTACAGTAACTGTGTGACTGTATGCATGTACAGGACTGCTGGTACAGCATTACAGTAACTGTGTGACTGTGTACATGTACAGGACTGCTGATACAGCATTACAGTAACTGTGTGCATGTACAGGACTGCTGGTACAGCATTACAGTAACTGTGTGACTGTGTGCATGTACAGGACTGCTTGTACAGCATTACAGTAACTGTGTGC
>Ga0123354_10019320_pt1 | contig 10701 bp, 4 predicted proteins | sample TergutLab28metaG_2_FD_97872 | JGI IMG/M metagenome (GOLD analysis project Ga0123354, IMG submission 97872) | Labiotermes labralis P4 segment gut microbial communities from Petit-Saut dam, French Guiana - Lab288 P4 | ecosystem: Host-associated > Arthropoda: Insects > Digestive system > Gut ...
GAGGATGATCCCATAGAGGGATTGAAACATGTAGGAGATATTTTAAATCCATTTTAATCCAATAATGTGGTTTTAAATGGTTTGACAAGTATGTGCAATTAGTTGGTTTTAATAAATATTATCCATATAAAAACTTCATCTTTAAAACAGGTTCCATTCACTGTGTACACAAGTTCTGATGTAACCAGTAATATGTTACTGCTACAGTGTCTAATATGGACACTGCACAGAGTAGCTGGTTACTCCATACATTAGTAGGGCATGTCAGTTAATGGTGTCACATGAAAAGAAAAACATTTACCTAGTGAATTTAAGAAATAATTAATTTCATAAGGTACTTACTCCACACATTTTAAGAATGTCAAATAAAAAGGAAATCAAACATTTAACTAGTTAACTTATAGCACATCTAATAGTTCTGTAACTAGTTAATTCAAACCAGTTAAAGAATAAACAGCTTTCCTTGTCCTGTCAATTCCACATTTTGAACGATTCATGCACTTAAAAGGTATGAAACACCAATATACGCAACTTGTAGTTTATTAAATGAAACGCTTGTATTCTCCTGAAATAAGGGTGTCAAGCAGGTTGATAAAAGATACAGAATTCACACTCAATGAATGAGTTACATAACTAAGCTATCATATGTTGCAACATGGTTTGCTTACGTGGCATTTGGCATTACACTAAGATAGCATTTTTACACAGATACACTTTTTGATGTGCAGTCACTGTTATATTAATGTTTCTAAAATCCTTGACCAGTTCATGTGCTGCCCATGCCACTGCAATTGCTCCACACCTGCCTACTTACTATAACACGACAACACAAACACATACAGAGTACTGTCACTTATGGACAGAAAATCACATATTTTTAATGAATAAGAAGCTACAGTATCTTGACTCTGCAGTCTGGTCTGTCTCGTTTAACAGACGATCAGACAAGCCAGTCAGTTCAGCCCTGCCAATTCTACATAAATGAGACCTTCGGTCTGACACTATCAGAAAACTGAAAATTACAGAGCATGGAGATGAGTTACATGCTTAAATGATAACAAATGAGTCCACTGAATGTGCCCACCTCCCAAGGAACTGGGAAGACAGAAATTACAAGAAACAAAGTGCATGCATAATTTGGATCAGAAACATTAACAAATTAAAAGTTAATTTTCAGATTGGTACAGAAGCGATCACACAACTTTAACGAGATGCTGAGAATGCCTGAAGCTACAGTCTCTTCCCCTATATATCTGCATGGCATGGACTTTAATTTAATATAACTTCACTTTTGATTCCAGCATTCACCAGGCTGAAAGGCCTAGTGAGGAAAACCACACAAGAAAGTGAAAGCAATACAACTTATATAAAAACACAAGACTTCCCGCATCAGAAATGTGAAACGGAAATGCATCATTAGAACACGGTTTCAAAGATTTCTGGTGTCAGTGTGCATGTGCATAATGTGACTTGCCAAGGCAGCACTGCCACACTTGACAGTGTTTGTTATCTTACCTACCTTGGACACTATCAGAATTCTGTTCAGGAGGGGTTCCTTGAAGAAACCAGTCAAACCACTCTTATCACATGTCATTCTGAAGGTATTTCACAATATCACATGTTCATTCTTTTCCTTTCTTACATATTTATATTCCTGATGACTATGTTTCTATGGAAATAGTTTTACGCAGTTCAGATCAGTTAATGGCCAATGCATATATAGAAACTAGCAAACTCTGGTATGACAAACAGCCAGCACCTCTATGCCCTAATGTTACGTGGCCTGTTCAAAAAAAAGTATCCGACCTTCAGCCGGGATAAATACATTTACACGCCTGGAGGTCTGCAACCCTAATCCCATTTGAAGTAGTCTCCATGTGACTGAACACACTTCTCCCAGTGGTTCAGCCATTGTTCAAAGCATTTCTGGAATGCCTCTTTGCGAATGGAATACAGCTTGGCCGTCGTGTTCCGAATAATTTCGTAGTGTGACTCAAATTGAGTCCCTTTCAGCTGCGTTTTCAAGTGAGGGAACAGCCAAAAATCGCAAGGAGCCATGTTGGGAGAGTAGGGAGCCTGTCGAACCACCGAAATGTTGTGTTTGGCCAAGAAAGTTTCAATCAGTTGCGAGGAATGAGCTGGTGCGTTGTCATCATGAAGCTGCCATGTTCCCGCTGCCCACAGGTCCGGCCTCTTGTGCCGCACAGCATTGCGAAAGTGACGAAGGACTTCCAGGTAGTATTCTTTGTTAATATTTTAGCCTTGTGGTGCGCACTAGTGATGCACCATCCCACGAGAACCAAAGAAAACGGTCAACATCACTTTGACGTTGCTCAGCACTTGCCTGGCCTTTTTTAGCCTCGGGGATGTTGAATGTTTCCACTGTGACAATTGCGCCTTGGTTTCCTGGTCGTACCCATAAACCCGCGACTCATCACCAGTGGTCACGATGTTCAGGAATTCGGGGTCGCTGTTTGCGTAGTCCAGCATATCCTGCGAGACTTCCAGACGGAGTTGCTTCTACTCCATCGTTAGCAGCTTCGGCATGAATTTCGCGGACACTCTCCGCATGGCCAAAACATCGGCCAAAATGGAATGTACCGAACCAGTGCTTATCTCCAGCTCCTCCGCAAGGTCTCGAATGGTGACACGACGGTCCTGCATGACAAAAGTCTACACTTGGTCAATGAGCTCGTCATTTCGGCTTGTAGAGGGCCTACCGGCAAGAGCGTCGCTCTTTTAGACCCGACGTGCGGCCATCTTTGAATCAGTTGTACCACTCCTTAATTTGTGTGATGCCCATGGCATCATCGCCGAAAAACCCGCTGAATTTTCCGAATGGTTTCCACTTGGCTATCACCAAGCTTCTGGCAAAATTTTATGCAATATCGCTGCTCGAGCCATTCCGTAATTTTTGCAGGAAATAACAATGCGACGCGCGCTGCGTATACACTCTCACTTACATGCTGGCTGCACGTGACTGACGCCGTCTGCTGGCGGTAAAAAATCCACGTACGTGCATGAAGGTACCCTCCACCTCCCTACCACAGCACACCTCCCGTGCTTCATTAGTTTCCACGGAAAAAAAATCATGTCGGATACTTTTTGAACAGGCCATGTACATTGCATGATGCTAACGAAATTGTTCACCCTTTCCATGACAGCCTCAGTATACTGTATGGACCATTAATTCTTCACGTGCTGCCAGCCTAGGCTCATTGTAGTCATGAATGTATTGAAGAGATAGCACTGTTGGCATAGTGAATATGCTACATGCTGGACAATCTGGAGTTAAAATTGTGGCAGAGGTAACACATTTATCTCTTCTCCAAGATGTTCAGACTGTTTCTGGGGCCCATTCAGTCTCCTATGCAGTGGGTACAAGGGTTCTTTCCCAGGTATAATATGACAGAGCCATACAATTTATCAGTCAACTCCACTTAGTGCCATGGTTAAGAATGAATGGAGCTATACCTCTACTCCCCCATATGCCTTCATGGTGTGAACAGAGACAACATTACCTCTTTTTTTATAAATTTAAAACACATTTGTCTTGGGCAGCAGCTGGAATATAAGCCCCAGTATCTCTAAAGGGTTACAAAATATTTTATTATTAATATTCACATACAGAGAACGATGTACTAACTGTACATTAATACCTCAGAACTGCGTGAGCAAGTCATTTCAAACACTACACAAAAAAGTGCTAGCTTGTGTCAAGAAGGATAAGACAGGCACAACTTTCATTATGCATGGGTAAAACATGAATGCATAGCAAATATTGGCTTACAAACTTAAATACAAGGGACCAGCAGGGTGATCCAAAGGTGTCAACTGGAAGTATCTTTGAGACTGACAGTGTGAATGTGGGAAATGAAATGAACAAATTATGGGCTGTTCTTTGATCAGAGGGAAAAATTCTTGGAGGATTCCAAGTCAGGCCTTGTGAAATGGACTAGGTGAGGACCTGTTAGTTTCTCAGGAAGGACTCTGCTCCATGCAGTTAATTAGTTTGGGATGAATTCTTGGGTTCCACACAATATGGAGGAAACTTCTTGAACACCTAACCAACTGTGAGCTGTTTGAACAGGACCCTGCACCACGAAGATCTATCTGTTAGTGAACTAGGTATGTCCCTTGGCACTGTGGCCTTATACGGTTGTTTGAGCATGGAACACTGGTGAGGATGGTAATTTGCAGGAGAAAACCAAAGTGCCCAGAAGAGAAAAACCTACCAGAGTGTCACTTTGTCCTCCACAAATCCCAAACAGAATACTCTGGGATTAAACCCAAGTCACCAAAATGAAAAGCTAGTAACTAATAGCCTGAGCTATGGTACGGTCATAGCAATGCAGTTAGTCACAGTTCTGTATCAGATGTTAGTATAATAGAATGTGTACAGGAAATGCAGGTTTGTCATCCTGCAGTTCAGCAAACTGAGATTATAAAAATGCTGACAGATGCCAATGTTCATGTCCTCACAATCTGACCTCGATCCATATCACGGGGATGGGAGTAACAGCCATCCAACTTGACATAATCAACATTCCAGTTGGCAAAGGTCTCAGCATCAGTCTCCAGATACCCCAGTATCCCTGGATATCCTGCACATGTGTAATTACCAAAGTCTTCATAGATTCCAAACTTCAGCCCTTTTGCATGAACCTGCACAACAAATACACAGGCTTCTGCTGCAAAGTAGATGATATCTGCACTCTTCTGGCATGCTACACAGTGTATGGTGGTACGTCCTTAACGACGTTTCGGGACAACTTATCAGTCTTATCTTCCAGAGGACTGAGAGGTTGTCCCGAAACATCAGTAAGGAATTTCCACCATATGCTGTGTAACATCCCAGAAAAGTGCAGATATCCAAGACATAGATATCTACAAGGGAGAGTCAAATGGAAACCTTAAAAGTTATAGTATATTTATATGGTTATATTTAAGGGTTTCATTTGGCTCACCCTCGTATAAACTATAACAAATATAATGCAATTATTATACTATACCCATTACAAAACCCTCACCTACGTTCAGTGCCCAGGTTAAGAGTGGTGCTACACCTCTGCTTCCCCCATGAGCATTCATGGTATGTGCAGTAACAACTTTTCTTTACCATTACCTAACTGGAGGGATACACTAGAAGCTTGGATATCTGGCACCTCAGGGACCAAAAGATTCCTAGATATAGTAATTTTCTAGATTTAAAACATTTTACCTCATTTGAAGCTTAATGTACAAAGCAATGTCTCAGGCAAACCTAATTATTTCATTTGTCACTTGATATCCTGTCCTGCCACTCTTTCTATTCCCTTCATATCACTAGTTATGTAACACTGTGTATGTATAATCTAAAATAAAAACAAAAAAAACAGTATTTCACCATTTTAGTCATCATATTCACAACAATGCTGTCGAATGACAGAATAATGAACTGCAATAGGCCTTGTAGTCAATTTCTAGTTAACAGAGTTAACTGGTTAATCCAGTACCAGAGACTGCAGCTATTTAGCTTTTTCTGTAGTATCTACTCTATGTGAGGATCAAGTCTGCTGCCACCAACCCCCCCCCCACCCAGGGAGGGGGGGGGGCGGCGGCAGAGTAGCAGTGCATGCTATTGCATAGCCTACTTCTCAGGCTATTCTCCTCCAGTTATTAGGATGGTATACTATTTTTCCTCTGTTCACCTGTTCAGGGTTATAATAGAACTAGGGGGCAATTTAAAACATCCTCAGATTCCTAAAAAGTAGAGAGATCATAAAAAAATAAATAAAAAACTGTCTTATATGCAGTCTGAATTTGAGTCCCGATAGTTACAAATATATTTTAATTTTATGCAACGTATGTGTATATCCTTTTGTGTGTCTCTACAAGCCGCTGAACTGGTATGTACAGTTACATTTAGCAATTACACACTTCACTTAACTTTTAAGTTTCCCACTTAATCAAACAGTAGTAAGACACTCTTACAGTTGATGAAATTAAGAATACAGTGTTTCAATACATTATATATATATATATAGCACAAACACATGACACAGGCATTAACTGAATTCTTTGAGTATGACAGAAATGAAGATATATTGGTTGTGACTTACATAGTCTGACAGATCACGTAACCCAAATGGGAACCTCAACCTGTCAGGAACAAGCTCACCAGTGTAACTTCTCTCTTTCTCCAGCCAGCAGTCATCAATATTGATGTACTCATACCCTAGAGCTGCATAGCCTTCCGACACCACAAGGTCGGTCATGGTGCGGAACAGACGATCACTGTACAACAAGCAATAAGCGTACTTGAGAATTCTCCACTGCCAAACACTCTTATTAGCACAAACACACAATCTTCTGCATCAGTTATGTTTAGTTCCTGTTAGACTTGAAGTTTTCACAACAGTGTTGCTGAAGATTCAAGTCTTCTGGGATGTTATGCCATGTCAACCGTTAAACAGTAACCGATATTTTGGAGGAGTGCAGTTGTTCCGAAATGCTGATATCAATTTGCATGGGATTACAACCCAGATGACCTGAACATTCATGTTTAATTTCCATTACAACTGCTACAATGGCAATGTTTTCTCATCACACTTTATCGCTGTATTCCGATGATGTTATAAACAGTGTTGCTACTGTGCTGTTGTACAGCACTAAGAGCTTTACATCTGTGGCCACTGCAATTCAAGACTGAGGTAAAGTGCAATGTTACCTGCTATGGGGTCCAGGCAGCAAGGACCACACTCAACTCCTGCAAGGAATGATGATGTCACTCATACTACATTGCCCGTTATGATTTCTCTATTGGAAGTAGAAGAAGATATAAAAAAACAGCCGGTAGAGGTGTAATTTCACACCTACCAAAATATATTGTCAGCCTGTTCATTCTTGTGCCTTCGAGTTATGTAAAATTATTTAATTCCAGCATAATTTGGAGAATGTACTGCAGGCAGTGTAGATGTAATAACAATGGGCAAACAGCCCAAGATTCAATTGCTGTGGCCACTAGTACAGTAGTTATAAATGGAACCACAATGTGGCAGCTCTAAGTGGAAATGAGAGATTACCATGCTACAGTTAGTACCAGGAACTTTGCTAAAAAAAAAAAAAGTTACATATGTGCACTGTGATTTCAAACGTACCTTAGAGGCTAACATGATTAACAGTGGAACAGTGTAAGAGTTGTGTCCTTGAAGGATTATAATGTACGACAGTGGATGTGAAAGACATACAGTGGAAACTGTAACAACTTCCTGTTGAAACTGCTACAGGTTTCATGCTAGCACAAACTGTCAATCTCAGTGACGAGAGGGAAATGAGTTATAAACTCCGATACTTTATTAATAATAGCTCTTAATTTATACCATAAAACGAATTTTTTTTACTAAAACCCAATTTTGCTATTTTTTTTGAAGAACAGACATCTGCAGTATGCCCAATACCAGTGATTACTTTTAAATGATTTAATAAGTTTTATGCTTAGCATGGACAAATGTTTCTGCTATTACAGAGTTTCTTCATCTTCCCTCTTTTCTAAGAACAAATGCATAGTCTTTGAAAACTGCATTTGTCATGCAAATAACCAACTGCATATAAGTACATACACTACTGCAGTGTAGGGAGGAGGTAGACTAGCTTAAAATAAACCTGACAAAGGGTACACATCAAATATTCAGTTCCTGAGATTGAAACCCAAAGCAATCAAACCATTCTACAAACTTAACACAGTCAATGAACTTAAGTCTCACTAAACAAATCTTTGAGATTGCATAAAATACAGCAAGTAGGCCATATGCTGTAGGACAGGGTTATCACATTTCAATTCCCAATTCAAGAAGAGACACTCTGAAAGTTGGTCATCACATGTAACTGCAATGGGATTACTACTGAACTACCTTGACATACAAGATGTTTTCTGATGGGTTAACTAACTACATCTCACACAATTTTGTTGCCTGTTCAAAAGACCTCAGTGTTGTGACACTGTACAAGCACTTGCCTCGTTTTTCTTGAAAGACTGACTTACACCACTTTGCCTTCCAGCAACATATACACCATGTACTTAGTTTAGTAACCCATTTAAGAATCATACCATCGTATTACACATATGTACTATAATGGTATGATTCTTAAACAGATTCAATAGAAGGAAAGAAGTACACAGTCTGGCCCTCTCTCCACCAAATTTTTACACATACCCATACAAGGATATACACACATTACATAACAATCATGGAAAATTCACTCTGTTGTTTCCATCTCAAAAACTGCAACATGTTAATGATACCTTCACAGTACACAATGTGTGCTATGAATATATGATTCTTAAAAGTGATATTGCAAAAAGCATTTCTCATCCTTATAGCATCTGGACTAACCACAGACACTATAGGCTCTCCCATCCACTCTCCCTTCTGTTTCATTCCTACTGTGGGCTCATTCTGGACAGATTTAGGAAATATATTTTGACCAGATACAAATGAAATTTCATCATGACATTTCTACAAAAGTAATTCAACCTGAAGGGCCCACACAGGGTAAATACTTGGACTTCAAATGATTAGCATAAAACAGAGCCACCCATGAAATGGCACAAAATTAACTATTGAATTTAAAAATATGTGTAATGCCATCATTCCCTATGCACCTGAATGACCCACAATGTGAGGATTATGGTGATGGCAAGTAATAAGTTACTCATGTACAAATTTATTGGATTTACAATGCTACGTAGCTACAGCTCATTTCTGCATAACAGACCAAGATACATCAAATGTTATATATGACACTTCACCATAAGCATGTGCAGCACATTTCATAACGGTGTGCACACCGGGATTTCATTTTTCAAATTTTTTAAAGGTAAACGTTTACTGAATACTCAGTCATGAAGGACACTATTTTTATTCACCATACTAACTAAATAAACTAAAACTTAACTTAACCTCTTTAAATTCAAAACTAAACTCTACCCAACATACACAAACTTAATATATAGGGAATAAAATACCAAATTTTGAGACACTATGGTGCACCAGGGTACATTCAGCACACCTGTGTGCACATCCATTCATTTCACTGAGTGACATTTATAGCATCTGTCTCCTTAACCAGCAAAAAAAAATGTCCGTAACAGCATCTGTCACAGATCTACACACCTTCCAAGTCACATACTTTATTTACCTCTTTTTCAAAATCAGGAAAGTAATTGCAGTAAGAAGTCACAATGTGGAAATTTTTCTGTTATTTAAGCAACGAGAATGAATATTTGTCAGAGGGTTTACTGTTTCAAATGACAACCTGTTACATTTCATTAGATTAATTTGTAAAATCAAAATTAACCATCTGGCTATTGGGTTAGGCCTACAGGTCAAGGAGGGTAAGAGGAAAAGAAGGATTAAAAATTCTGACTCCCTTTACAGAACTCTTACACCTACACACACAAGCAAGCAAATTAGGAAATACAGATTATGTAACAATTATGGCACATTCACTTTCTATTAATTGTCTCACATGACATAACGTGTTTTATTGTTTTCTACAGCTTTTGTATGAAACATTTTTTGTTCTGACATATGTTTAACAAGTTGCATTTGAAATGCGTTCAGAAACACAAACAGGATCGCACATAGTAACCATTATACTTGTCAGTTTAACCAAAAGCTTAACAGGCCAACAAATTTGGGTAACACTTCCCCATTTCTTGAAAATCAATTCAATAGTACTGGAGTTGTTATATGTGGATATGCAGAGACATGTTGAAGACAACAGGCACACTTTTGCAAACACTCTGTCACAAAGACACAAGATTAATGAGCAACTCGGCAATACACACCATGTCACATCCACCTGCAATAATATGCTATAACATCTCCTGTGAGACTCTTCAGTAACTGAGGTATTTTGTAATTTCTTTACTGTACAGCACACAACAATCGGTTGTGGATAATCAGTTCTCATTTATAAAACCAAGATATGCACATCTAAGACAGACCTAATGTAACAAGTTTTTTTGTTTACTCCTATATGTTTTGGTGGAACTCCTTCACCTTCAGGAAGTCTATACACCAGCATCTAAAACTCACTAAAGTATAATACATTACTTTCACTGTTGCACCGTGCATATTGATTCAATTCACTTTATTTTTTACCAACTTATGCACTTGCATATCAGTTAATATTAATGCTAATACATTAAAATATTAAAAAATAAATTATAAAATTATTTAAAAAGCTCCGACATGTTTCGGTTTACTTTATAAAACCATCTTCAGGGAGTCTCCTGTGCCTATTAAAGTTACTTGTTATCTGATATTACCGTTGAGGTATGCTGGCAGCACGTCTGTAAGTAAAATCATAACCAATAGGTTATCATCATAAGGGTTTGTAAACTACCCAACGTTCGTCATATGTTATGTCCATTATATACAAATAATTAGGCTTATTGGAAATAAGGTAAGAAGACACATTAAATGATCCAATAAGCCTAATTATTTGTATATAATGGACATAACATATGACAAACGTTGGGTAGTTTACAAAACCTTATGACGATAACCTATTGGTTATGATTTTACTTACAGACATGCTGCCAGCATACCTCAACGGTAATATCAGATAACAAGTAACTTTAATAGGCACAGGAGACTCCCTGAAGATGGTTTTATAAAGTAAACCGAAACATGTCGGAGTTTTTTAAAAATA
>Ga0123354_10019321_pt1 | contig 10700 bp, 6 predicted proteins | sample TergutLab28metaG_2_FD_97872 | JGI IMG/M metagenome (GOLD analysis project Ga0123354, IMG submission 97872) | Labiotermes labralis P4 segment gut microbial communities from Petit-Saut dam, French Guiana - Lab288 P4 | ecosystem: Host-associated > Arthropoda: Insects > Digestive system > Gut ...
GGCTACAGATACAGAGGTCCCGGGTTCGATCCCCGGCGCTACCAGATTTTCTGAGTAGTAGTGGGTCTGGAACGGGGCCCACTCAGCCTCGTGAGGTCAATTGAGGAGCTACTTGAATGAAAACAGAGATTAACGGCTGTGGGGACTCGTTGCGCTGACCACGTAACACTCCTCTATCCGCAAAAGTTGGCACTAACTTCGCCGATAGGCGGCGGCCGCTCTGTCGGTATAGTTCGCGTGCGGACTAAGGCCACGGAGTTTAGTTTATACATGTTGAATTATGAGGTTCATTTTAAAAGTAAGGTCTGTTTTACTGAAAACAAAATACAAAAACATTAACTACTCGGTGTTGTCTCTTTCTATGTGCATTTTTCCTACATGGGTATCCTTCTTTGAAAGCATTGTACAGAAGTCTTCAGTAGTATATTTTTCACACTGGTAAACTGATAATTCCAGCTCAGTTTTTGGGTATCATGAATAACTTGTAGGGAATATTTTATCTCTAGGGACAAGCAGAAGTCAGTCTGTGCTAAAGCAGGGGGAGTACACCATTTTCAAAAGCACCACAAGATTTTGACATTATTCATTGCATTTTGATTGAATTAAGAGTTCAGTCATAACAACAACAAATGCATCTTTTAAATCTACAAGTACAGCTTTAAATCAGTCCTATATGTTTTGTGTCATCTACACCATCCTTGGGGAGCTCTACACCAAGATTTAAATGTTACTGCAGTATAATCGATTACACAAGTAATTCATATTATATTACATCATTCTTGCAGCCAACGTGAATCATGTGGTTTTCACAAACTGTGATTAAAATATCTGTAAAATATATTAAAATCAGTAAAACAGTAATATTATATCAGCATTTTCATTGAATATGGTTAAAAACTATATATGGCCATGTTGTAATTTTTTCTTTTTATACAAACATCTCATTTTTTGTGAACTGTGGATGTCAATGAAAACACCATAATAATGTTACTGTTTTACTTATTTTAATGTATCATACTGTAAAGATATTTTAATATATCATACTGCAAAGATTTTAATCCCCAGACTGCCCAGCCCATAGCCAGTTGCTATACTGACTACACTCTCCCGGCCCACAGCTGCAAGAATGCTGTAATATAAGAATTACTTTTGTAATCTGATCCACTGTTGTAAGTTTTAAATCTTGGTGTAGATCTCCCTGAGGATGGCAGAGATGATGGTGAAACATGTAGGAGCATTGTAAAACTGTACTTGTATTTTTAAAAGGTGCATTTGTTGGTGTTATGAATGAACTTCTAATTCACCTCAAGAATATTTTGTTTGCATATTCTTTGGAATCAAAATTGATACCAAATGGCAGTCTAAAAATGAGCTGATAAACTTGACCACATTTCAGTTTAGAGTTTATGTGAATTGAGTCTCATTCTAGGAATACTAAAATGGAAAACTAATATGGCAGAGTTGCCAGCCTCTAGCAAAAGAACATTTGTACCTTTGTTAATGTAATGTACTTTTGGAATGCACCTCATGTGTATATGTTAAATATGTAGACAAATATAAGGATCCACAATTCAGCATGATATATTACAACTGATACCATCAGGTCGGGTTCTAAAGTTATGGAGCGGGTAAAGTCAGATGGAGTTAGCAGTGGACGAATCTCTCCTGCCAGCGAGGCAGCTGTGAGAGAGAGCAAGAGCTCAGGTCAGCAGCCATCATCTCCAGAACAGCAGCAACAACAACAACAACAACAACAACAACAACAACAGCAGCAGCAGCAGCAGCAGACATTGGACTCCCCACACCATCAGGATTCTGCAGATGAGAGGCAAGTCACCAAGTGTGGTTGAATAATTGACATTCATGTTCCTTGTTTTAGAGATCCCATGTTTAATTACTGGCCTGAAAGTCTTTTGTGGCTTTTTCCAGTCCTGCCAGGTAAATGCTGAGAGGGTACTATAAAATAGCATGTCTTCCCTAAAAGAAGGTTCTTTTGAATTTGCTTTCTTAGACATTCATTGAGAAAATGTATTGTACAGAAGTTTACAAATTGAATTTTACAAGGCACTAGCATTGCTTCATCAGCAAAATCCTTCCTTGAGTAAGCTGAAGTTTGTCCTTTTTGGTAAGATTTAATCAGAGAACACTCATTAAATGGGTGTGATTGTATGCATGAGAAATCATTAACAGTTTTTTGTGAACTCAAGAAACTACAGCAAGGGTTGATCATATTTTACTTTACAGTAGTAACAGGGATGTGGGTTATGCAGAGAATATTAGGTAGAAGATTCTGGGATCTAGTATCTAGTTCACTTTATGGACATGTCAGCAGAAGGAATTACAAATAATATGCTAACATCCATGATCAAATATTGATTGCCTGGAAATAACATTTACCTGGATTTGATATAATTGTTAGGTGGCCCCCACAAAAACATAAATTAAGGATTTATTGCATTCACATGTTTAGGAAACCATTATTGATTTTAAAATAGTCTTTGCATGTGTTTAGGAGACTGGCTGTTGAATCAACTTGTTTGGAAAGGTACACGTAATGTAATAATTCTTGTTCATTTATCTCGTAAACCGTGAGACTTACAGTAAAAGTGAATTGGCCGTTTGTACACTTTTCCTTGTCACTTTTGTTAAAAACATTCTTTTGCTTGAATAAATATTAAGTAAGTTTTGCTTGACATAGTAGCAGAAACACATTTATATCATCATGTAAAGTACCCATTATTTTTGTCCATCTGTAACAAAAGTTGGACTATACCTGCAGATTTTAATGAAACTCCCCAGTAGTGATTTATATGATAATCTTTTCACCAGTTTGCAAGTCTTTTGATATGTACATATAAGTGAATGGACTGGTTCTAACACGTATTCCACAGTTTGCAAACTGGCATACAGATGTTTGAAGTAAAGGGTCTAGATGGTAATAAAATGTACACTTTATACAAAGTCTGCTGGTTTTGAAAGATATAAGTTGATATTAAAGTTGACTGACATGGACCAAATTTAAGTTTGTGTGGCGGCTGTAATATAAATCAGTGTTTCAGTATCGAGGGTTTCATACTTTTGCAAGTGTTGAGGCTTCTCAACATAGTGGTGTATGATACTTCATAGAAAAGAAAATGGTTGCATTAGATGGAAGGATTTGATTAATTAGTCAATTTTGCAACAGTATGGCACTGAAGATATGTTCCAGTACTTACATTATAGGTATCTATAGAGTAACTGTGTGGATGAAACATGGAGACAGTTGTATCATCATATGTAATTTTACAGATGTGTTTTTGTACCTGTGTTTACTGGAGTTTTTTTGGCCTGTTTTTATGTTGTGAAGCTTCTCCATCGCTGTGAGATCTTGTTGCATAATGGTACATGATTTGCTTTACTGATAACAGAGAGTCATGAAGAGCGGAATATTTGGTTAGGTCTGTGATGCATAATAACATGTGGAAAACATTTCCTTTTCAGTCAGAGTCATTGTGACATCCATCGGCTGAAGAGTACAGCAACACTATCAGAAATTCTTGAGGCTTTGCAAAACACGGTGTCAGGGGTTGGTTTCCTAACTCACCACCCTAGCTTACCAAGCTACACATTTGTAAGTGCAGATGCTGTACTTTGGTTAATTCGTCATGTGGAGGGAGTACCACATGAAGAGAAGGCTGTTGAAATTATGGAGGTCAGTGTTTGTCCAGGTTAAAACTTTGTTAAATATCAAATTAAAGGTTGTTGTCCAGTTGTCCATCCCACCCCTTACTTCCAGACTTTTTTTTTCAGCAGTTGGCATTCTACATTCAAAATGTAAAACATAATCCATAAATTATTACACTTACCTGAATAGTATTAAGGCCAAAATGTTGGTTAATGTCTAGTGAACATTTATTACCACTGAGCTGATCCTGAGTATACATCAGCTCAAGGAAATCTAGTGATGATAAAAGCCGTTTCACTTTCCATCCTTATATGGGCATCACTTGGCAATTCACCACTACTGGGGAGGGTGCAGGGGTAGGTAGGATGAGTTCTGTCTTCCACTTTGGATCGGAAGAGTGCAGTCAGAGTTCAGTTCTGTTATGAGCTGGCTTGGGTGATGATAGCCCCCCCCCCCTCTCTCTCTCTCTCTCTCTCTCTCTTTGTGTGGCTGACAGGCAGTCAGGGTATCCATATGCATTAGCTTGTTTCTTTTCAGACATGGGTTTATTGCATATTCTTTGTTTATTGTTGCATACGTGGCCGCCGTCTGTCTAGCAATTTTCTTTAGTTAATCCCTGATTCGGGATGTGGGAGTTGGAGGGATGGTGAGGTTGTCTACTCCCTGGTAACTAGTTTTCTTTTTTTGGTTGGTAAGCTGATACTGGTTTATGGTGTTATTGTCCATTGTTTTGGAGATGGCTTGTAAATGTATTCTTGCTTACAATTGTAGTAAGTTTATTATTATTGTTAGGGGAATCACTTATTGTTATGTCTCATTTTTTAAAACTGTATTCTTATTGTGAGATATTAATATATAGATATGCGTGTATGTTGGTGTGTCGATTCTGGACTGTCAATAACTATAACCCATGTTAGCCAACGGGGCAGGGCTTGGCTGCTCAAACTTTCAGTGGCAAATTTATGAGTGTGGGCCTTCAGATTCCTATCATGTGCCTGCGTGGTGGGTCAAAGGGCTCACCACAGTCTTCTTCTGATACTTTAGCATCATAATGTCTGGTTTACGTGTTATTCATGTATCTTTCAGTGATTCATTTATTCAACACGTATATCATCACATATTTTTACACACAAACGAACCTGTGAACTATGCTATTATCCTTTCTTTGTCTCACACAACCAGTGCATGTTTGAGGATGGAAAAGAAGAGGTGATCTAATAGAAACTTGGGACAGGAGACTGCAGTTAGAACTGTTTCAGATGTCTTTACAACACTGTGTGTTGACAGGCTGGACCTTGGCCAGGGTTGAATGGAAAAAGTGGGCTGTGATCAGTACACATAAGCTAGTAGAGGAAGAATTTTGGTCAGGGCTGTGTTACCAGTACATATTCTGTTGTGACATTAATACTTTTGGGTTCAATCATGAGTCTGAGTAGTCATTTAAACATGAGCGTTATCAGAAGGGAGCTACTTTTTCTTCTGTTGTGAAGTAACATCATCATCATCATCTTGTGTTAACTGCTGTCATGGTTCATTGTTCTCAGTTCACCACACAGGTGGCAGTGGAAGGCATAGAAATATTGTTCTGTTGCAATACTTGTAGTTAAGTTTTGGCATCACATTGTAAAGTGGCATGACCATTTGACATTATATGAACCATCCAAGAGGGGCAGTATGATTGGGTGGAAAAAAGATAAATTGGTTTTTGTGTTGCAGCAGATATTTCTGGATACTGCTATATACAGCTGTTTCTAAAAGTTGCTGCATGTTTTGTAACTGTTAGTAGCCCTTGCTTTGGTTGTGCATTGACATATGCACCAAGTACTGCAGAATGACTGTTAACACAAATCCTATGAATTGGTGGAAAACACTAGAAATGTCACTGGCATTAAATGAAGCTTTATTCAGTACGTTGAATTTTAGAGTGGGGGATCAAAACAAGCCTACATAAATATTATGGCATAGCGTTAGAAACCATATGTGACCTTAAGAACAGAGAGATTAAGCTGATAAAATTGTAGTGAACTGCAGTAGTGGTGCTTGACCTCCTAAGTGTAAGCACATATAGACAGCATACAAAGAGGTTGATGGTGGGTTGAGTCAGGAATGGGCAGGTGTAGTGCATACCTCTGGGCCTGTATGTGCACAAAATGCTGAATTATTTCATTCTGTTCTGGAAGTGTGGCTCCAGGCCTTGTCTGTGTGGTTGACCAGATATTAGCAATGCTCCAATATTCATTAAATTTTTGTGTATAGGGATCTCAGTGCCATTGCTGCTGCAGCTGATTTCTTTTACAAGGAAATAAGCAATCCTTACTTTAAGAAAATCTAAAACCTGGCCTTACGTAAAATGCTAGTGAGTATTGGAAATAATGCTGGAGAAATGCTTGCTTTTAAAAAGGAAGAATGTGCATGTGGGCATAAGTCATCAAGATAATATTTGTTGTGCAGATGCATGAGGAAACCACAAAAGGAAACTGGTTGTAATTAGTTAAACCAAAAATTCTGTATGTTTATAGGCACCACAGCAAATGGCATTCATTGCAAGTATTTTTCCCATCAGTGTCACAACACTAACAGTCCATATGCGAGGCATGAATGAATCAGTGAAACATAACCGGGTTGCCTTCTGTGAACTCCTTGTCACTGACAATGACATTATGAAATTCTGGAAAAACTGGCAGTTCTGGATAGTATAATTAGCATGCCTCATTTCTGGTGTTATGTGAAACCTGTAATACATGTTTAATTATGAAGGAAACATCTTGAAGACCTCTATGAAAGTGATTTTCAGGGTTTTGCTGTTGAAGACATAAGCATCTGAAATTACTGGTATGATGAATGTTTAGAAAAGGTTTGAAACTTTGACTCGTGTAAATGACTATACAGTGATGCATGTGAACATGGTCTCCACAACATGACTGGTACAATTATTAATGCTACCTCAGAATGAGAAATGGGAGTGTAAGAATTGCAAAGAAAGAAACAGATGATGTTAGTCATAATATGGCCCTATATTTGGTTGACACTAGGTAAGACTGCATGGATCAGTGGAAGTTTTGATTTTGTAACTACAAGTAAAATTCAGTCTTTTCTGAACACTAGGCTAATCCTCTAATGCCTTTAGGATCTGCATTCTTAATGTTTATATGAATTATAAAAAGCAGAAAACTGGCCATTGGGTACATGCAAGATTGAAGAATTTTAAGGCAGCATGCATCACTGTCTGACTGTCAGGGAAGAGGTTAATATGTTTACAAGGTTTAAAACCTTTTAATTTCACTTTAATATCCAAATTTTAAAAGGAGTTTGTGTTTCATGGATCAAATTATTTTTGTGTGATTGTGATTTATCATATTGTGAAATGGAAGTTTTGTAATATGTATTGAGTATATTCATTTCTTATCGTTACTTTTTCAGCAAATGCTGAAGGAACGAATGATTTGCCATGCATCAGGTGATGTATCACATCCATTTATTGTGGGGTTCTACCTGTACCACATAGTCCAGCAAGAGAAAGATCAGAAAGGTTATTTTTCTTTTATTTTGTTGCGATCTCTGATTTCATAAACTTGCTATTCCTTGATAGGAAGTCTAACTGCAGTATTTGCATGGAGGTGTTATGTACATTTAGTATTTCCTTGATTTTAATAACTAGGTGATACCTCTGACTTTAAATATGTTATTAAGTAAATTAATTGTTACTCTGTATGTGTCACCTTAGAGGTAATTTTTTAGGTTCTTTATATGCACTATGCAAGATAAATAACTTTTACTGGGAAATGTGTTTCTTTATTGTTACTAAAATCCAGCTGCCAAGCCCATTGTACCAAGAGTTTTAAAGTCTCTTGTTCCCAGATAGTAAAGGTTAACTAGGTTAGATTTGAAAAATGTAGCCCACAAGATTGTGACTTTTCTAGTTCTAGTGTTTGGAATGTCAGGTAAAGTCTGTGACATGTAGCACAGTTGATACTTGGCAGTAGAGGGTCACCTGTCAAGTTCTTATTATCTCTATCATTTTATTTGTACTTGTACACAGATGACAGGACAGCAGGCATTCTGTACCATGTAACTAGCTTGATGCACTGTTTCTTATCTATATGTTGTGTATGTGTGTTTATATCAAATGATTTCCAAGAAAGTGCCAGGTTGGAAGGACCATACCACAAATTTCAGGGCCATTGTGAGAGGTTAATTGAACCTAAAATTGCACACTATGCCAAGCCAGTTTCTTCCCCTGAGGTCCTTTGTAACATGTGTGTCTCTCAGGTTGGTCCTTTTTGTTTATTAATAGATGGAGAGTTCTTGCAGCCCTTGGGCGATCTTCAGAGTTTTGAGAATGAATGGTTGGAAGTTGAAGTGAAACATCCAACAAGCTGGAGACAGAGTATGCCAACATCACCCTCCTCTGAACTTCCGTCTTCACCAAAAGCTACACCTAAGTTCCTATGTCCCGTTTTAGAAGAAATGTGCCAAGAAGATGGTGAAGGTGACCGGGAGTGGAGAGGTTAGATCAACATACAATCTCTTAAAAGTACTTTTTCACTCAGATGACACAGCTTTATCAACAAATTTATTTTTGTTTCCAGTAACTAGCTGCATGTTTTGGCTTATCACTGAATCCATCATCAAGTTGTTGTAAGGTGTGAGATCACACTACCTCATTGAATTGATATATGCTGTACAGTTATTTACTCCTTTACCATTGTCTAATGGTTTAGCCTGATGATGGCTGCAGTAAAAACCAAATCGGCAAGTGCCTCACCATGGAACATAAGACCCAATGTAAGTATGATAAAAGCGGGGTGTACCAGTTGACCTGCTCCGACTGCAAGATGACATACACTGGACAGACAGGAAGACCATTCAAGACCAGATTCAAAGAACACACGAGAGATTTTAAGTACAATAATAGGAAATCTAAATTCACCCAACACCTACTGGATAATGGACACGCAATAGGAAACATGGAAGAAATAATGAAGATCATTCACGTCACGAGAAAAGGAAGAATGCTGAACACATTAGAAACCTTCCACTTATACAAGGAGACCAAGGCCGAAAACCAGATTAACGACAAACTGACGGCAAAAGGAAATGAAATATTCGAGGCCGTATTAAAACACGACCCATAAGAGGGATACACAGCACCACTACTACAGAACACCCCCGTAAAAATAGCTCAGTCGTGTGAAATCATCCGCTCTGGCACAAAGGAGGGTACACTACAAAAGGGACAGGAGCCCAACCATACCCACCACTGCTCCGAGGAACCCGACTAACAACCCCGAGAAAATTGTAAGTATACCTCAGCTAAACCCACAGACACATACACTCAAATAATCACAGCTAAACAATGATAAAAAATCACTTGGTTCCAAAATTGCAGAGAGGAAGTAACATAGATCTGCACCATTAAGAAACGCAGAAGAATAGACAGAAAGGAGGAACACACCCCACCCCCCCACCCCCCTGCTGAGGAGTACGGGCTAGACGAAAAACGGCAGCTATAACCACACCCACAGCTACGCATAGTTTACTCCTACCTCAATTAGTAACAAAACCAGATTTTCTACTCACTCAATGTAATGCATACGGGATCCCTAATGCAATAGTTACATGTATAATACTGTAGAGGGTAATGCATTTAATGGTTCTTAAATAATCAGCCTGATGATGACTCTTCTGAGTCGAAACATGTTGCAGTAATACATTAATTTCTAATGTTGTTGTGTTGACTGAACACATATTGTAAGATTACAATAAATAAGTTAAACAAATTATGTAGCTAGTCATTGAACAAAAAGGGATTTACCAATAAAGTTGTGTTGACTGAGTGTAAAAGTACTTTTGAGTCATATTAGAAAACACAATGGGATGCTACACATCAAGATTTTATGGATTGCCCTCTGTTTATTAACAGAGCAACACATTTAGCTTTCACCCTTTCACAGGCACAACATCACTATGTACATCTTAGTGTGATGTTCCTTCAAAGTTACATGAGATTTGTTTGTTGGTTGGTATCAGAATGTTTGGTCACATCACACCTAAGACACATGTTGAAGTGGTAAATAGGTGACATCTTTCAGATACCTTTTGCACTTCTAGATGTCTTTATATGCAAATAATGCTGATCTTATTCCATTTTGAAGGCAGAATTAATGAATTTGAGACTGAATTTATGGAAGGTAATATGTAGTGCAATTGAATAGTGTCTGAACTGAAGTGGCATAGAGTCAACATGTAGATGGTCACAACATTTTTATGCTTCTGCAGGATAGCGAAATGAGACAGAAGTATTTATGAAGAATCAGGACGGACCCATTACACCTAGGCACTAGTTTTTCATAAGATCAGTCAAGGCCCTCAGCCTGACTTCAAACCGTTAGCATAGCATACCCCCTTTTAGAGTTAGGGTGTCTGTTATAGAGCCCAGCAATGCAGTCAAATGCAGGAATGGCTAACAGACAGGGGGATGTCAACTTGCACTTCGCGCAAGTCTCCGCCCCCAGTTAGCACTTTGGCTTTGGCTTGGCTTGGCCCACTACAGACTTTAAAAAGAAATTGTTTTTAACATGAATCTGTGAGATTTTCAACTTGCACTGTTGGTTTTTGCAAACTTTTTTTGAAGCATTATGTTTCAAGCTGAATATTTTCAAATAGTTACATAATTCATAGGTATGGATAATTCCGCTTCCAGTACAGTGAAGTATGCAATCTTGTAACTATAAACCAGTTCAAAATAGGGCCTGAATTTCATCTGCAGTGTTATACGAACCTTCCAGTTCAGATACTAACTGTGTTTTAACCTTTACGCAACGGGATTTAAATGGCTACAGTCAACCTTCGCGTACGACATTATTTTTGCTTGGAATTTAAATTTTTGTACATGGTTTACAAAAAACTTTAATATTTCAGGAACCAAAAAAGATTTAATAATGGATTAAACGGCATTTTTTGGGAAATAAGACAGAGCCATATCTGCGTGTTTTCAAGAAATCAGTAATAATTTTCGTTAATGAATAGACAAAAA
>Ga0123354_10019324_pt1 | contig 10699 bp, 8 predicted proteins | sample TergutLab28metaG_2_FD_97872 | JGI IMG/M metagenome (GOLD analysis project Ga0123354, IMG submission 97872) | Labiotermes labralis P4 segment gut microbial communities from Petit-Saut dam, French Guiana - Lab288 P4 | ecosystem: Host-associated > Arthropoda: Insects > Digestive system > Gut ...
CATTTCTCCTCGATTCGCTCACACAGCCGGGTGATCACTGAAAGCGTTTCGTCCCAGTCGGCCACCGGGATCGTTGCCACACCCAACTGCACCACCGGGTAGTCGTTTCCGCCGGGCTCGGTGCGGTCACCGATGAACAGCATCGCGGTCAGCGGCACGTCAGTCTGCTGGGACAGTTGCATCAGACCATACGCTTTGTCGACGCCACGGCGTGTGATGTCGATCGATGTCGCACCCCCGGCCGCCACCGCCAGGTCCGGCACGTCGGCCGCTACCGCGTCCCGCAATGTGTGCCGCTTCACCCCGCTCGGGTCCCATGACCGCTTGTCGGCCGGCGTCGCCTGCTGCCCCAGAGCCGAGTATGTGATCTGCGATCCGCGGTCCTCGATGCGCTCACCGGCCACCACCGCGTCCGGCTCCCAGTAGCCAAGCTCCTTCGCCCGCCGGATCAGCGAGGCTGTCGCCCGGCCCCGCTCGTCCACCGTCAACTCGCGAATGTAAATCTCCGCCCAGCCATCGCCGTCATGCTTCAGGTACCGGGAGCCACAGGTGGGCAACAGGTGCAGGTTACCAAGCGGCGCGCCCGCCGGCAGCAGGCTGAGCACCTGGTTGTCGAACTGCTGAAAACGCCCACCCGAAATGATCGCCACCTGGCGCAGGCCCATCAGCCGGGCGAGTGCCCACGCCATGTCCTGCGATATCGACGATTTCGATTCGGATAGCGTTCCGTCAAGGTCAAAGGCAACAAGACGCACCTCGGCGGGTTCCATAGACATACCTCAAGACTACAGGACGCCTAGTTTGGCGACGCCGCATCAGTGATGACGCGCAGGTGCCCGCGGCGTCCCAACTCAATCACCCCGGCAGGATCGGGCTCCGGCGGTTCGTCGCGCCAACCAATGTTGCGCACCTCGTCGGCTAAGCTCATCAGCCAGCTTTCGCTTGGTTCCTGCGGGGCCTGCGGCAAGGCGATACGCTCAAGACGCCAGCCGGCTGGCACCTGCAGATGCCTGGCGTGCTCAAGGCACAGATCGTAGCTGCTCGGCTCGTCCTCCGCACTCAAAGGGCCCAGCGTGACCATGGAATTCGCATAGTCGTAGACGAGCGTTGACACTGGCTGACTCTGACACCCGACATGGCAGCAATGACGACTCACACAGTTAGGGTAGTGCCATTTGTAATCAACGTGTCAGCGGCGCACCGGATTAGACTCGTTGGCATGACGGGAAAGCGCGACAGGCATGGGCGGGGACTGCGTGGCCCCATCTCCCAACGGAACCATCTGACCGATCATCCGGCACCGCTGCACCTGGTGCCATCGCGCGTCGACTACTTCCTCACCTGCCTCAACGACTCGATCAGCCGCATCGAAGCCCGCTGCCCCGAAGCCGTCGCCGGCATCGACATTTGCGTCGAGCCCGTGCCCTCGCTGGCGGTCATGCGGCAATCCATGTTCGACCACGACTCCATCCCGCTGGCCGGGGCGATCGGGGCGTCCGGCCAATCGCCGATGCGCGTGGTGCTGTACGAGCGCCCCATCGAGCGGCGCGCGCTGGACCGCCAAGACCTGGCCGAGCTGGTGCACCACGCACTGGTCGAGCAGCTGGCGTCCGCCACCGGGCGCAGCCCGCGCGACATCGACCCGAACTTCGACGACGAGTGGTAACTACCTGGGCTGCCCCTCGATCCACAGCGGTGTGACGCCGTGCCAAGCCGAGTCGCGCGGCAGGGGCACGATACTGACGCCACCCTGGTTGCCGGCCGTGCTGTCAGGCTGCAGCACCACGGCCGCCACCACACCTACCGCCGCGTGCACGCGGATGGCCACCGGGTCGGGCGGCACTTCGACAATTTGGGACGCCCCGGCGTCGAGCACGACCGTCTGGATGACCGGGCTGCCGGTTGCCTTCGTCGCGGTGATTTCCACCGTGACGTCGTTTGCAGAATCACTGGCCAGCACCAGCTGCGTCGCCCCAGAGGCGACACCGAACATGTCGGTGCGCGGCTGCTGCGTCATTGGGACGCCCGAGACGCTGGCCGTATCATTGCCCAGCTTGACCACCGCAGTGACGGCGATCGATTTGTCCGACTGCACCAGCAATCCAACCGCCTGGTCCTGCACGGCGCTGCTCACATCGACGCTCATGGTGGTGCGCGCCTCGACCATCACCTGCTCACCGCCGATCACCGGCATCGTGCCATCCGCCGTGATGGCCCCGATGTTTGCCGTTGCCCGCACCGTCAGCGGATTCGTCAGCAGCAGCGTGATGGTGCCGTTCGGCAGCACGGCCGGCACGATCACTTCCGTGTCGTCGGTCGTCGGGGTGATGATGTCGAGCCCCAGCGCCGAATCGTCCACCACCCAGGCCACCACCCGCCCGATGGTGCTCTGCCAGGTGATGCCAAGCGGGCTGCCTGCATACGAATAGTTGGCCAGCGCCACGGTTGTCGTCCCGTTAGGCGGCACCTTGATATCGATCAGCGGTGTAGCCGGGATGTCACCGCGCGGCCCCATCAGGTACACGCTGATCACCGCTTCCGCCGGGTCCGGGTTGGTCAGCACGAGCGTCCCGTTCGGGTCGCTCACCTGCAGGTAGCCTGCCGCCGACGGCTGGGTACATTGGGCGGACGCCATTTGCCCGTCACGCGTGTATTGCACCAGGCCGGCCAGCGAGCCGTTACCGGACAATTGGGACGCCCCCTTGATGGTCTGCGAAAACGCCGGGGCATCATAGGTGGTCGCCGTGCCGGTCATGGGTTGCCACTGCGCCCCATCGCTGGACGCGCCGAACACTGTGCCCGTCAGCGACCCGATGGCCGGGCACGACAGGTCGACATGGGCCGACACCTGCTGCGGCTCCGGTGCCGGTGTCTCGCTTGGCCAATAACCGACGCCGAACGCCGCGACGACCACCACCAGGGCGGCCACCAAACACTCCATGCTGCGTTTGAACCACCCGATCTTGGTCTGCGCGACATGCTCGGTGCGGGTCGACTCGTCGTCGTAAGCCTTGAGTATCACCGTGTCCATGGCGCTGAGCGATCCGGTGGCGTCGACCCTTGGCACCTGGCCGGTCGTCTCGACCCGCGGCAGCGAACTCGTCGTTTCCACCCTCAGGAAAGAATCCGTCGTCTCGATCCGCGGCATGTTGCTCGTCGTGTCGACCAGGGCATTCATTTCCGGCGCGGGCTGCGGAGCGACCACGGGATGTGGCACAACCACCGGTTGCGGCACCACCACGGGCTGCGGCGCCACCACCGGCTCAACTGGTGGCGGCATCACCGGCTGCGGTGCGACTGGCTCAACCGGCGGCTGGTACACAATGGGCTGTTGGCCGGTCTGCCACAGCGGGGTCTGGATTTCCGGCGGCACTGGCTCCATCGGCCCGGTCGTCTCTACCCGCGGCATGGTGCTGCTGGTTTCCCATGGCGCCGCCGCGTAGGGAGTGCCGGGCTGCAATGCATCGAGCGACCCGGTCGTCTCGACCCTCGGTATCGAGCCGGTGGTCTCCCACAGCGGCGCCTGCGATGTCTGGCGCCGTGCCGCCTCCGTCGCCGGGTCAAACGGCACCATCGGCGGGTGCGGTGCTATCGGCTCTTTCGGCGTCTTGTCGCGCGCCTTCATGAAACTGCCCTCCTCGCCTCGGCCCGGGCCAGCCGCTCAGCCAGGCTGGAGGCCGGCAACGCCGCCCAGGCCAGCACCAGCAGCGCCAGCAGATGCCACCAGAACGCCCACAGCACCACCGGCTGCCCCCAGGCTAGCGTGCCGCCGGCGGCCGGCACCTCAAAATGCGTCGGCGTGTCGCCCACCGGCAGCTTGACGCCGTCGATGGTGGCCCACCAAACCATATCCGTTGGTTCCAGCAGGGCCAGCACCCGTCCGTTTGCGCCCGCCGGCACCTGGCCGTCGGAAACTGGCGAGGTATCGCCGCCATCCAGCAGCACCGCCCGGCTGGGCAGGCCGCCCACCGTCCAAATTGTCATGCGCCCCACCTTGCCGCCAGCCAGGTCCGGCACCCCGGACATGGCATCGATGGCCGTCTGCGACACCCCGGTCACCACAACGTGCCCGATCCCAACGGCCGCCAGCCGGGCTGCCAGGTCATCGGTGCCGAAGCCGTCGGCAAACTGCCCGGCAAGGGCCACGACGGCGTCGCGATCCGCCTGGTCGAGGTCTATCGGCGACCGCTCGCCACTGCCCCACGTGGGCGAATTGGCGTCCCGCAAGCTAACGCTCGCCTGCCCCTTCGTCACCGCCACCACGAGCGTCCGCGTGGCTCGCGGTGATTGTTCGGACGCCGCTACATAGTCCGGCACCGGCTGGGAGACGCGCTGCAGCGGCTGGCCCTCACCGGCCCAGAACCACCAGACGGCACCAAGCCCAATACCGATGGCCAGTATCACGGCGATGATCGTGCGGCGCTTGCGGTGTGGCTTGCCCGGTGCGGCATCGAAGTCGGGGCTGCCGATCTTCGGCCAGGCCGCGGCCGTCACACCGATGGCCACGATGGCGGCCACCATCAGCCACGGCAAGATGGCAGCGCGGGCCTCTTGGCCGTCGATCGTCACGGTGATGCGCGACGCCACCAGCCCGGCCACCATCGCCGCCGCTGAGCCGACCAGCAGCCAGACACGCCAGCGCGACGCCGGCAGGCTGGCCACACCGATCAGCCCGAGAAGCCAGACGATAGCGAACACCACAGCGCTTAACCAGAGCGGTGCCGCCCCCTTCAAGCCGACCTGCCCCAGGATAATGCCCAGGGCGTTCGGCGCGGCTATCAAACGCGAAAGACATGGGTCGACGCCCGTCAGCAGGCGGCCCGGCTCGTCGATCAGCCGCGGAATCCAAGGGCCCAGCACCGCCACCGGGCCGATGGCCACGATCAACATGCCGCGCCAGTCGTGGGTGCGCAGCGCCACCGTGATGGCCGCGACGGTCGTCGCCACCCACAGCACCGGCGTCACGCTGCAAACCAGCACCACCGCCAGGGCGGCTGTCGCCGGCACCCGCAGCCCGACCAGCCCCGTGACGTGCTCGTTCGACCAGCGGATGATGGCAGACGCCACTAGCGGCAGCCCCACCGCCAGTATCACCCAGCCGGGCGAACCGTTGGCGCTGGCACCAGACACCGGCAGAAGCAAGCCCCACAGCGCCGCCAGGCCGACGCACACCGGCGTCGAACCGACGAAACTGCGCACGAACCGGTAAGCGCTCCAGGCGGCCAGGAACACCCCGCCGAGTATCAGCACACCGGCCCACACACCCGGCTGCCCGGCAAACAGCGTCGACCCAAGCGCCATGATGCCAAGCCACGGCGCGTTCGCACCCGTCGGCTCGCTGGGCACAAGCCAGGCGTGCCAGGTGGCCGCCAGGCTGCCCGGCGCCGGCGCCAGTCCCTGCGACATCAGCTGGCCAAACCCGAGTTCCGACCGGCAGGCCACCAGCGTGGCGATGAGCAATGCGATCGCCGAAATCAGCCCCAGCCAGTTGCGCCCCTTCGGCCGGGGCAGCGTGATGTTTTCATCGTCGTCGACGGTCAACGTGTCGATGTTGATCTCAGACTCACTGTCGTCCTCGCGTCCAAAACGCGAAGTCAGCGTGTCAAAGGCGTGCCCGACGCCCCAGAGCAGCCCGGGCAGCAACGCCTGGCGCACCGGCTTGCGCCGGGTAAGCTGCACATCCGCTGTCAGCTGCGCCGTCTCTGCCCGCTCGGTGCGGAACAGCTTGATCGTTTCCGACCTGACGTGTGCCTGCCCGGCGTCCTTCGCCAGCCAGGCGCCGAACCACACCAACCGGTTCATCAGCCTGGCCCGCCACACCGCGCGCTCCGGGTGGTCGCTGTGGGCCACCATGACCCGCAGCCCCGCCACCAGGTCTTGCACCTCGGGCTCACTCGCCTGCTCGCTCTCGCGCAGCCCGATCAGCCCCGCCTGCTGGTGCCGCAGCGTCGCGTCCGGGGCCGTCCTCACTGTGTAGCCAGCCTCGTTCGCCCGCCAGCCAAGGTCGACGCCACTGCGGAACCCCGGCAATTCGGCGGACAGCCCGCCAAGCGCGTCCCAGACATCGCGCCGCACCAGCAAACCAGCGGTGGACGCCCCTAAAGCCCGGGCCGACTCGTCCTGCTGCTGGTCGATATCACCGACCTCAGCCCCGGTCACCCGGGCACCGCTCGACGAGACAGCCTCGCCGACGCTTTGCACCTGGTCTGGCCGGTTACGCAGCTTTGGCCGCAACAGCTTTGGGACGACAATTGCCGGGCCCTCGTACGGCGTCGGCGCCGTGGCCACGCGCAGCATCTCCGTCAGGCAGTTCGAGCCGGGCGCCGCGTCGTCGTGCAACAGCCAGACCCAGCCATTAGCCGGCGGCAGCGACGCGACAACCTCGTTCACGACCAGCGCGAAACCGTCGGCATCGGAGGGGCGCACCTCGTCGAGCACCCCGCGCACCAGCGTGCGACGGGTGACGACGCCGTCGACGAACGCCTGCCGCAGCAAGCGCCCCGAATCGTCTGTGGAATGAGCGTCGATGGCGATCACCCTGCCCGGGCGCTGCTCCAAACCGGCTAGTGCCCGCAGTGTCGACGGCAACCACTCCGCCCCGTTGTGGGCCACAAGAATGGCTGTCACATACTCGAAGCCTGCTACCGGTGGGGCGTCTTCAGTCTCCTGGCGGGCCCACGCCCAGTCATCGTCTGAAACACTCATTCGTTAAAGTCTAGCGTGCCGCCCACCAGCGGGACGTTAACCACCTTGTCAAACAGCCAGAAGTACGGTCTGCCGGCGCAACCGCCGGCGATCCCGCTCTGACATCCCACCCCAGATGCCGAACCGCTCATCATGGTCAAGTGCATATTCGAGGCATGGCTCCCGTACCTCGCACTTTGCACAAACGCGCTTCGCCTCCCGCGTCGAACCGCCCTTCTCCGGGAAAAAGGCCTCCGGATCTGTCTGGGCGCACAACGCCTTATCCTGCCAGGCCAAGACACTGCCATCGTCCTCTTCGTACATCGATAACAGGGTGAGCATCGCTAATATCCTCCTACGCCGATAACCTCTACATAGAATTACACTCTTGTAATACGCCCCACGTCAAGGCGGCGGGGAAACTGGAATTCGCCCGGGTGTTTGTCAAACGTCAGCCTGGGCTGCCATCTGCTTCACTTTCTGCGCCTGGTCAAGCGGCACGACAAGCGTCGCGTTGTCCGTTCGCACCACAGCCAGGCCGTGCACGCCGATCAACGCCAGCGTGCCTTCCGTCTGGTTGAACGCCAGGTTGTCCGATGAGTCCATCGCCACCACATGCCCGACACTGGCGTTGTGAGCGCCATCTTGCCGCAGCATCTTGTACAGCGCGCCGTATGAGCCGACGTCCGCCCACTGCACCGGCAGGGCGACGGCCAGCACGTGCGCGCTGCCCCGCCCCCGTGACACCGGCTCCATGATCGCGTAGTCGATGGAGATGCGCGTGAGGCTCGGATAGACGGCCTCCAGGCGGCTTGAATCCCGGGCCAGCCCGGTCAGCGCGTCGTAGGTGGCCGGCTGCAGCTGGCGCACCTGCTCAAGGAATGTGGACGCCCGCCAGACGAACATCCCGGAGTTCCACCAGTAACGTCCAGATGCCACCCAGGCGGCCGCTGTCTGCTCCCCCGGCTTCTCGGTGAAGGTCACCACCTTAGAGGCGTTCTCGAAGCCCTTCACGGTATCGCCGCGCTCCAGGTAACCGTAGCCGGTGTGCGGGCTGGTGGGCACGATACCGAAGGCGACAAGGGCGTCCTTGTCCGCCTCCGCCAAACTGAAGCCCTCGCCGATGCGGGTGGCGAACAAGCCGTCCGGGCTCAGCACGTGGTCGGCCGTCAGCACCGCCATCACGGCATCGGGGTCACGCCGATGCAGCACGGCGGCGGGCCACACGGCGGCGTTCAGGGAATCCCGGCCGACGGGCTCGCCCAGCAGGTTCTCTTCTGGAAGGTCCGGCAGCTGGGCTCTGACATCGTCAGCGTAGGGAGCCCCGGTGCACACCAACAGGCGCTCCGGTGGCACAAGCCGTTTCGCCCGCGCCCACGATATTTGCAGCAAAGAACGGTGATCGAACAGCGGCAGCAACTGCTTCGGGCTGCCCTGCTGCGACAACGGCCACAGCCTCGTGCCAGATCCACCGGCCATTATCACGGCATAACGCATAGTCCATGCTAACCCGCGAACTCATGCTTGGGAAAGTGCCGCGGCGGCCTCGCGCAGCGCCTCGGTGGCGGCAAGCGGTGGATCAACCGCCAGCACGCGGTCACCCAGTCGCAACAGCAGGCCGGTGAGCCAGCCCGGGTCGCCCACTGGCAGCGTGACGCGAATCCCACCGCCCGGCAGGACCTCCACATCCCGGGTCGGGTAATACTCGGCCACCCAGCTGGCCTCCGGCGCCAGCGTCAAACACACCACGTTCGCCGGGGTTGACTCGTCGAACCAGCCCACTTTCACCGGCGGTGCCCCGTGGTCACTGGTAGCCTGTCCCGTCGGTTCGGCATCGGCGATGCGGTCCAGCTTGTAGGTGCGCCAGTCATCGCGCTCCAGCGCCCAGGCCACCAGGTATGACGCCCCGTCGCGCGTCTCGATGGCCACCGGGTCGACCACCGGGCTTGTCGTCTCCCGCCGGGCCGCCCCGTCGTACGTCAGACGCATCTGGTCGCCCCGCGATATGGCGTCCGCCAATCGATCGCGCACAGCGTCGCTACCAACCGAAAGGTCAATGCTGACGCCCGTTCCGATATCGCCCACCAATCCGGCAAGCTTGCCTAGCACGCGCTCCGCGACGGCGGCCGTCTTGGCGTCGGCCACCTCACGCACCGCCTCGACGGCCACGAGCAGGCTGGTGGCCTCGTCGCGCCGCAGCCGCAGCGGCCGGGCCATCGGGGCGTTGTGCAGGTGCACCAGCCCTTCGCTGCGCGCCACGTCGAGGTCGATTTCTATCAGGTCGTCGGGCAGCCCGCCCGGCAGCCCGCACATCACCAGCACCTCAAGATCGGCCAGCACCTGCTTCTCTGATACCCCGAAATCCTTGGCCACCTCCGCCACGCTGACCCAGTCGCGGGCGCACAGGTACGGCACCAGAGTCAGCAAGCGCGACACCTGATCAGACCATGTCATCGCGGCGCCCCCAATCGCGAAAGCAGGTCGGTGTGGTGGCGCGCCACCGCCGCCGCCAGCTCTGAGGGCTCCACCACCCTCACATCGGCCCCGGCCGCCGCCAGGTCGCCGACGGCGTCGCTGCCGCTGGCATAGGGCAGACGCCACCGCTGCCAGCCGTTCACCGGTGCGCCGATTGGCTCCGAGCGGCGCGTCAGCCACGGCGCCTGGCCGCAGCGCACGTCGATCACAGCCGACGAATCCGGCTGCGCGGCCGACAGGCCGGCCAGCAGCTCTTCTGTCGGGGTGGCCGGCGCCTTGAACGCTTCGGTGGGCCCCACCGGTTTGACCGCGCCCCTTATCCTGGCCAGCTTGAACAGCCTCGTGGCCCCTCTGGTCTCGTCGAAACCGGCCACGTACCAGGCGCCGTGGCGCCACGCCAGCACCCACGGCTGCACCCGGCGCTGCGTGTCGTGGTAGTCGAACGCCACCAACTGGTGGGCCTGCACGGCGTCCCAAATCACAGGCCAGGCCGGCTCGCGGGCGCTGATGTGCGGGCGCAGCGCGGCGATCCGGCCGACATCCGGCTCGATGCCGCTGGCCCACAGCTTCGCCAGCGCCGCGACGGTGGTATCGGCCACCGCCGCCTGCTGCCACACCTGGGCGGCGCAGACCAGCACCCCGACCTCGTCGCGGTCGAAGGCGACGGGCGGCAGCTCAAAGTCGTCACGGCGTATCCGGTAGCCCAGCTGGTCGGCGTGGTACGGGTCATCCGTGCCGGTCTCCACCGGCACGCCCAGTGCGCGCAACGTGTTCTTATCCCGCTCGAACTGGCGCGAAAAGTTCTCTTCGTTCAGGCCGTGGTACCCCTCGACCATGCCACGCAACCGCTCCCGCGACAGGTAGCTGCGGGCGGTCAACAGTGCGATGGTCAGGTTCATCAGCCGTTCTGAAGTCCGCCGCTCCATGGGGCCTCACGCTACCAGGTTGGCTAGACTGAGCGACGGAAGGAGAGCCCATGGCCGGACGTTTCGCCCCATCGCCGACATCGGACCTTCACGTGGGCAACCTGCGCACCGCCTTGCTGGCCTGGCTGATGGCCCGGTCCACCGGGCGCGAGTTCTACCTGCGCATCGAGGACATCGACCAGGCCCGCGTCGCCGCCGCCCCGGGTGTCGCCGCGCGCCAGCTGGCCGACCTGGCCTCCCTCGGCATCACCTGGGACGCCCCGGTGCTGCGCCAGTCGGAACGCTTCGGCATCTACGCCGACTACGCCGCGAAACTAGACACCTACGAGTGCTTCTGCACCAGGGCCGAGATCGCCGCCGCCGCGCAGGCCCCCCACGGCGACTACCGGCCATACCCTGGCACCTGCGCCCACCTTACAATGGCCGAACTGGCAGCCAAGCGTCGGCAGGGGCGTCCCCCAGCAATCCGGGTGCGCGCGGGTGGCGCGGAGGCTTCAATTTGGGACGCCCATGCCGGTTTGATCACCGGCGTCGTCGATGATTTCGTGCTGCTGCGCGGCGATGGCACCCCCGCCTACAATCTGGCGGTGGTGGTTGACGACGGCCTCACGGGC
>Ga0123354_10019325_pt1 | contig 10699 bp, 7 predicted proteins | sample TergutLab28metaG_2_FD_97872 | JGI IMG/M metagenome (GOLD analysis project Ga0123354, IMG submission 97872) | Labiotermes labralis P4 segment gut microbial communities from Petit-Saut dam, French Guiana - Lab288 P4 | ecosystem: Host-associated > Arthropoda: Insects > Digestive system > Gut ...
CAGCCTCGTGAGGTCAATTGAGGAGCTACTTGAATGAAAAAAGTAGCGGCTCCAGGTCTAGAAAACAGAGATTAACGGCTGTGGGGACCCGTTGCGCTGACCACGTGACACCCCTCTATCCGTCGGTATAGTTCGCGTGCGGACTAAGGCCACGGAGTTTAGTTTAGTTTAGTAGCAATTACGACACTGACAACGTGAAGCGGCATGATTCTTGTGCACAAATCCTTGAAAAGTTGCTAACGACGACACGTTCACGAAAGGGATCGCTTTCGGCGATGTTGCATTTCTTCTATCGAAACGGTGGGTCTGGGGGAGTTAAAACTTCCACTACTTATTTGTAGCCTAAACAATGTGGGCAGTTTCCCACACTGTCGGAAGAAAAAGAGTATGGGTGAGTTCTCCTTGTCGAACCGACGAGAGCACGCAGTCTGTCTGGACATGCTACGGAGTTGGTTAACCCTTAACCCGCTAACGTGGAAAGTATGGTGAGCTCCTAATAATGTCAGCAGATGGCAGATGGGATTTAACTCTGCGTTTAAATTGTTAATGCCAGTGCGGCAGGTCATTTCAAATCTGACTGCTCAACAAGACGGGGCGCCATCACACTTCCATAAGAAAGGATTAATTAGGTCTCTATGTATTCCAATGCCTGCAGGTCCTACCGCCGATCAGCCGTCAACAGTAGTCCGTACGATACAAGAGTGATGTTTCTTTGCACAAATTATGACTGGAGGAATTAATAAGATTACGAAAACCTCAGTCAGGATGGCCTCTCGTCTGAGATCCTAACAATCTTCCTGAAATTCCTTTAACAAAACCTTTCCTCAAAATCTTCTGATAAGTAAACACAGCACAAATAAAACACATGGCAAACGGAATTCCAGTTACCGTTTAATGCAAAAATGCCGATCCATGCAAACCGTTGCTACCCCGTATACTTTCCAAAACACAAAAATAATAGCTTCTGCTTATACGCGGCGACACATTACGATGGTACCGGCTCATTTGGCAACATGTGTTCAATCCTTCACGGCCAGCCGGTTTCTGTCGCGTTTGGCCCTTGACATCTGGAGACCCTAAGTTTACTATAATGTCCGAGTCTGTACAAATGGCAACACTTAGATATCGCTTTACAGCATGAGGAAATCAAGTATGACAGCTAAGTTAGTAATCAGATGTCGACCTGAAAATTAGGTAGTATCTGTCAGTAACCTTCTCAGGGGGCCGGGATAACGTAGTCAGTACAGCGACTCGCTACGGGCAGGGCCGTATGGGGAATGAATCCTGGTTAAGGCGAGATCTTCCGCGTCCTTCCAGACCGGCCCTCGGGACCACGCGCCCTCCTGCACAATGAGTAAGGGCTTTCTTTCCCGGGGGTAAAGCGGCCAGGACGTGGCGTTGACCACCCACCCCATCTAGAGCCGAGGTTAAATTACAGCTATAGCTCTACCCCCCTCTGGACTTCCGCGGATTGTTCTAGGGTCAAATCAACCTTTTTTACCCTTAACTCATCTCCTTTCAACCCTATTTACTATATTTTTACTTACAATAACACGCTACTTTATTCGTGGTCGATAATCGATAAGCATATGTAGATGTTCCGTGAATCTGGTCCTCTGGTTGGTCACCCTCTCATTCACGTAACAACGCCCATCCGACTGCATGATTGGATCTAACCGATGTCTGGATGCCTGTGGAGAAGGGAGTGTTTCCTGCATTCTGATGTTCAGAACGCAGGATAAGTGCTCTTACGACTACTCAACTCCAAGGTGCAGAATCTAAGTCATTCAGACAGCTGATTCCTCGGCTTTTACGATATCATTGCCGTGTTCGCAAGGCCCTACCACCGGCTCCTACCCTCAACCAGACCACACAATCATACAGCATTGCTTTGAGACTCGCCTTAATATTACAACCCCCCACCCATATACCTTTAGGTTTTCCAAAATATCTCTGTTTTACAACTACAATTTTGAATTTTAAGATGATTCGCAGTACAATTACAAGTACAAAATATTCAGTTGTGTTTAGACAACACGGTGTACTTGCAATTAGAATTGTGTACGCTGCATGCACCGTACACCTCATCCCCCTTCGTCTGATCACCTCAATACCGTTAATCTCTGAAAAGTATAAACTTCGCAGCATTCATTATAACACAGGTCAAATGCAACGAATATTCTGTCATAATGCACTTAACCCTTCGACGTAGGCCCGCTCTCTGCAGATTCCAGATGAAACTCCGAACCAACACAGTATGGGTTCTACAGCCTTAAGTTTCTTTTCTTCAGGATACACACACAATGCAAGTGCCCGGCACACCTTTTTACCACATTTACAGATGAAGGCAAAATACGAAACTCGGCACACATCGTAAGGACCACTCGGTAATAAGGATAAAAATCAAACAAAACGAAAAATTAGATCAATTCGAATATCGGGCAAATTCTCAGGGCACTGTCCCAGGTTCCCTATCTCCTAAACGGCAAAGAGAAAATGGAAAACTAGCAAAAAAAGCTTCCCAATATCAACCAAAATATGTAGTAGGAGAAACCTCTATTCTTCCACACAGAGCCCTTTTTCAAAAACACATTTGAAAGTATATGTTATGAACTATGCAACAATCCAAAATAAAAAGTGTAGGCTTGCTGCGTCACTCAGGAAGCAACGTCTAAACCCCAGCAAGTGGAAGAAAAAACCTGTTATCAAAATAAAAAATAGTTTATAGTAACATTTAAATAAATAAATAAATAAAAACTTCTTACATTCGTGATAATATTTCGCACAACAGATCGAACCATTCAAATTTGAGACAGGACGACTCAGACTGGGTCAGACATACTTAATCGTCAATGTGCTTCCATGATGGTGTCCTTAGCCACAAGGGCAACCTTCCTCTAATTTGCTTGTAAAAGTAAATTTGAACTTGTGCTTAAAAGACACGCCATGGTGTATGGTGGATGGCAGGAGAGCTCCCAACATTCTTTAAGTTGGACACTACATGCAGTGAGTGAACCACTTTATCCGGCCGCTTTACACCCCGGCGAACACCCGCGGTAGAAATTCGACACGGCTTGGTGGACCACGACCGGTCTAAACGTGGTCAAGAAAAGCAAAAATTCCTTCCTTTGCTTATCATTGAGTCCTGGTCGTTAGCAGTAACATTACTGGCGAAGAATCAGACTACACGTTTCAAACCTAAAAACTTTATCTATAGAAGTTCGCAGTCAGACAGCTAAGTCGTAAACAGCGCACACTGTATATTTTGGAACATCCACTTCAAAGAGTTATTAACACGGGATGCTGATACGACAAATTATGCTTGAGAACAGCTGGGCCCAAGTACGAGGCATGACAAGTACAGGTCTCGTCAGGGCGTCACACCCACTGCTGTGCATCGTCTTGACCTACACAACAGGCACATCATGCAGACGATTAATGTCTTTTATCCCCAACAAGAAGGTCAGTCAGTAAGAGCATCTAATTCTATGGCACTCAGCCACGTTGCACAGTTTAATACAAGTGTCAATTACACCAGCGTAACCCCACATGCAATAAGACCTCGTCTGGTTTCGACAGAACATCAACTATACTCCATGGAGCAGCCCGTTTTGAGAACCTCAACATGGGAAGAAACCCGCCGCCTTCTATGGAACCAAGTACTTACTACGGTAGGGGTGCAAAGATCACGGTTGCCTCGGCACCCGGGCTACAAAAATGTGTACGGTGGTGTTTAATATTTTCAGCATAATTACAGTTTTTCCATACACACAACACCGCATATCAGTTCACCTGCATCGAGCCGAAAGCGTCAGACAACAGTCAGGTTCACAGGTCACTCCAGAATTGTGCGTCCTCAGTAGGAAACATGCTTCCTGTCACCCAAGAATTTGGAGGCTGCTCTTACGATTTTGGAAAATTTGTGGGCCCCCGCATTAACGTATTCACAAGACCCCACCATTCGGCCCTATCCAGAGCCAGCTGAACCCAGGCCCCGCCCTATTTATTTACGATACATTTCAACATGTCCCTCCATTCTACGTCCGTTATGTATTCCGAATGGTCTCTTCCCTTAAAGTTTCCAACTGAAATTTTGCATCGAAGTATTACCTCTCCCAGAAGAGTTACATGTCTCGTCATTATCAATATCCTCGACGTTATCACCTCAGTGACATCTGGTTTAGAGCAAAAACTATGAAGATGGCGGGGTACCGGCTATCTTAAGTAATGTTCGCCCTTTTCTCTAGTCCCTCCACGGAAATTCCGGCGCATTGCCTTGATCAGACGACTTCCTTTCAAATCCGTTTCAGTTCATTATTCGTCAGTCATGCCAGCGGTTCGCAAGGAGTGATACGCGGATCACAAGGCATCCGCGACCAGTTTCCAGGGGATCCGTGGACACAGTTCTGTGATGGTTGCTTTGCAGTTTACTATTTTTTTTTTAATTAAAGGAATAATGTTTCGTTAAACATAATCGAGGGACGTCTTTAATTGGCGATATGTTTATTTCGTTTGACCGCTAGAACATCAAATTAAGAAACCTCCTGTACCCAGGAACCGAGCGACAGTCATTTCAATTAAGGTCCAATCATACAGTGTATTACTACTTAAGCTACTGGTATGTATTAGGATGTACCTAAAATCAGTTCTGAAATACACATTTTAGTTTTGTATACCTACTATACTGACACACTATATTTACGTGAGGAAGGATGTGAAAATCCGTGGTTATTTTGCGAAGCCAGAAAGGGTCCGCAAGCAAAAACGTTTGGGAAACACTGCTACCATTTGGCGCTACGAAGTCTGAGACAGCCTACTGACTGTGACGTAACATGAACCACAATACAGATCACCAAAATTCTAGAAACAATGTCAACAATGTTAGGACAGTAAAACTCCAAGAGGCAGGGCGTGTATGAAACGTGAAGATAGGAGTTCCTTCTATTATCAGTCCACAGACGTGCACAATCAGCTTCATGCTCCGGTATCTTTAACTGCGAGGAAAGAGCAAAGGTATCCATCGGACAGCACAGGCTTGGTGAGCCTCAGAGTCGGTCTGGACGTTCTGACGAAGTGAAGACCACTATCTATGCCGGGAATCGAACTGCAATCGACCACACCGTAATCAAATAACTTCACCCGAGTCATTCCTGTTTGTCCTAACTGAAGGCAAAATGGAAATCCCTTCCTCAGGTTTCTATAAAAGTACAATGGAGGCCTCGTTCTTGACAAGGGGTACAGTTCGAAACAATCATCACACCTGACGGCATAATTACACTGCGTCCCACCGAGAAAATGGAATATTTAATTCGACCCGACGCCGCCTGAAACTGAAAGCGTACAGTCTACGGTCGAAGTTCCACTGGCTGAGCTACTGCAAGACACTTGCATGTTACGCGACCTGACAGTACCGCCGTTTCACTACTTATTTACCACTGAAAAACGCGAAATAATTTGTATTCTCAACTAGATTTTATAATGTTTGAGAGGAATAATGCACACAAAACTTCAGTCTCTGGACAGGAATGAAAGAGACCAATTGAAAGGATAATATTAAAATGAATATTAAATACAAAGAGTTGGAGGGTGTAGGATGCATTATTATGTCGCAGAATACGGTCCAGTGACGGGAACACGGTTCCAGAAAGGGCGGGAAACTATGGGATTTTCCGAGTACACGCTCCACGGAATTAGTCGGAATTGCGACAAATTACGTAGGTCTATGCTCTGTATGAGAAATTCAAAACTGGTAAGGGATAATAATAATAATGACAATATCGCTATGGGACAGAACGTTTCGTACACGGTCTGCCAACCGTCAAGTCGCCTGCTACGACAACCCTGGCCAAATTTCGAACCAATGAACTCCAGAATACATATCCAGTGCGTTCTTGACGAGCAAGTCTGCTTCAGGAAAAAAGAGGAACGGGTAAATTCCCTGCACTGTGTCGACACCAGTTTAATATCTACTGTAAATTCAGACCACCATAACAAATGTACAAGGAAATGCACAACGTTGCAACAGATGGACGCAGGTTAATTAATTCGTCATTCCAAAAGGTTCATGTTATCGATATCGACTATCTTGGCGGTTTACTTACACCCAGCAATGTATAAAAACCAGGAAGTAAATGTTTTTATGACCGACCGACTTCAACCATCCAACCGCTAATATCATTGATTTTCAACGGAAAGGCGCCGCTTCCCACGCAACGTACTGAGTGCCTCTTGACATCATTTGCTCGAGTCATGGGGTCATTTTCAGGACAGGGACCCAGTCTGCACGAAACAACAGTCTAAAACCTTAACTTCTGCGTGCTCTGTACTGGTATTAAGTCGGGTAATGGGAAATCACAGCAAAATGCATCACGACTTAAGAAAGACACAGAAAGAAGCGGTATGGCTTGTTTAAAAATTTTAACGTTTGTTAGATTTGTATTGGGTTTATTTACCGACACTGTTGGTTATACATCGATGAACTGAAATCGCGATTACAATCATAATAATGAAGAGAATAAGATGCTGAAAGAAATATTTGTTACCTATTTGAACCTTCTGAAGGCAAGCTAATTTAATTTGTAACTTGTTTAGTCGCGCTGTATTAACTGTACGTGTTACACGGCATCGAGTGCAAGGTCAAGAATATTTACTAATCGTGACTCGAAAACAATGTAAACGACCCAGCCGTAACTTCATAATGCCGGGGTTTGTTGTGTTCTTTTAATCACGAATATCCCCCAATCACATGCACGTGAAAGCCCCACGTGGACGCCCTGTTTATGGCGGTCAGGCTCACCCAGTTTATAGAACATTACAAGGTTTTACTGCACAGGCCAGCTAAGGGGCCCATCCATACTCCTAATCAATGGGTACAGGGGGGTGAAGGGTGGGGGGATGGGAAGGGGGGGGGGGCTCTACCCGGAGGTAAAGCGGCCAGGAAGTGAACTGACCACTCACCTTCATCTAGTGCCGGTGTTAAGAATTAGTGGCGCTATACCTCAACTCCTACATGCCTTCAGGGCATGCATAGGTACAATTTTTATCGGCAACATGGCGCGAATTCACGCAAGAAACGTCCCATGTCACTACACACACACACACACACACATATATATATATATATACACACACACACACACGTCACAACATGTTAAGTCAGACTGAGGAAATCCAAGAAAAGTTGACAAGCATAGTTACTTATATGATTTTCGTGCCGAAATTCAAACGAGAGACTTCAAAAACTGATGAACCCTTCACACTGTTTAACAGTAGAGGTTCTGTATAATTTAAGAGATTACATATATATTAAATTAAAATTTCATGTCTGTCAGATTTTAATAGTCTACTACATATCGCCATGCACAACAAAAAAATAATAAGCTCAATTCCGGACAATAAAGTCGCTGTAATTAAGATACCTGCGGCATTAACACCAAGCATGCCATCAACATAAACGACAGCCCAATGCTGCATTATTTAGAGGGTTGGTATCCCTCTCTAGAACAGAATTATGCATATTGCCAACTGCAGCAGAAGTGACATTCAGACACCAACGGTCACCTTCAGACGTCACACCCAACAAAATGTCATGAACTTGCATAATGAATTATATCTAAAATGCATCAGATGCAAACTGTTATCAATCTGAAAGTATAAGATGATATATCAACCTGCATAATAAATTCCTGTCTGAATGCAATAAGGTGTTTTGTGCACAAAATGACAGGTTACTGATGAAATACAGTGGACTGCATTTTAGACACAGCAACTCATCAAAAAGCTCATTAATTCAGAGAAACAATAAATAAATAAATAAAAAGTAATAACATTGCAGCATAAAGCAACAATCACCACAAATTACTTTGCACAATAATGATAAATCAATTACAAATCATCATACAGTGGTAATCTTTAAAGCACATAATAGTAACGCAATTTCAGTCGCAGTATTAAGTCCATTATTTAAACAAATAAAGGTAAAGGTAAAGTGTTCCCGTTACAGGCCTGGTGTGGCCCAGAGGGTGGGTAGAGGTATAGCTCTACTCTTCCATGACCGTGGCACTAGAAGGGTGTGAGTGGTCAGCAGCACGCCCCGGCCGAACTTTACCCCCGGGAAAGACCCGGTACCCATTGTACAGGAGGCTGGGTGGGCCCCAGGGCCAGTCAGGAGGGGCGGTAAATCTCGTCGCCACCGGGATTCAATCCCGGATAGTCCACCCTGTAGTCAGTCACTATACCGACTGAGCTACCCAGCCCACATTATTTAAACAATTATCTGCTTAAAATGAAGACAGTTAAGCCAGACAGTTGGTCAACTCAGCAATGCTTAGCAAGGGTCTCACCTATGTGTAACACAGTACACATGGTGAGCAGAAGTGTTAAGAATGCGTTTAAATAACTAAACAGTGTGGTATGTAATTTATCACTTCAAACCCAGTCCTGGGAATCCTGTATCAGCAAACAATCAAGTGCCAAATGATCTTCCTTTTCATGTCCCTATTGTGACAGTACAGTTTTCTTGCAACAATCCTAAGCAGGAATCATATGTTATGGGCATTTTAACAATGATAATGATGAAAGGTACATCACTGTTACAGTTTAGCTGATATACAAAATACGCAACAAACGTAGGAACGCAACATTGAGGCACACCTGTATAAACAATTTTGGTGTGGAAGAACATATTTCATATGATGAGTGTGTGCTTTAGCCTTATACATCCAGCATGCAAAGTGCACACACCGCACCACCATCTGTCCTATCTGGCTCTACCACATTTTTCCACATATCTCATAAATGGCATGATTTTGGGGAGGGGAATTGAATATAAAATGTGTGTTTTCATTTTCTCTACAAATTTTGTCTGCAACATTTCCCATTCTGACAAGAACTGAGCAAGATATTATCACAAATGTACAACACATTTCTTCACGTGAAATATGTTATTCTTGTACGAAACTTGAATTTTCCTGACAGATTTTCCAAAAATACTCCAATATCAAATTACATAAAAATCTGTCCAGTTGTTCCATGAGGATGGTTGGATGGATGGATGGACGGATGGACAGACACGTAGAAGCTAAATGCTGCTTTTCGCAATTTTGCAAACACACCTAAGAAATGAACTTACAAAAGTCAGTTATGAATCTGTGATAGTAAACTGGCAATTTCCACAACACAACTACTATTTAAGGTAACTGAAGTATACAACAGTTTCATGTGTGGACCCAGATGAACTCAGGCATGGCTTTTTTTAATCCCATTCTGTCTCCTGGAGTATTATGAGAAAGACTGTTAGAATGAGGCAGGGCACATAAATATTGTGACACAGAAAGTAGAACAAAAGTATCATCACTTTATGTCATGTTTGAATGTGCTGTACAAAAAATGCCTCTGAAAAAAATTGATATGTTCCACTTCAGCCTCACATGAAGTAGGAGCATCAAGCAGAACAATAATATATTCAGGACTAGGATATCTTAACTCCTATTACATTGAAACAGACAAAGCAAAATTAAATTATCTCTAAAATTCCAATCTGAAACTCATTTGAAAACCACTGGTAGTTTGGGGAGAAGAAACACATAAACACTAAATGTCCCATCCACATTCACTCCACACACACACTGTGCACACAAAACATATATGAAATATGAACACCTGACTGCAAAACCATGAAGCCCGACAAATCAGAAATTCAAAACTTCTTACAAAAAAAAAAACCTTTTAATAACACTACATAACTATGTAAATGTTTTATTAGTTACTGATGAAGGTTTTTTCTTTTCTTTTTCTCTTGATGCAGAATGATTCCTGGAGTATAAATCAAGAAGCCATGTCATATTGGATGTCTGAAGTTGAAGCAAGAATGGTGCAAAGGAGACATCACATGAAGCAAACCTGCACAATGTTAGGTCTGGATGTTCCTGGAAATGACTCTTTACACCGTCCCAACCCATGGGAATTTCTTGTGAACAGACCATACCATCTGGTATGGTGTAATGTATTCAAAGCAGCTTCTACATCATGGATGTACAATTTCAACATCCTGGCAGGCTACGATCCTAAGTTTTTAAAAAACAGCAAACTAGTGCCTCTGAATCTGGCGCGGCACCGTTACCCCAGACCTTCGCTCTATGCACTACAAGAAGCCCTCAATGATTCCATAGCCTTCCTCATCGTGCGCCATCCCCTGGAACGACTTCTGTCAGCGTACAGGGATAAAATACAGTTCTCACTGCCTCACACCTTGCATCGAAAGCTCGGCAATGAAATTGTTCTCAAATATCGAAAGACTAAACAAAAGGTAAACATGCACAATTATCAACCTTCAACTTATGTGAGTGATGTTTCAATTATATGCCTAGTATTACAAGAGGTATGTGAATTACATACAAAAAGCCAGAAAAAATCAGCTTCTAAATAAGAAATCAGGATAAACAGCAACTATGTTCACAGTTCACTAAAAATGGGGTACCAAACACCACAGATTTAACACCAAATAACACAAACCTACCATAGGACACAATCCTGAGCTAGTTCCAAGTTCCATCTACTTCTCATCTTCACTAGCTATTTATTTATCTACCTTAATGCCCACCCCTCCCCCCCCCCCCCCCCCCCCCCCCACCACCCCACCCCCCCCCCCCCACCCCCACCCCCCCCCCAACCCCACCCCAAACCACACCACACCCCACAC
>Ga0123354_10019328_pt1 | contig 10698 bp, 4 predicted proteins | sample TergutLab28metaG_2_FD_97872 | JGI IMG/M metagenome (GOLD analysis project Ga0123354, IMG submission 97872) | Labiotermes labralis P4 segment gut microbial communities from Petit-Saut dam, French Guiana - Lab288 P4 | ecosystem: Host-associated > Arthropoda: Insects > Digestive system > Gut ...
AAAAGTCGCAGGCTCCTGATGATGGATGTAGTAATGTCCGAAACATGTTGAGCATAGAAGAAGTGAAATAAAACTTAATAACTAGTGACATCAAGTTGGTCTCTTATTCTTCAACTATCACAAAGATGCACTGGTCAATATACATAAGATTTTCAACTACGGTTGTTTGCAATTGTAAATTTGTTATAGGTCATAATTACTCATTTTGGAAGAAAACCCATTACTTAAGATGAGGTTCTGGAAAAATTTTCGGTCACAATCGTATAGTTTCGCACAGTCGCCAATTTTTATATATTTTGAATTATGACTATTTGATACAAATTCTCACGTATGCTTGCCGAATACATCGGAACCAAGTCTCCAGTTGTTCGCTTATGTCCGCCATCGAATCGGCAGCAAAGTACAGATATTATGCAAGCACTATTTTTTGCTCTGGTTGCCATAAAAATATTAAATTAAAATTTTTCTTAACTTCCAACTCTGTTACCAAACATAGCCCCATGTCTTGACCCTCGTGCCAATGTTTCTATAACCTGAGAACTCGTATCGGCCTCGTTGTTATTACCAAGTGTATAAAATTATACAGGGCAATTGGAGGTCTCTTTTGAGAAAATTTGAATACCTCTTTCGGTGATAATCAGTCAAATGCTTCAAAACGTTGAAGGATACACACACACACACACACACACACACACACACACACACACACACATACACATAAACACAGACAGACACATGAGAACCTTACGATGAACTTATCATCCTACTTTCGTTCCATAAGAAAGGAAGGTATGCTTAAAACAGGGGAGGAATTTCGAGTTCAGAGAGGAATTCGAGGCAGCGATTCCAGTGTTTAGGGGGCCTGAGGCGGTTAAACCAACCGAATCGATGTTTTATGTTGTGCAGAAATAATTTTAGTGTTTCCTCGCGGTTCATTTAACGGGAAATGGTAACCTATTTGTTACCGATACAGTAGTGCTGCCGCAGTTAGCTGGAATCCTAAAGGAGCCTTTCGCTGTTTCTTCTAAGAATTTCAGCCTCTTCAGTCAACAGATTTCCAGCAGATATTTCAACATACTTCTATATATATATATATATATTTTATTTTATTAAACACTCGGTTATTACGGGGGCGTGTATTAAGATAAAGTCTTGTGAAATATGACACCGTGTTGTCTATTGGTTGGTTACTAACGCTTCAGCCTGCTCCTTTCAACATCTACGTTCGTGGCTAATGCCTTCGTGTGATTTAGTAGAAAGGGTCCAACTTTTCGGACGGCTTTCCTGCCTTGTGGAGTAGCAGCTCATGACTGTAGGCTTCTGTCGACGTTGGTACCATTTGTCAGTTTACACTGCGTAGCATCCTTAAAAAACCTTACTGTTCAAAATCTCGTTTATATCCTGTTAATAGGGGCAAGAGTTTTCTCCGAAAAGTTTCTACCATCTACCTAACAACACGACACTTTATCCCACATTTTTTACTTTAAATGGCTCAATGTTTAAGAGTTGGAGATAAATGTGTTTCACGGTATTTCGGGAAAGCTAAAATTTCGGATCAGAAGGATCTGTGGTTTTAATCGAATTGCATCGTATGTTACTTATATTGGGCTAAAGTTTTTTTTGTGATATGATGGTGGTTAATAATACCTATCAGCATTTAATAGCTAATTAATTTATGATCTTCGTGAAAAAATTTGCGAACAGGATACCATTGGTGGTCATTTCATAGTGGAATTGTACTACGTCTACAAAAGGCACAAAAGAAAGCATGAACTGAAAGTAATTTTTCAGAATTTTTTAAAGTACCCTATGGATTTCGATGGAATTTACTAATGAAGGCTTTAATGAAAATGCGGTTTCATTAAAGGTCTTTTTGATCTAATTAGAATGCATTATGTATTTTATATCGAAATTTCAACATTTTTTGAAACAAGCAAATATCAGAGAATTCGGCACATGGTGTGTGGATTACATTGAAATCTAAAAGTTTGTTGAGTGGACTCTGAGGAATACAGTGAAATGTGTTGTGAATATTGTGGTTAATTTTGGAAAACAAATGGAGTTTAAGCTGCAATAACAGAACATATTAAAGGACGATTTTAAAGTCACTATATGTACATTTAAAAATGCAGTTTACTCCAGCGAAAACTTGTGTGACTAAAGTACAAGTAACATAGGAAATGCGAGTTTCTGCGACAGTGAACACAGACAAAACAGTCGGTTAATATCGTGTAGAGAAATAATTGCTGTGTGTTCTGAAAATTGCACGGAATATAAAATACATTCCGTGAACAATATTCAGAGTTTTTGGAGGTTAGAATGAAATTAAACAATCGTCTTGTTTGGGGGTAACATCTAATTTCCGCCTATCTTATCGGAGCCTGAAAAGTTTCAAATTTACTCTGTTATTCTATACGAGAGACTCGATAAAGATGTCGGGTAATTACAATTTACAGCCACACTAACCATATTTATACCCGCGTTTGAGGCCATAAATGGATTTTTTCACATGTGTCATAAACCTTCAATAAATGTTTATCATCAAGCCGATAAAGAAGTTCGCTGTAGCAGCAACTGTTCTGAGTTGTATTCGCGAGGTTCCGGGTTCAAATTTCGACCGGAACACTGATGATCCTGGATTATTGTGGTTTTTCTTAGCCTCTCCATGCTTATGCCTTGATAGAGAGATAGGTGTTTAATTTAACATTTCTGTCAGTTGCTAAGGCTATTCATTGGCAGAAAGAAGTATGAGTATTGAGTTCTTGTGGAATGTATTTTGCAGAGGAAAACCGATGTACTGGGCGATAAATAAATCACCCTATTGCCGCTTCGTCCTTTACAAATGAGGGAGGGACTGGACTGGGATGGAATCAGGGCCTCCACTGTATGAGGCAGAAGACTAACCGCCTGAGACTGGTACGATATTGTTTCTAAAGCCGCCCGCGGCGGCACAAAAAGGGGTGGTCCAAGGGTATTTAAGTTGCTGCAGTGCCCAGCCTTGACGTGATATTAAATTTGATATTACACTGTCTTAATTTTCGTGATGACCACTTCCTTCCACAGTATTTCCAGTTCATTATTTACTGTCATCCAGTCATACTACGCTGTGTGGTGCCAGTAACTGGCAGCAACGTTTTAATTAACGCTTCATAAATGAAATATAAGACGGAAGCCAATGAGTGTAATGGACTCCGAAATACTCGCTAGGAATTCGTGCCTTTCTAATTTTCTTGATTGCTAAAGCAGGACATTCTTCTGCGTAGCTAAACTGTGAGTTGAAGGCCTGAAGGTACAAGAACGACAGACGTAAAGAGTGGCTATATCAGCTGTGCGTTGTGATAGTCGGTTAAATGTGATAAATCAATTTGCCCCTGACATTCGCTTCGCGGTCTAAGCCGCGTCCTGCCTATGAACGCTCGGACACTAGAATCGCTATTTCGAGTCGTACTCTTGGCATGTATGTGCGCGCGTTATTTTATGTGTTTGTGCCTTGCGAGTGGGGGGGGGGGGGGCGGTAGCACAGTGGTAAAGGCGCTGTGCTACAAATCGGAAGGTCGCTGGCTCGATTCCAGCTGGTGTCAGTGGATTTTTCATTGACATAAAATTCTTCCGATTGCACTATGGCCCTGGGGTCGACCCAGCCTCTAACAGAAATGAGTACCAGGAGTATTTCTTAGGGTTAAAGGCGGCCGGTGCGTAAGGCTGACAACCTACCACCATCCTGTGCCGTTGTCACTAAATCTGGGGACATTAACTTCCTGGAACCCTAGGGGCCCTTCTGGACCTGTAACGGGATTGCTTTACCTTTTTGCCTTGCAATTGGCCGAATCACTGTGCCAGGACTCCTGCCGAATTACTGACGAAAGTTCCGCGGTTAAGTCAGAAATTAATTCTGAATTAGGGCTGGTCAGATGGCCTAATCTGTAAAGCTGAAAGAGAAGCAAGAGATGGGAATGGGTACGTACAAGTTGTGTAACTTGACGTACTTGAGGCGACGGCATCAGAATTAGAGTAGTTTGTTTACATAAACAATTATGCCACTGTGTATTGTGTGGCATATAATCTACACCTGGGCGCTTCAGGATCCGTCTGTTCTTCAGAGTGACTGGTTATCAAGCGGCGTGGTCCGCTGAAGATCTGATCCTATTGTTCAGACACGGAACAATTAATTGGATAGGGGATCACAGGGCCTTCCAAGGGATGTTGTTCTTACTATGGAATTAAGAAACCATCTTTTTCGTAATTACTTATATCCAGTAAAAAAAGTGATGAATTTTTGTGTATATTTTAAACTAGTAACATCTATTATAAAGCAGTATAAATACAATTAAATAATAAAAACCAACTAGATGTCACTTGTTATATTTACTTTACTTCTTAGATACTCAACATGTTTCGGGCATTAATATGTCCATCTTCAGGAGTCTGCGACTATGTTGTTGAACTACCACATTGGCTGTATTGTTCTTGGATTGCTGTGTGTTGGAGTTAGGGTGCGGTTCGGCTAGTGTGGTATCCGGGATGCCGGGAGCCCGGATACCACCCTAGCTGAACCGCACCCTAACTCCAACACACAGCAATCCAAGAACAATACAGCCAATATGGTAGTTCAACAACATAGTCGCAAACTCCTGAAGATGGACATATTAATGCCCGAAACATGTTGAGTATCTGAGAAGTAAAGTAAATATAACAAGTGACAATTATTTGGTTTTTTATTCTTCAATTATCACAATGATGCACGGTCCAATAAATATCAGTATAAACACAGTGTTAAATAGATCAGTGTATAGAATATACAAATAACATTAAGGTGGTTCAGATGGGTCTGTTGAATACAGTGCAATAGATATGACGATCTGAAGACAATAAGTCCCATTTGGTCCCCTTCTTGTCAGAATTTAAATCCATCACTATTTCGTAAATAATTGAATTGCTTGTTAGGGAAAGCGTTGTAGAAACCGATCAAACTGAAGTCAAAACTACACTGCTATCGTGGTAGTTACAGATGCATATATAATTACGGAATAATGAGTAAAATGGCATATAGTGTCATCTGGATCCATAAAAGCAGTTTGCCGAAGAAGGCACTGACCTACGTAACGCGTAAAGGACGAGCAGTTCTATAATTCATATTTGTAGCAGGAACAGACCGAGCTTCCAGTCCCTTATGCATGCTTCTGCTGCCGTTGGTGATTTTGATAGTAGTTATGGTGGTGACAAATATTTCTGATAATGATAATTGTTTGGTGAAGTGTAAGGTTCTTTTTTTTTTTTGGTATTTTCGTATAAATTGGGAGTTGCAGTGAAAAGATTCTAATGATTTTTTTATTATTATTTTGATGAGGACAGATAAGTCTTGTATAATTTATAGCCTATAGCAAATTGCTTTATTTACGTTCGTAAAAATTGACAAATTTAAGACTTCTTAGTTATGAAAGGCTAAGTTTTGTTGTTGCAATTGTCTGTGTCAAGAAGTAGATGTGAACAGAAAAAAAGGTGTTACCACTTGTACAGAAATATTGAAAAGGGCTTTATGCTAGTTGTATTATATTTCTGTAAATGTTCTATTAACCAGTCGAGCTGTGATAATTGGTTACTGCAAAAAAAATTGTGCTGGCGAGTTTGTTAAGATTTCTACGTTGAATATCTGGACTCCATTTTGATTCGGTATTTTATAAACAATTAATTAAAATTAGGAAGTTTACAATTTAATGCCTATGAACTGAAATATTGGAGTCAGAAGCTCATTTCTCACGCGGGTGACTCAGTAGACACAAGCAACACTTGATTTCTGAGGAGAAACAGTGTTAAAGGCGAAGCGTTCGTGAACAAACCACAGGACACAGCACATCCTCAGAAGCGATTAAGTGGATCATTAATCTATCTCCAAACAAAACTGACAGCACAAGTCTCAAACTTTCCCTCAGTTAACTACATTAGTCTCCCTCAGTGTTTTTGCGACTCAATTTTCGTTATGAATCGAAATAAACTCTCGCGGCTTGCACAGTGAATTGTTTTGACCATGCAAAATAATTCTCTCGAAAATTTGTGTATGTTTCTCGTGTCTCTCATTTGTACTGCGTGCTTTATTCCCCTCATCTTCCTTGTGTTAATCACTTTAACAATATTAGGACATATTCAGGTTGGTTTAAGCGGTAACACTTCTGATGTCTCTTTCGAATCCCACCTGTTACACCGACATGCTCAACTAATTGTACATCTAGTTTGCAACATGAAATGTACTCTTTACCTGGTGAGAAAGACAGATTTTAATATTATTTAAAAACACGCAAAATTATATTTTTTTACCTTATATTTCTAAGGTACCTTTTAACATTAACTTCTCCCATACATGCCTAAGTCTTGCCAGGTGGCCTCTTAACATGTTACTTTGTAACTAAACTGTTCGTATATCTTGATTCTCTCGCTTATGACACGTATCCCGACCTTCTAACCCCCTTTGATTTGACCACCTGAACAACATTAAGCAAGTGACTCAAATCAAAAAGCTCCAAATTAAATAACTTTCTACCGTCTTCTTGTGCTGTCTGTTTTCTAGGTTCAGATATTTCCTTCTCCAGTTTTCTTACAAGAATATTCTGCTTATGTGGAATGTAAAGTTGTCTCATTATTTAAGTGAGCGCCGCGCCAGAAAGTCATGTGAGGAAGCGAACGTAAAACTGTTCAACGATTTAAGCAATACAAGACGCAAGAATTTTCGTTTATTGATCTTTTTTTATTGATTTATTTGAATCTGCTGAACATGTTTCGGGAGACAAACTCGCCCATCTTCAGGAGCACATTTGACTGTATATACAGCTTTGGTACAATGCACCGATTTTGCTGCCGGCCGGTGACAAGGTTGAGGTTGATCTCTGTGACAAGGATGAGATGGAACTCTGTTCCATCTCATCCTTGTCACCCGTCGGCAGCAATATCGGTTCATTTTACCAAAGCTGTATATACAATCAAACGTGCTCCTGAAGATGGGCGAGTTTGTCGCCCGAAACATGCAGAACAGATTCAAATAGGTCAATAAAAAGATCAATAAACGAAAATTGTTCCATCTTGTTGGTTGTCTTACATCTTTGTTCTAATGATGCACGGTCTCACAAACGTAAAACTGTGCGGTTGCATGATGTGATTAATGAGGCCCAACTGCGGACACTTTATTACTGACAAAGCGGCTGTAGCACCCATTCACTGAACCTGTGTTTTTTCGTGATACTAAGGGACCACTTTTCATGGGTATGATACTACAAAAACTATTATAGACTAATAATAAGCCGGTATAGAAATAAATGAAGACAAATTTAAGCGTACGTCATTTTCCTTACCACAATGCTGGGCTAAATCGTAATACATATTAAATTTAGTAAATTGCATATATATGTTTAGAGCTATAGGTTGTGTCGACGTTCACTGTGTTCCTGCGTGAATTTGCGAAGTGAATATTTTATACACCCGGTTGGAGAAAGACATAGCTGATGGACGTCCACTTGTTTCTCGGTCCATTAAAAAAAATACTCGAGGAAATTCCTTAAAATTTGAAGTAATTTTCCTTCAAATTCTTGCTGATACATTGTTAATATTTCAGCACATAAATTTTAAGGTGATATATTAATTATTGTTACGACCGCTTCTTTTAATGCCATGTTTATTCACCAGTTTGTTAAATTCTGTTTCCTAATCCACCAGTTCATAAAGTGATATCAGTTGGTTTGGTAACCAACCAGTTCCCGATAACTTAGATAACTGGTACTGAGATATATTACCAATCTTTGTCGACGCATTACTTTCGAACAAACAAATGTTCCACATTACACCGAGTTCTTTTTGTTTTTCCGCTTTCATCTTGCGCTTAACTAGCTGGTTTTTTATTGGAGCAAACAGTGTTTCCGGCAGAGCCTCTAGAAGAGCGAAACCTGTCTACTTATTACGCTTTGTTTTCATTTTCTAACTTATTTTAATTTGATAGTTTATATAACACAATATCTAGCAATATTTTCAGTCACAACCAACACACACATTTGGAAAAATTTTATTAAGTGGCAACTACTTTCGACCTTAATTTCGGGTCTTCATCAGACCGTGATACAAAATATGAATGCGTACAGAAACTAAATAATATGTGTGTGGGAGAGCTCCCCGTTTTAAATTAAAGATACATTGGAAATGTATGTAAAGTGTATAAGTGTAAACTAAATTACAAACAGGCCCAAGGACGTTGAATTTAATTGTTTTTAAAAATACCAAGTACAATATTTCTCATAGAGTAAATGTGATGTATTTGCTGTAGGTCAACTGTGATATTTCTTAATAAACGTATCGAGAATAAAAGTGTTTTTGTACTGCATGCTACCGGTATCGCCTGTTGTGTCAGTATGTTTCATATAAAGATTAGTCTATATAACGTTATTACGGGTGATTACAGTGAGAATTAGTGAGTGGACAGCTGCGACCTATCTCTTAAAGTAGCCGACTGGGGTGAGTAAGGATGGTCACAAAAATTTTAATGGCAGTAATACGACCGAATTCGAGTAGAGGGCGAGTTTCGTTTAGAGTGTCACTGCTACACCAGCCATCTCAGTTGACTTCAGTTTGAAGTGTGCGTGATTTCAGGCTTCCGCCGCTGTATAAATGGGACCAGCGCTCTTCTGGGATTTTAACGCACAGTATAATGGTAGTTTCTTACCGACGTTTCGGGAAAACCTATCGGCGCAATCTTTAAATGTCAAGCGGTACGATAACACTGACTCTTGAAGATGGGGCCGATAGATTTTCCCGAAACGTAGGCGTTATATTGCCATTCTACGCCGCGTAAAATCCCAAAAGAGCTCAGATCTCATCCAGTTTGCACTGGTTAACATCTGGGAAGCCAACACTTTCCAGCGTCAGCGGTAGAGTGATTAAGATAATTGGAAGGTGCGGTAGCTCCACAACGCTTCTACACCGAAGGCCTCCTGTGGGAATTCATGCGGTTTTAGAAGATTTGCCGGTTTAAAGATTAGTCCACTACACACAGGGGGACCCCGAACTGAATGAACAATTTAGTTAAAAGTCACGTCACAGTTCAAGACGTAAAACTATAGTTTTGTACGTAAAGAATGTGTTTCTTACAGTAAACGTTAGAGGTAGATGTTTTAAAAAATCAATGATTGAGGTGGCCGATAGTTCCTTCTCTCAGGAAGGCAGGTGGTTTGAACTTGATTACCAAAACGCAGACAGTTGTAGTAAGGTTACTCTAGTAGGGATTATGGCATAAGATTGATGGATTGACTTCGTGAGGTGGTGGGTGGGGTTTGATAATAACACAACCTACGAACTTGCAAGTTGAGTGCAGAATAAATTGAAACCGTCCTCGATGATACCGGCAATTGGCAGCCACTAATGCGGGCAGCCAGTGCTGAAGCAGACCACGACATAGTGAGGCCCGTAGAAGGGACACGAGATAGCCGTCAGCTCGCAAAGCCTTGTGAATACAACACGAGAGGGAACTGCGCGTATATTTGCTAATGCGTTCTTTTCTGTTTCCTTATATATCATTAGTTTTCGGATTAATTTGTCACTGATACAAAATATATTTTCAAAAATACATGTTTTAACCGATATACGTTAACGTCACATTAAGGCGACTTTATGTATATTGTTTTACATTTTAAAATTTAAGTAAAAAACTAAAAAAAAGCCTTATTAGTTTAAAAGAAAAGTTAAGGTTTCTGAACGCCTAAAATTAATGAAAAAATTAATGAAACAAGTACTTTTGGAAGTCGTGAAGGGAAGGAGTAACTAGAATTTGCAACTTTATCTCATTACGAGATCACATTAGAGATGAAAATATTACGTAAGTCGAGGGATAAATATAACTGAAGTGAAACATTTCTCAATGCTGGTATCAGAAACTATTTGTTTCCGCATTTTGTCCTTTATCCGTCATTTATGAATTTATTTCAAATATATAATGCAGGACCTAAATTTATCTGTATTTCACGTCTTATACGTCCACATTGTTTCGTGAAGACGACTTGTTTTTCAGAGACGCTATTGAACAGTTTTGAGCTTGGACTCAGTAATGGTCAACAAGCGAGGATTTCGTTGTTCAGCGATATGTCGCTGCTTTAGTGGGGGATACTTTCCCGAAGTTACGAGCGGAGGTATTGCCCATTTTCAAGAATTTATAAGGTTTTATCTTCCTCTCGAAATGTAGGGATTCGTTTACTCGTTGATGTATCGCTTCGTACCCGAAAAACGGAATCGTAAGCCACGCGAAAACCGCAAAACTAGCAAGGTCAATAAATTTTACGCACGATATTGAATTGAACTTATTTTAAAAAATGTATATGGATTTGTTTGGACGCCTTATGATATACGTAACTAAAATACCTAGAAGAATTTTGGAGATAAGATATGCGGCAGGAGAGACACGTGACCTGTGTCCCGTTTGTGAAGTGGGAGTAGACATTGCCGCTCGTGCTACTGTGACACGTGACCTGTGTCCTATTTGTGAAACGGGAATAGTCTTTGCCGCTTGTGCTATTGTGACACGTGGCCTGTGTCCTATTTGTGAAACGGGAATAGTCTTTGCCGCTTGTGCTATTGTGACACGTGACCTGTGTCCTATTTGTGAAACGAGAATAGTCTTTGCCGCTTGTGCTATTGTGACACGTGACCTGTGTCCTATTTGTGAAACGAGAA
>Ga0123354_10019331_pt1 | contig 10697 bp, 6 predicted proteins | sample TergutLab28metaG_2_FD_97872 | JGI IMG/M metagenome (GOLD analysis project Ga0123354, IMG submission 97872) | Labiotermes labralis P4 segment gut microbial communities from Petit-Saut dam, French Guiana - Lab288 P4 | ecosystem: Host-associated > Arthropoda: Insects > Digestive system > Gut ...
AAGGCAACCTCAAGAAAAATTGTGACATCCATGAGCATAACACGAGAAGCAAATATGACATTCACATACAACCCCATAACACATCCCTACTTCAAAAAAGTGTGTTGCATATGGGTGTTAAATTGTACAAAAAATTGCCCATGAGGATTAAAAATTTAAGACAAATACAATCAATTCAGAAAGGAAGTGAAGTCCATCCTACTACATAACACGATTTACACATTTGAAGAATACCTGCAAGCTATACTAGTGTAGAAGCACTATTAGTAAATACACATGACTAGGAGTTATAATACTACATTGTTATTTTAACTTTCACACCATGTCATGGTAAGATGATTTTACATAAATTCAAGCCAATAACTTTTATTGCTGTAACTATTTATATAAAAAAAAACTGCATATTGTAAATCAAATTATATTATTGTCCATACACCCTTAGTCGCACATGTGACAACCCGAACTTATCTGACATACTTTCACAAACTACCTCAAATAACATGCATATAGTAATGTATTTCATTTTTGTATTGTTTTGTTAAAATTTTCTCATTATTGTTATTATCACCACATATGAAAACTGCCTTACACTATGTACTGTAAATTTTATTACACAAATTGGACAACTCCAGTATTGCATATGTAACAATATGGATGCAATAAATCAATATCAATATCTAGTAATGGAAAAGCTGCTTACTCACACAAGCCAACTCCTTCTTTGCAAACAGTACCTGCAAAGGAAAACAGTTCTAGGCAGTGTAAAGAATAATTGTATAAACACACACAATGTATAAATGATTGTAATTAATCAATTGACAGACATTGTACTGTATTTTATAATTATATACCTAAAATTGACCTGTTCTATATCTCATGGCCTATTGGTGCCTATTGTAGATCGCATGAACATGAATAAATGAATGAATGAATGAATTGCATTAACTCAAAAGGAAAATAAAACAAAAAGACAAGTCTTCTTACACACTTATAAGAGCTCAGCAATATTTCCTGTTAAACTGCTATGTACCTAACCCGGCAGGCCCATACAACTTTAAATGTGCAGTACCAGTATCTCTTAATATCATTAAATTAGGAAGTAACATACACATTTACAGTTAATCCATTGATATAATATGTCTCAAAGTAAATGGAACAAAAGTGAGACAAAGACACATTAATCATGGCTATAAAGAAGACTACATAACACAGGCACAACATTCAAGCAGTCTAGGTACATTTGGATGAATGTTACTCATCATAACTACAAATGCCACAACATTTTGCATACTGATTTCCAGAAGTACTTAAAAGACACCTACAGATTTAAGCTCCCCCCAACCATGGCAAATAATGTCATTCCCTCATAAGTCATTCATTAAGTGTCACAATAATCAACAAATTTACAATGCTATTAAGAGTGGTTAAATTCTACGTAAGGAAATTCTATAAAAAATGTGACCCCATACTGATAAATGCTGATGTGCCATGTAGTTTCTTAAAAATAATTTTCTAAATATTCCATGAACAGAAAATATTACTGTAGAAATTCACAACATACCCTTTTGGGTCTAATACATATTATTTAACATAAATAAAATAATATATAACAACAATTACTGCATGGAGTGTGCAACTTAAAGGATCCCCATTCTGCATACATTAGTGACCACACATTTCCCACAATATTCTGTAATGGTTTGAGGAACCTAGCAGTGTAACAATAACAGATATGAATTAGCTACCAGCCACACATGAACACTCTTGACATAACTTGTGGCAAAAAAAAGACCCTCACTGCACTGGCTTCTTCTCATCAGCCCACTTCTTCCATTCAAGCAATGTATCCAGGACATCTTCTAGCACTGGATTGCCTCCAAGTTTAGCTACCTCTGCCCTTGCTTCAGCATCAAGCTCCTCAAGAGTGTGCCTCATGTCACTCAAAGACCCAAAATTTTCCAACAGTTTAACGCAGTATTTCTTCAATTCCACATCATGAATACATTGTCACAGGATACCTGGTTGTTTGCTGTTAAGACTAATATTCAAATTCTCTATTATGTCATAGGAGCACAAGAATAATTGATTCAATCTGAAAATGCGTAACTTCCTTATAACCAACTCTGCATTTATGCAACAAAAATGTGCACATATTCCTATTTTCAGCCATCTGTGAAGCCATTCTTTCTTTTCAAACACAGTACATGAACAAGCACTACATGTACAAAACATGTACAAACAAAAGATATGCTTGTTGACATTCTGTGCACAGTGCACCACAGCAGTTTTATTGTTACATTTGCAACATAATAATTACATGCATTTCCCTTTATTGTGTATGAGACTTCAAATAAGATAGGCAGCAAAATCAATTTCATTTAATCACTCTTTTAACAATATTTTTCATTAACTTTTTGACACATCTGCACTGTAAAGCTGCAGAACTACACCTATTACATTTGTCATGTCCATCCTTCCAAATATATCAACTTGTGAAAGTACAGTATGGTGGAACTGCTGACAGAGTGGTTTCAGAAGAAACATTCAATTGTGTACTATCAAGAGTGGTGCAACATTTTGAGGTGTAAAGAACATGATGTGGAGGAACAAGAATATGGGTAATGTACACTGAATTGAAAATGGGTATCAAAAGGACAGTTGTTTGCAACAATAAATTGAATTTCTACAAAACAGGATTATCAAGAAAAAAGTGTGCATATACAAGCAAGAGATGGAAAATGAACAGGTAGAAGAAGAAATGAATTTAGGAGACAAGAAAATGTTAGGGATAGATGAGATATTGGCTTATTACTAGTGTAATAAAATGTCAAATACTTGCTAGCAATGATTTAACTATCATGTCAAAGTGCAGGACAAGAGACTTGGAACCAACCATCCTTAAAAGCAGAGGTTTAATGATTCTACATAGATTGTCAAAGTTTTATACACATTGGCAATATAGTAAAATTTTGTTGGTTATCATAACTACTACCATATACAGTCTTAAATGTATCAGAAAATGAATTGCTCTTGAGCAGGATACATAAGACCTGACTGTCATCTTGATGACATATTATGACATGGATTACTGGGAAAATGAACTTCCCTATTTTGAGGTTTTCACAGTAGCCTTTGTCCTGTGAATATTGCAACAATAAACACACATTTTTAACCAATGTTTCAATATTCATAAATAACAAACCACAACAGCTTGTTTCCACGCAGTGCCTCCTGACAAACCGGTGTATATATCAGGTCAAATTTCATACCATATTTTTGTTAAGTTTCCTAACAAATGTCAGAATACACCAGCATATAACTATGTCTAGCCATATGCTTTAGATATACCAAGTGTTAGCTGACTAGGAATATCTTGTGACAAACTCCAATTACTGCAGTTTGCTGCAACCAATATTCTTATTGTCTAGTTATGGACCTTTCTACAGATCTCTCAACTTTAAGAACTACAAGGTATAGGGCTTCCCATTAACACTCCCTAAACCTGCACTGTGTGAAGCTTGAAAACATGGACAAATTCAAATATCTAGAACCAATAACTCAGAAGTTACCTCCTGCTTATAAAGATTGTGATAGTCATTGGAGATCTGGTAGTAGAGCCCCAAGATGTCGGTCAGTTTGGTGAAGTCAGCTGTAATCTCACTAAGGAGCTGCAGCAGTTGGATTCCAAGATTGAACAGTGCTCCAGTTTCAGTTAAAAAGACATTTTATGTTAATAAAAATCCAACTAGAAGCAACAGTATGCAGATATTTATTTACTGCAAAGTCACTCTACATGTTTTGGGTGACACAGCATCCATCATCAGGAGAACTGTGCTGTGACACTCGAAACATGTAGAGTGAATCTGCAGTAAATAAATAACTGCATACTGTTGCATCTAGTTGGATTTTTATTAACATTCAATTATGATGCACGGAACTATGAGCTTAAAAGACATTTTATGTTTTGGTAAATCAGGAACATTATCAGACAAATTCATCCATACCCAATATTAATACAAGTAATTAACCAAATCTTCATATCATGCCATATCATATCATATCATCATATCATTACATATATCATATCATAACATTCATAGAATAAATACTAGCCTCTCTTGTTTTCAAAGACATACATTCTACGTTGGCATAAAAAAATCAGCAGTTTAACATCTAGTGTGACAATCCTCAATAGTGGCAAGAAGCATTTAAAGTAGCATTAAGAAAATACCTACAGACACATCCTTTAACTGTGTAGATGAAATTTTTTATGAGTAAAGGTGATTTATAATACTGTTCTTGTAAAACGTTTGTAATATTCTGTATTGTACATTTGCATATTTTGTGTATTTTTGTCTTTTTCCACATCCTACTGATTCTATGACACACACATGGACCAATAGAATGTGTGTGTATATATATATATATATATGTATATGTGTGTTTGTGTGTGTTTTGTGTGTGTGTATGTATGTATGCATGTATGTATGTATGTAGGTATGTATGTACGAATGTACGTATGTATGTATGTATATACGCATGTATGTATGTGTGTATATTTGTACATACCTATGTATGTATGTGTGTGTGTGTGTTTGTGTGTGTGTGTGTGTGTGTGTATGTATGTATGTATTTACATATGTACATACATACTTATATACATATGTGTGTATATATGTACATACATACATAGTGTTTATGTATGCATGTATTTAAGTACACACAAGGATCCTGACATTAAAAAAAGTGCACTTGACTCAAACTCAAAGACATTTTATACTTAACCACAACACCCAATTCACAAAATGCAATAATGACTCTGCAGTGAACAATTTTACTTGGTCAGAAAACAGTGCCGTTTTTTAGTTGACCAATGCCTCACCCCACTCTAAAAATACCCAGCGCAAATGAGCAGCTTAAGTGTTGCACCACAACCAAAAGTTTCATCAAACCAAAGTTCAAGAAATTAGTACCAACTCCTGCACTTTACTCACAGTAGGTGAAAATTCTGAAGTATCAAAAACAAATCCATCCCACTCACTTTGTATTTTCACCCACTACAAGCACTCATGTCACATAAAAGTGTACAGGGTGTCCACAGAGTTCACCTCCTCTTTTCATATGTAATATTACTGTTATTAACGATAGCTGAGCAAATATGCATTATACCATTTATTAATAAAATATATAATGCAACAATTCATTGTACTATTAATGAAAATTTGCAATAGACTGCTTAATTATTGTTGATTTGCTTCAGTGTAATAAAGTTTAAAAAGGACATTGTAGTTTTTGTTAAAGTGCAATATATCTTGTAAACAAAAGCAAACTTGTGGATTCCTATAGTACAAAAAATAATCTTAACCAGCCATGCACTATCATAGGACAACACAAATACAAAGGATGTTTAGTGAGGAACATCTCACCTCGCAGTCACATGCAGCAAACAGGGAGTTGCAGTACCTCTGAATGGGTTGTCTTAAGCACAATGTATTGCAGAACTTGCAAAATCAGATCTTTCAGATTACTGTGCATGGGTAACTCTAACCAAACACTATGTCTGCAGGAACAGTTAGTAAATACAATGTTTACAGGTACAGCCCTAAGTCTTGACCACTTTTTATAACTTTGATAGTTTATTACCTGCTCTGATGACATATCATCTTTCTGCAGTATAAACTGTTGCATGTGATTTAAGCGTAAATGCACTAAAAAAATACCGGCGTACAAAATTAAATTGCCTCCAGCTTTTTAATTTTTAATGAGCTTAGTCTTACACCACATTCACAGAATTTCAACCACAAATTTGTGGAGAAAAGTTTCTAAAATATTTTATCAAAATACTTGCACAATGAAAACCTCTTTCACGGTTTATCAAGAAGACAAATATTTACAAAGAATTACCCACTGAAAACTTCTTTTTAGAGCCCCAAGGAGAATTTTGTGACCTTTCTTGCCACTCCTCATTGTTTATGAGTGAGAAAATCCACTTCTTTCATTTGTTAAATGTAGGAAATGTGACCCTGAGAAAAACTGGTCTGGGACATAAAAATTACTGTTTAACGAACTTATATCATTTTTTATAGGAGCCCTGAAATTCAGATTTCTCTCTCACTGTGGAATTTGAGGTCTTCACACCATTGCTCATAAACATCAGTATCCTTTAGGATTTGGCAAATTGACATGGCACCATACACAAAGGTTGCAATCTTTTCTGTAATTACTCAAAATAAATTGCATTATAAAGTTAAGGACAATGTGACAGTCAGTTACCACTCACGTCTCTTGCTGAATTCTACATTACTATTTCCTGAATATTCATTCTACTCCATTCAACACAATACATCTATTCTGTTGATTTATGGTGGCAAATAAGCTTCGACTAGGAAAAAATGCATTTCAGAGAACAGAATATGGCCTCAGCATTCAGCATGACGTGGGCTAAATAGCGTTGTTGGTGTAGTGACTGGCTAAGGGCTGGATGGTCCGGAGGCAAGATTTTCTGCACCTGTCCAGACTGGTCCTGGGGCCCACCCAGTGTCCTGTACAATGGATACTGGTTCTTTCCCGGGGGGTAAAAGCGGCTGTGGCATGACCCTGACTTCTCACCCCTTCTAGTGCCATGGTCAAGAAAGAGTAGAACTATACCTCTACTACCCCCATTGGCCATAAAGCCTGTACAGAGCCTCAATACTTGTACAAGGGTGCACTTTACCTTCATTTTATTCAGCTTGACAACATTCAAACACACATGCATTTATTTTTGAAGCAAGATAATTAGATCTGTTACTAATTCCACTGAATACGTTGAAGTAAATAACGTCCCACCTAACCAAATATTTCTTTCTGACAGATTCTACATGAACTTCAAATTCCTTTTTCTGAACAACATTTGTCCTGAAGTCCACCACATCTCAAGTCCATTCAAAGTTAATGTCCCTTCTTTGTATAAAGCCCATTAAAAGAATAATAATGTAGGACCAGCATTCCTCTCTAACTGCTTCATTTACCTTGTCAACCGCTTGAGAGATTTTAATGATATTTTCATTAAACATTTGCCACTGCAGCATATCAAGTTTGTATTTTTCAATTTCCTACGACCGGAAAATACAAAATAGTGGAAACATAGACTTAAGATGTGGGAATGAAACCAGCACCATTTTTAAAACAGAGCAACCATCAGAACAATAGCAACCAAACATATAATTAACAAGGTTAATGATTCTATTCTAGGTCTTTGGAATAGCTCAGAGCATTCAGAATGCCAAAGAGCAAAGAAGGGGTGATTAAAACGCATGTACTCTGGTAACTATAACAACTTTCTTTTTTATAAGTTCACATGTACAGTTAATTTCTGCTTACAGTTCTGACTCCATCCTTACTTCTCTTAACTATCTCCTGGTATTCTTCCACATATGGACACATGTAGTTTTCTCACCAGTAGATTTCCATTCCCTGTCCGCTATACATATCCAGCAGGTGTTTTGTGTACAATGCCAATGCCTTACGGTGGTTAATACTATGCACCTTATTCAACCCAATGAAAAGTACGTAGCACGCAGCACTGATTGTCCTTGGAACTCCATATACTGTGTGTGCTGCAGGATTACTTCTATGAAGAATAGAGTTGTCCTGCAAGTCATCACTTCTACAGTGCAAAATAATACACAGTTCCACTGGAAAGATTATAACAAAATATTTCTCCTTATTCACATATATTTCCCTCTTCGTTGTACCTAGTGATTGCCACTTGACTCTTTGCATGCAGGTCGTTTTATGTTCCAGTACACAAAAGCATTGCCATTTGTAATTACTAGAATCGTGTATGTCAATATTTATCCATAGAAATTTGGACATTTTTGGGACAATGATTGATCAGGAAGATATGATTTCTCGTTGTATGTCTCAGAGGTACTGAATACAATCAAAATATAAGCAAGATAAAAATTTTCTTTTACTTCCATGAGGATTAAATAACAAGCACATATGATACCAAAACCACAAGATTATAACTACATAAAGCCAGACAGTTTTGGATACATGTATAATAATTATAAAATACAAACCTTGTACCCCCACCCCATCCCCATCCCACACAAACACACAAACACACAATGTACTGCATTTTGAGACCAGCTTTTAATATAATTTGAGTTTATATTTTTATGTTATAATTCTTGTTCTTCTCTGACAAAACAAATTATTGTACTGCAAACAATTTTGCTATTCAATACCAAAACTAAAATAGAAACACAATTTACAGAGAGTCCAAAACAGTGTCCTAAAATGTTATTCCAAAACAAAATGTAACTAATATTAAACACTAAATTTTGAATCTTTGATGATATGTGACAAATGTTGATTTAGTAGGCTGATGTTTTGAGGACTCTGGTCATTATCTCAAAAAAAAATAGTTGTTATAGTTTATAATATATACTTCTAAATTTGGTCACACACCTGTATTCAAGTGGTCATCATTCAACAAATCCATATTTAAAAATCATGGTAAAAGCTGGGCAGGTCCAAACAAACTACTTTCTGCACCTTTCTTTCATTGTTGAATCCAGTAACATAAGCCAGAAATGTCATTAATATTAATCCATGTTTCCTTCAAAGCAGGCAGTCAAGTTGGTGTCCCTGCTTAACACATTTCTGGCATTAAATTGTGTAAGCAATGGGCAGTACAGAAAGCCACATACAAATAAACACAAGTAAATTATGAATGACTGGAGTTATGATGCAGGGAATAAACTTACATCATCCAAAACTTAAAATGTAGACAACTTTAAGCACTTGGTTAACATTTTCAGTACTCATATCCACACATAATTTCAATACTGCCACACCCACATTTTTCTTTGCCACAGGATTTTGCTAGTGTCTGTGAAATAGAGTTAGAAAAGCACTACAGTGTTCTGCCATCTATGACACACTAATCAAAATTAAATGCAATGAAAGTTTGAAACATGGGGTGCGTGCGGCAACACGCTGATAAACAGTCTTATTAAAATTACAAATGGTAAACCTGCCTCAATAAACTATCATAAATATACTTACAGTAGTGTACCAGTATGCAGTATTTCAACTATGTCACTCTCTATACTGAACTTGTCTGCAGGCACCTTCAACCATAGTTGAAGGCACGGAACAACTTTGGTCGAAACTGCTTTCCAGGAACTTGCAGGATATATGTGAATGGCTGTAGGACTTTCTGAAATAACATGTACTTTTGATGTGAATGAAATTATCATGATTTAGTGAAGTACAAAAAGAAGATTCACAACGTCTTACACTACCCAACTCCCGGTCCAGGAACAGGAAATTACAGTTCCAGATTTTATTTTGTTAATCTAGGGAACAGAACAATCTCAAATGAAGTGACTTCTAATGTGTTTACATTTAAGATGAGTACAACAGGCAAAGCCTGTTATTCAACATTATAATTTTTCCCTAGATCAAATGTAGCAAAAATCACAATATGAATTTAAGGTAAGAAAATATGATAGGTTATGTCGCCCGAAAATTTTTTTTTTTACTAATGTGCATGTAATTTTGTATAATTCCTCTTTATTTTGGAGTAGCTGCTTTCCCACTGTACTATAACAACTTACTTAAAAATGACTCAAGATGGGTTAGTTATTGTGCACGAATGGTTTTTGTCGCCAGTTGGTAAACATAACTACAGGCTGTATATGTCACTATGGTGTCTTCTATTCTGCATGCCACACTGCCTTCAGAATTTCTTTGAACTTATTACATAATCTTAGTATACAAAACTGCACAAAATAAATGTCTCTATCGCTGTGTCAATTCTAATTGCCAGTTACTAACTTCCTACCTATGTAACAAACAAACAAACACAATGCAGCAGAGTATTTCATGCAAAACTAAGAGTTCCTCACTTAGTCACAAAATTCCCCGCACTGTTTGGAACCAGTAGGTTCATTACCACATTCACAAAACCCTGCCAACCATTCTTATCTTGTTTCAGATCCATCCAGTCCATGCCCCCCATCCCACTGCTTGAAGATCCATATTAATATCAATGTCACACGTAAGCCAATGTCTTCCAAGTGGTCTTTATCCCTCATGTTTTCCTACAAAATCTGGTTGACACCTCTACCCATACGTGCTACATCCTCAGCCCACCGCATTGTCGTTTATTTGATCACCTGAATAACTGTTCGTGAGGCATACAGACAAAAGCTCTTCCTTAGGCAGCTTTGCACACTCCCCTCTTACCTCGTCCCTCTTAGGCCACAGTGTATTACTCAGCACTGCCTTATTCTCGAACACATTCAGCTTACGAACTTCCTACAACGTGTGAACCCAAGATTCACACCCACACACAAGAATTAACAAATTTAAATTCTGTATATTTTAATCTTTTTATTATTTTTTTTTACCAAATTGCACGACAAAAGATTCTGCATAGATTGACGGCAAGGATTTCCAGAATGCAATTTGCTCACATCTTCTTCTTGATTACATTTCCGTTTTGTTAGAGATGTGTACCAAATATTTGGAATCTTACAGCCTTTTAAGTTATTTATTACATATCTTTATGTGTTGATTTTTCTTGTATTCTATTCACAGCATACGAAAGTATACTTAGTTTTCTCAGATTTTACTGCTAGAACAACCCCTTTCTAGCGAATACAACAGTCTCTCTTTTTCAGTTGCTTACTTCCTACAAA